>Ga0190307_1000133_pt1 | contig 23329 bp, 18 predicted proteins | sample 48700745_MG_FD_161653 | JGI IMG/M metagenome (GOLD analysis project Ga0190307, IMG submission 161653) | Hydrothermal vent sediment bacterial communities from Southern Trench, Guaymas Basin, Mexico - 4870-07-4-5_MG | ecosystem: Environmental > Aquatic > Marine > Hydrothermal vents > Sediment ... | reverse complement strand
TTTCAGTTTTAGCATGATATAAAGTGACCCAATATAAAGAATATCCTGTAATAATTACAGTAATTACAACTCCCAAGGCTGTAATTATAGTTAAAGGGACAATAAGTTTCCAACGAATTTTTAATTTCCTATCAAGGTTACTAAAAAATCCCATATTTTACCCCTTTATCAAAAATTTTTTATATATAATTTCGGATATTATTAAAAATATATTAAAAAGGGTAAGAAGATAGACAATTTTCAATATGCAAAATTTGAGTATTCTGGATTTTTTTCTCTTTCACTTTTTTAGCTAAAAAATCCTCAGATTTGAAATATTTTTGAGATGTGAAAAAATTTCATTTTGATTTAAATAAATTGTTTCAGAATTATTGCACAAAGAATACTTTTATTTTATAAAGTGAAACTAAAAACAAAATTTTTAATATTTTTCAAAAAATTAAAAATGGGCCGTGGAGGACTCGAACTTGCTTTTCAAAGTTCTTAAAAATCTTAACTTTTATTTTTAAAAACCCTTTCACTCCAACAATCACTCCAACATTAAAAAATTCACTTAAATACACTTTATTACATTTAAACTAAAAATAAAAAAAAGTCAACATGATCTTTAAATTAGAAACAGTCTAAAAAAGGTGAAAAATGAACAAAATTTTTTGCCTTGTTTTGGAGATTTAAAAAATTATTCATCATTTTTATCAACCTAAAGATTGCAACTTTAGAATTAGTGAAAGATAGAATGAGTTAATATATCTTTTATATGTCAACCTCATCTACTCTTTACCTTCTTTCCCTCATCTTTCAAAAGACAGAAGAGGTTAATATAATTTTTTAGCCAACCTTTCCACCTGAGAGGGTTAAATTTAGAAAGTAAAATTTAAAAATATTCCATAGATATAAGTTCTATTTTTAGGCTCATACACATAATCAATAGGAATTCCATAAATAAGTTAATGTAGCAGATTCAGATTTAGCCACCCACCAGTATCTTACAAAAGGTTCTATAGAGAATGCAACATTTTTATTTATATTTCTTTTAACCCACAAAGAAAATCTTAAACCATACCCATCAAAAGGATCTTGATCATTTTCAGGATCATTTAATCCTGAAACAGCATCACTAAGATAACTTTTTACTTCTCCCTTCCAAAAAATATCATATTCAGCATTTATCCCCCAACTCCATTTTAATACACTTTTCCTTCTGGTTCACGAATATAAGATAAAGGAACAGTTAATCTTATTCCAAGAGGAGAACACCAGTATCTTATTATTCTTTTATATCCACCCTCCCCTTCTATACGATCTCTCCAATATCTAAAACCGAAGCCTGTAAATAAAGTTATTGCATAGGTTTCTTTTTTTATATCATATCCTATTAAACCACGGACTTGAAAAATAGAATTATCTGTATCTGTTTCTAAAGGAACACCTGCCCAAGTAGATCCATCATAATTAAGCTCTCCACCAATCATTCTAAATTTAATTCACTCATTATATTATAAATTCCATGATAAGTATATTTTCCGGATATTCCATATAAAAACCCTTCCGATTCTACACTTTTATCCCATGGTTCTATATCTGGCTCTTCATAATCCATATATACTATTTCTGGTTTTATTTCAAAAGTATGAGTTGAAAATATTAAATTATTATCAAAAGTTTTACAGAAAATACAGGTAAAACCCATATATAAATAAATGACTAATAAAATGAATTTATTATTTTTCAATTTTTTAAATTAATTAGTTCCCAAACGCTCAGCTCGAATCTTTTTAATCAATTCTTTAATTTTAGATTCATCTATGTATCCAGTATAATGTTTAACATAATCAATAAGATCCTCTTCAGATACTATTCCACCTTCCATTGCTTCTTCTATATGTGCTAAAATCTCTTCCTCAACCTCTTCATCGGAGATAAAATTATGTATTATTAACTCCTGAATTACATCAGCTCTATCTAATAAGCCTGTTACGTCAAATGGTATTCCTAACTTCCAATTATCTACTGTAACATACACATAAAGTAATGCTTCTGCTATAGTTCGTTCAATATATTCTTTATTTTTGTTTTCTAATAGCGATTCTTTAATTTCAATAATAAAACAGCGAGAATTTTCATTAAATCTAATTACTCCTTGGGTATCTGTAGTTATTCCAATAACATCTTCAAACTCAGATTCTGGTGCTACCAAATTTTCAGGAGATTTCTTTAAAATTACTATTATTGGATAATCCTTAAGATTTTCAAGAATATAAGGTTTAAATTTTTTAAGAATTTTTTCAATCTGAGGTTTTAACTTTTTTTCTGTTTGTAAACTTTCATAACTAATTTTTATTTCTTTTCCATTTTTCATGATAAAAAGTTTCCAAAAATTTTTTACATTTCTTCTTAAGACTTTTAACCACTTATATTATAACTGATTTTTTTTAAAAATTACAAATAATCTAAAAAGAGGTAAAGAATAGATGTTTTTTTGATTTTAGATCTTTCTATTTAACATATAATTACATTTTCAACATTACAGTAAATCTTTTACTTTTTAACTTTATAAAAGAATATTTAAATCCCACTCAAATTTTTCAATCTGGTAACAAAGTTTTAAGAATTACTTTGCTCTTCTTTTCATAGTTTCTTACCTATTAAGCATTTTTTCTACACTCAATTTATTTGAACAGTATTTTCTATTTCTCTTAAAACTTTTTACCATAAAGGATAGATGCCCATTTCTCTTGCTTTTTTTATATCAATTATGTGTAAAATATTTGGATTGTATCTTGATTGATAAAGAAGTTTCATATATTCTTCTGTTCCTACTCTTATAGCTGTATCAAAAGTAGCTTCAGGTCTTCCTACAAGAGTGGTTTCAATAAATAAAGTCTCTTGTGAACCAGGAGCAAGTTTTACTCCTACAAAGGCATGAGAAGGAGCAATAATTATCAAAGGTTCAAGTCCTATATTTTCAAACAAAGAAGCAAATAAAACCGCTCCATCAATGCAATTTATTGCTCTTTGGGCAATAGATTGACGTGGTAACCTAACCCTTTGTGTAAAGCCGATTTGACCAAAAGCTAAAGTACTGCTTACATAAGAAATTCCCATGTCTCTAACTGCATTAAAAATAGCCCTTACTTGAGATATTACATCTCCCATATACCCTGATAAATATCTGGGATATAATTTTTCTTTTGCAATACTTAAAATTTCTTCTACCGCAGGATCTTTTGGTGTTACCCATGCTGCGATCATGTATTCTGTGTCATAGGGTGTATACAATGACCAAATTACCTCGTCAGCAGCTCTAATTTTTATACTTCGAGTTTCTTCATAAATAATTTTACCTTCTTTTTTAGCTCTTAGTATTAAAGTAGCTGGGATTATAGAATAATTACGTAATAAAGCAATTCCAAAAGGAGTTTGTGACACTTCTTTAAACTCATTCGGAGCCAAAGTTACTGTCTTTATTACAGGAGGTGTCCATTCAGGTATTTCTGCCGTAACAGTTATTTTAATAATTTGGTTGCTATTATTCCATATTTTCCACCTAACAAGATGCGGAATCTTAAAACATTGATTTCCTTCTGCCAGAAACTTGGCAATTACAGGGAATAATTCAGGAAATGTCTCTACTTCAATTTTGACCTTTTCTCTTTCTGTTTTTTTACTTTCTTCTTGTATTAACTTTTGATCAAGAAACTTCTGAGTTGACAGAATATTTGAAGGAAAATTAAATTCGCCTTCAAACTCAATTAGAACATTCATTCGTGTCGCTTCTTTGGCCAGGTCTAAAGGTATGCGCCATATTACTTTGTTCTCTCTGACTTTAGGTTCTATTTTTATTCCATCGATAATTAAATCTGCTTTCTGAATCCGCCCAGGAAGTTCCACAATATAAGTGAAGCAATGCCTGCTAAAAAATATTTTCTCTTCTTCAGAAATTTTACGGCTTTTGGGGTTATACATAGAATATTCAAAAAGCGCCTTTGCTTTTCTTAGTTTTTTCTTTTTCTTTTTCATTAACCACCAAGGGTAACACTCTTCATCAAAAGGCTCCTTTGCTTTTCTTGGTTCCGTTAAATTTTTCTTTATAACTTTGATTTTTATTGTTTCATCTTTCAGTAGTAGTTCTCCTAGATTTTTAAAATAAACTGATTCAATGTGATAGAATTTTTCACCTTTAAGTATATTTTCTACCAAAACCTTTTTACCTGGTATTTCCAGAAATTTTTTTTTCTTCAGTTCATCTGCAAAAATAGGGTCAGTGATCATCTTTCCTATATAAATTCCACTTCCATCAGGGTTAATCTGAATTTTTTCTTCAAGTTCAAAATATTTAGGAACATAACCATTAGCAAGTGCAACACCACTTTTAATAAAGATGAAAAAACAACACAGAAGAAATAAAATATATATATATTTCTTTTTATTCATTCCTCAAAATTTCACTAAAATTTTATTTATTAAACAATTATATTATTATAAAATTACACAACTTAAAAGATTGTCAAAACTAAAAAAAATAAAATTCTTTTTTATTTTTAATCATAACTGATTATTTTTAAATTTCAGTTATTTTTTTATTTTTTTTGAATATATTTAATTTTTTTTAATTTTTGATGTTTTATTTAATTATAGATTAAATAAGGGTATACCATTGAATTTTTAAGGGTTTTAAGGTAAAATAATTTTTAAATAAGATTTTTAAAAAAGATGGAAAAATATCGGTGTTAAAGGGGGTTAATAAGAGATAATGGAAAATAAAAGAAAAAGAAAAAACAAAAAACCTATTTCAACTTTTCTTTTAAAAGAAGAAGATGATGAAATTTTTAAAGAACTTATGCCAGTCTCAATAGATACAGCAGAGGAGGAAATCCCTTTAGAAGAGATTGAAAGGAAAAAGAAAATTCTTTATGTAGTTTGTCCACTTTGTGGCATGCACAGAAAGATTGATAAAACTGGAAATTATCTTATTCAGAAGGCAAAGAGAGAAAGGATAAGGGTTTGGGATTGGGAAATTAAAACCGGTGGATACATAAAGTCAGAAAGATCGAAATATTACAATCCTTTTAAAAAAGTTGCTTTTAATTACAATTTTAAAGAAGAACCTTTTATTAGCATTCGGATTTCATTAGGAAAGAAAGGTGGTTTTCCTGAAATAAGAGGTATCAGATTTATAGATATTCCTAAGCTTCCTGATTGGATAGAATATAAAAAAATTTTTATTGAATATATTAAAGAAATTAAAGAGCAATGTGAAGAACTTTTAAAATTTTTAAAAAGTATTCCTCATTAAATTTTACTGATTTTGAAAGTTAAATATAGAGAAAGAAAAAAGATAAAGTAGGTAAATAGGTTAAAATGATAGAGAGTAGAAAAATGAACGAAAAGTAAGAAGGATATTAACTGAGATCAAAGTATTTAACTAAAAAATTTTGGAAACAAGATAAGGTATGTTATTATTTATGGTTTTTATGCACAGAAGATTATAATGAAGATTTTCGATATTTGATATATTAGTTGTTCATTCTTTAAAATATTTTATTTGCAACACATTTTTTAGAAAGTGGAATAAATTTAAGGTACATCTAGAAGATACTTAGACATAGGAGCAGCAAAACGACAGAAATTTACATTCATGTAAGCAGGGCAAGTTTGGCAAAAATAAAAAAATCTTCTTGATTCAATTTTTAAGGAGGAACAAACATGATTGTATCTAAAAGTATGTATATACGTAATATTGCATATATACCCCTAAATTGAAAGGATATCCACATTGCGGGTATGAATGAGTTAGTCAAAACTGCTTAGTTTAGCGAAGTTTTAACAGGAGCAAGAAGTAAATGAAGAAAATCAACATAAATGAAATAAAAGGATTTAAGGTTTATTTCACTGAAGCTGACAGTTTGGGCCAGTTTCTTTATGGGATTCACAAAGAGGAGTTAGTACTAAAACTCAAGCTATGGCTTCTACTTAGTGACCACATAATGCTAGCTGGTAGTCAGATCTTTGAATCTGAAATTACAGCAAACATTTTGAAGGAAAATCCTTTATTATTAAAAACGGGAGCGGTTGTTCCAGACCTACGTGACGAATGCCAAGACTTTTTCGACTTTGTTAAGCTAAAGCGAGAAGAAAGGGATCCCGGTTTTCAAAAAGATTTAGGAAAACTTATGGAAATAGCTGACTTTTTAAATGAACATGCTTATCAAGTTGTTCTATGGAGTGCTCAGCCTATAAGAGAGTCATTTCGTGATACGATAGTTAAAGATTTACTAGATAAAAATTCTGTTCTAAGACGTAAACTTATCGGTGTAGAAATTGATTCTCTTCAAAAACTGATATGGGAGCTGGGTAACACAGTGTTACTCTCAAGAAAAGTTATCACTGATTTGGCTGAAAAATATTTAGGACGAAAGAAAATGGTTTTAGTAAAATACGCAAATATTCTCTATTATCTTTGGGGTGCAGCGCATTTAGAGAGCGAACCAGTTTTACATTATGAAGCTTTTACATGGGGAAGAGAAAAAATTATCACAACTTTTAAGACTCTTGTCAGAACTGATGAACTTCCTCTTTTTCAGATCGTATTGGATGAATTTGGCATTTCTGACCGAATCTTGGAAAAGCTGACAATTCCGGTTATATTGGAACTCAGAAAAGAAGAAATCGTTAAACGTTTTCGAACTAAGTGGTTTAAACTTATTAAACAAGCCAAGAAAGACAGTAAGGTTAGCTATGATCTAACAGAACTTCAGAACCTTGAATTTAAGATGATGGACATAATTAGAGAGGTAATAGGGGAAGAGAAAAGAAAACGGAGGAAGTTTCAGAAAGCAAGGAAGTGGCTATCCATCAGCTCATTTATTACTTCAGTTATGACCAGTTTTGTAACTAATCCTGCAATAGGTCTTGCTACTCTCCTTATAGAACTAGCAACTATTGATCCTTTTCTAGCTGCTCTTGAGCGTAAATTGGGAGGAACGGAAATTAGTTTGTTAGCTACTCGATTACAAGATTTAGTATATGATGTATAAGAAAATAGGCTAACATCGGCTAACATGGGCTTTGCAGCTCACTATGTTCGCCCAAATGCTATACACTTCACAAAGCCTACGAACGTTGAGTGAAATGGTGGGCTTAATGAGGTGAAAAATGATGAAAAGATTGGAAGAAATAATATTCAGATACCAAAAAGCGGAAAGGGATGGAACATTTCCTTTTTCTGAGTGGCAAAGAAAAGATATTTTTGAGAGGTTAGTCAAAGATTTTCTCATAATACTGGGCTACAATCCTGACCAAATCAATTACGATGATTCAAGAGGTGTTGTTGAACTTGAAATATGCAAAGATTTAAGAGCAATTATTTATGTTTCTTCGATTCAAGAAGAGAAAAGATTCTTGGCTAATAAAATCAGCGCGCCAATAGATACTATTCCCGACCCTGAGACAGGAAAACCAGAATATGAAATAGCCTGTGTAACGAATTTCGAAAAATGGTTCTTTTACTTTGATGGCAAAGAGGTTTATGCGGTTGCTGGGGAAAAACTTGAGGAAGAATTTGATGCTGTAAAAAGTCTCTTATCAAGATCCTCAATTGAATCGGGAAAATCCAAAGAAGTTGCAAGAGCACTCTTGCATAAGGAGGATAACGAACCTTTAAGACAGGAATTGAATATACTGCGGGTAAAGATCGCTGATAAGATACTTCAGGAAAAAACGAATATCCAGTATCTTAAAAACCCTGACGGCACCTATAACAACGAGATTCTAAATGAGATAACCACACGCTGGATCACAAGATTTCTGGCTCTGAAACTTGCTGAAGATTCGGGGATATTTTTTAACTTCACTCTCAGGGATATAAGAAGAAGTTTTGAACTTCACGGAAAAACCGCAAAACCTTTACTAAATGCTAAGGTAAAGGAGGAAACGCTGAGCAACGCCATAAGAGCATTGATGAGTGAATTTGAAAGAAGATACAATGGCGGAATTTTCATGTATGAAGAGGGAGTTGATTATATAACAGTTCCAGATTCAGCATTTTTTGACCTTCTTGATTTTGTAACAGGCTGGGCATTCACCATAGAGGATGCGAGGATAATAGGTTTTGTCTATGAAAGATTCTTGGGACAGGAGATAGTTGTTGAGGAGAAAAAAGGCAAGCCAAAGGCGGTTTTGAAAAACATCGGAGAGGCAAGAGGAAGAAGAAAGACTGGCGGGATTTATTACACCCCAAAGTATATCGTTGATTATATTATTGAAAACACACTCGGTGAAATTCTCAACCAGAAAAGAAAAGAAATTGAATCTACGGTTAAAAATCTTGATTGTGAAAAATTTGTCTCTACGCTTAGAGAAGTAAAATCTCTCAAAGTTCTTGATCCTGCCTGTGGTAGTGGTTCATTTCTTATCAAGGTGCTTGCCGAGTTTAAGAACTTTTACGAAGAAATTAAGGAGAAAGCAAAAGAACTGAGGAAGAGGATAGATAGTTTAAGAAGAGAGCGGGTAAAAGGACAGATGCTTTTTATTGAGGATAATGAGATTCTTGATCTTGAGAATAAATATGCAGATGTGAAAAAGGAAATAGAAGAAATAAAATTTTCTGGAACTTTTGCCCTAAGGCATAACATCTACGGGGTTGACCTTGACCTTAAGGCGATAGATATTACGGCATTTACCCTTATGGTTCAGGTGTATGATGAACTTAAAGAAGGAGCAAGATGCCCAACAATGATAGGTGAAAATCTGAAGGTTGGGAATTCGCTTGTAGCTGCGATAACCCCTGAGGAAAAAGAAGGGTTCATTTCAAGAAAAGAGCTTGAAGAGAAGTTTAAAGAGGAAATTGCAGAGATTATAAAGTTAAGGAGTATTGAAAAGGGTATAGACTTTCTTGATGATTCTGGTTTGAGAAAGCTTGTAAAAGAAAATTTTGATGAAGTTGTGGAAATTTACAGGTTAATAAAAGAAAAGTATCCGAATGCGATTCCCACGGCCCAGCAAAAGCTTCTTGATGAATGGCACAAAAGGGCAAAAAAAGAGCCGATTGAGAAAACCTTTGATGTTTTAATTACACAAACAGGACTTGCAAGGATTTTCCTAAAAGAAGTTTTCTTTGAAAAGATAAGAAAGGTAAAAGAAAGAATAGAGTTTGAAATAAACAGACCGCTTATAAGGTATTTCAACTCAGAAAAGAGGGTTTTGAAGGATAAGGAGCTTAAAAAGATTCTGGAAGATGAAAGAAAAATTGAAGAAGAATTGAGGTTTGTAAAAGACAGAGCAACAGAAATAAGCAAATCCCAGCCACCAAAGGCATTTAACTGGGAGCTTGAATTTCCTGAGGTTTTCTTTAGTGAGGATGGAACTCTAAAGGAAAACCCGGGGTTTGATTGTGTGGTAGGGAATCCACCTTGGGGAAGGATAAAAGAGCTTCCTGAAAGATCGGAAAAGACGATGCTTTCAAAGTATTTCAGAAGTGGTTTATATAAATTGCAAAGAGGAAATATAAACCTATACAAGCTATTCTTAGAAGGATGTTATGAGGAACTCAAAAATTTAGGTTTCTTTTCAATGATATGGCCTGCGACATTTTTAGGAGAAAGTGATTCTATCCCTTTAAGGATAAAATTTTTTGAAAATGCCACCGTCAAAAGTGTTTTACACTTTCCAGTCCCTACTGTCTATGAACTATTTGACAAGCAGTTAATTATGGAAGCCACAATTTTGACATATCAGAAGCAGCGAAAAGATGATTATGAATTTTCATTAAAAACAGAAATAACAATTGAGGAAGCAAAGAATCTTAATCAAATTATGCCATTGAAATTGAAACGCTCACAACTGAAAACATTAAGCAAAACCTATCAGGTGCCGATTTTTAAAGACATGGAAAAGGAATGGAAGATTCTGGACAAATTGGCAAAATATCCTACATTTGGGAATGTAAATAATGGTAATCCAATAGCAGATATCGGAGATCGAGAAGGGCATTTACATGAAACAGAAAATAAGGACTGTTTTGTTAATAAACCAGCTGATTTAGTTATACGGGAGCCGCATATTAGAAGATACTATGTAGACATGAGTGAAAATGCTCTACCTCCTCGATGGTGTAATAAGAAAAAATTTTTAAAAGTTAAAAGAAGCGCAGAAAGAATTATAAAAACTAATCCTAAATTAATAGGTAGAGCTGTTGTTCATAGAGAAGAAAAAATTAAACTTCATTTTACTTACTTAAATAATGAATCAATATTAAGTAATAGTGTAATTCATTTTATAATATTAGACAATTCTTTCAATATAAAATTTGTATTGGGACTTTTAAACAGTTCTCTTTTAAATTGGATTTATAAATTTTTTTCTTACACCTTTAGTGTAAAAAGATACGAGATCGAATCTCTCCCCATCGTCCGTGCCACCCTTGACCAACAAACCCCGATTATCTCTCTTGTTGATGCCATAATCCGGAAGAAAAAAGAATATCACGTAATAAGCCAAAATATTGAGGATTACATTGATTTTAAAAAAGCAAATCTCATAAGGCTTGATGAGTTTTTGAAATCCGCTTTAGATGACTTTGATGTTATCTCTTCTCTTAAGGCTAAGCATAATAATTTTGATGCTTTAAGGCTTAGAATTGAAGGAGATAGGGCTATTGTTGAATATGGGATAAAGAGAAAGGTTGAGGAGTATGAAGAAATAGGAGAGGATAAACAAACTGAGGTAAGAGGTAAATATATAGTTGAGTGGTATCCTGCAGGAGAAGGAAGAATAAAAGATGGGGTTGCAGTGGAATTTTTAACAAGAATGATTGAAAAAGAGAAAAGATTTTCAAAGGCAAAAACAAAGACAATTTGGCAAAAAATAGCAGAGGTTAAAGTTTCAGAGTTCACAAGCGAAATTAAAGAAGGATTTTTGAAATATAAATCGACAATGAAAAAAGCAAAAAAGCTGGATGAAGAGATAACCAGAATAGATAGGTCAATAGACAGACTTGTTTATGATTTATACGGACTTACAGAGGATGAGATAAAGGTTGTTGAGAGATCAGTATGGGGGAAAAAATTTGAAGAGATGTATTCAAAATTGCCTTCAAAGGAAGATGCTTTAAAACTTGCATGGAGGCTTAAAAATGAACAATAAAGACTATATCGGAGCTGAATGGGTAAGGGTTGACCTTCATCTCCATTCTCCAGGTGTGGAAAGCTTTACATTGCCTTCGGGGATAAATCTTTCTTCAGATGAAGACAGAGAAAAACTAGTCAGAGAGTATGTAAAAAGACTTAAAGAAGCAGAAATAAAGATAGCAGCAATAACAGATTACAATGGAATAAGGGAAGAGTGGTTCATACCAATAAAGGAAGAAGCGGAGAAGGAGGGAATAAAAGTATTTCCTGGGGTTGAACTTGATGTATTGCTTGTAGGCGGTAAGTATGGTTTACATCTTCTTATTATATTTGAAGAAAATGAAGATGTTGCAGGAATAAACAGGTTTATCCATAGTCTTGATAAAAATCCACAGGATTCTCTGTTTACATCGCAGAGAAAACATAGACCACTTGAAAGCAGGCTTGAACTTGAAGAAATGATAGAAGAGATGAGAAAGCGATATAACTGTGTTATAATCTTTCCTCATCCAGAACAAGATAAAAACGGGCTGTTCAGGACATATAATCCTTCTCAATCTGCCAAGTATTTAGAAAAAATAAAACCTGATGCAATTGAATATTATTCTCCAAAAACACGAGATATGCTTCTCAGCACAAGAAACATCGATGAAGAAAATCTGAGAAGACTTGCTATCCTTGAAAACTCCGACCCAAAATCCCTTGATGAAATAGGAACAAAAAAGAGAGATAGAAAATTACGTGTTACTTATCTTAAACTGAGTGACTTTACTCTTGATGCCATAAAGCTTGCATTACACGACCCACAGGTCAGAGTAAAGGTGTATGAAAAACCAAAAATGACCCACGACAGGATAACAAGAGTAAAAATTAATGGAACCACGTTCTTGAGTAATGTAGAAATTTCTTTAAATCCTGAACTTAACACTTTAATAGGAGGAAGGGGAGTTGGTAAATCAGCTATCCTTGAAGCCATAAGATACTGCCTTAACCTTCCAGTATATCAGGACGAAGATACAAGAAGAAAGTTTGTTTATGATGTGGTGGGAAGTGGTGGTGAGATTGAAGTAGAGATTAAAAGATTCTACGGAGACAAAAAAATCAGATATTTGTTTAGGAGAACAATAGGAAAAGAACCAGAGATTATAGATCTTGAATCCTCACAAAGGATTTCACTTGATATTCATCAATTATTTGATGGAAAAAGCCCTATATTGATAGGACAGAAGGAACTTTACAATGTGGCAGGTGATAGGAAGTTTCAGTTATCTCTGATAGATGATCTGATTGGAGAAGAGGTAAAGAAAAAGCAAAAAGAGCTTGATGAAATTATAAAGAAATTGAATGAAAACGCAGAGCAGATTGTTAGACTTAAAGAAAAATTGACAAGAAAAGACGAGTATGAGCAGGAGCTGAAAAACATAGAAGATGAAATAAAAATTTTTGAGAAACTCAAAGTTGTAGATAAACTGAAAAGATGGACTGATATAATTGATAATGAGCAGAGGCTAAATAAAGCAGGAGAAGTTTTAAAGGAAGCAGTTGAGCAGTCTAAAATTGCACTTGAAGAAGGTAAAGATTCCATTGAGGGACAAATTGCATATTTGAGGAGAAGTAAACCAGAAGGAAAAGAAATTATGGATGAAGCGATAGATGTTTTATTTCAATTTAATAATTTCATTGAAAAGACCTTGGAAGATTTAAAAACAAAAGCTCAGAAAACAATCTCTAAATATAAAGATGTGAGGATAAAATGGGATGAGTATAAGAAGGAAGTTGAAAAGGAGGTAAATGAGATCAAGCAAAAACTTGGGAGAGAAAGACTTAAGCCCGAAAGGCTTGAAGGACTCATAGAGAGAAAAACTAATTTGCAGGCATTGATAAAGGAGATGGAGAAGGTTGAAAAAGAACTTAATAGTAAATTTGATGAAAGGAAAAGGATAAAAGAGGAAATGAAAAAGAAAAGACATGAGCTTTTTAAGATAAGACAGAAAGAGATTGAAAAGATAAACAGTCTTCTTAAAGGAAGAGCAAGATTGAGAATTGAATTTGAGAAGGAAATGAAAGACTTTAAACAAGAGTTCAAAGGTCTGATTTCCGGCTCAGGGATAAGGGGAATTATAGTTGAAAATATAATCAAAAGAAAAGACCTTGCAATAGATGGGATGATGCTTTCTGAATATATTGATGAAGGAGAAGAGAAGTTAAAAAAAGAATTTGGTTTTACAGATGCAATGGCAAAGAAATTTGTTGAGCATTTTTCAAATGATAGAAGGAGGTTTAAACTTGAGACACTCTTTCCAGAAGATAGAATAATAATAGAACTGAAAGTGAATGAAGATTACAAACCCATTGAGGAGCTTTCTGTTGGACAAAAGGCAACAGCTCTCCTGCTTTTACTCTTTGCCTACGAAAATAGAATATTGATTTTTGACCAGCCTGAAGAAGACCTTGATAACAGATTTATCTATGAGGATGTGGTAAAGATATTGCGTGAATTTAAAGGTAAGAGGCAAATTATTGTAGCAACACATAACGCAAATATTCCTGTAATAGGAGATTCGGAACTCATTCTCGTCTTAGAAGCGAGAAAGGATAAATGCATGATAATTAATAGGGGCTCTGTGGATAAAGATTCTATAAAACAAGATATAAAACATATTATGGAAGGAGGAGAAGAAGCCTTCAGATTGAGGATAGAGAAATACGGAGGTATATGATGGATGAATTAGAGCTGAGGGAAAAGATTGCAAAAGGAGAAGATCTGCATACGGAGTTTAAAGAATTGATAGAAAGCAACGAAGACCTTGCAAAATCAATTGTGTGTTTTGCAAATACAGACGGAGGTCAAATTATAATCGGCGTGTCAAAAACAGGCAAAATTGTAGGTGTAGAAAATATTGACGAAATGCTAAGAAGAATAGATGATGTTGCATTTAATAGGTGCGAACCTCCTGTTACTGTGATTCCAGAAACTTTCTCCATTGAAGGAAAAGCTATAATAGTTTTAAACATCCCTAAAGGAGAGCAAAGACCTTATAGAACTCAGAGTGGATTATATTATGTAAGAAGTGCTAACAGATGCAGACAAGCATCAAGACATGAGCTTTTAAGACTTTTTCAGGCAACTGAATCTTTATTTTATGACGAAATCGAAATCCAGAAAGCGGAATTGTATGATCTTGATGTAGGAGGATTCATAAATTTTCTCAAAAAGTATGTAGGAATAAGTATTTCTGAAGATAGTAAAGAGCTCATAAATATAATGAGGAATTTAAAGGTTATTTCCCTGAGAGAAAAACCAACACTTGCTGGAATTTTATTCTTTGGCAAGTTTCCACAGACCTATTTACCTTATGCCAGAATAGTCTGTGCATACATAGAGAATGTAGATATTTCAACACCACCATCTGATAAAAAGGATTTATGGGGAAGAATTCCAGAAATTTTGGAAGATACAATAAAATTTTTGAAGTTATATTTAAAAGAGGAGCACAGGATAGAAGGATTTGAGCCTGAAACCCATCCTGAAATTCCTGAAACTGCTTTGAGGGAAGCTATAGTAAATGCCATAGCTCATAGAGACTATACCATAACTGCTCCAATAAGGATATTAGTGTTCAAAGATAGGGTTGAAATAAGGTCACCCGGAAGGTTGCCGAATACTGTTACAATAGAAAGTATGAAGGTTGGTGGTTCCCATGTGTTGAGGAATCCAACTATATATAATTTCTTTGTAAAAATGGGACTTGTCACTGATGTGGGAAGTGGAGTAGCACGTTTAATAAGAACGGTTAAAGAAGCAACGGGAAAAGAAGTAGAATTGAAGGAGGAGAATGGAGAATTCGTAGTAATAATTCCCAGAAAAAGAATGGGTGAGTGAAAAAATGAAGCTGATAAAGGTTGAAAAGGTTGATGAAGAGTTTCTTAAGGAGGTTGTAAGGAGGATAGTTTCAGCAGTTGATCCTGAAAAAATTATACTTTTTGTTCTCATGCTTATGGAAAGCTAAAGAAGGGGAGCGATTTGGACATAATGGTTGTTGTGAGATTAAAAAATATAGAGGAATGGGAAAAATGTCCCACAGGCTTTTATAACCAAAGTGGTAAGCAAAGGAAGAATTTTGTATGAAAAGCAAAATTGATTTAGTAAGAGCTTGGTTGGAGAAGGTAAATACGCCATATGCAGTGGAGATTTAGGTATCCTTTACTTATTCAAGAACCTTCTGAGGAAGAGATTAAAGAACTTTTCAGAATCACTATCAAAATCAAGGGACTTGTTTTAAATAAACTGCCTTTGGGTGAAAAAGATGATTGAAAAATTTATAAGATGGCTTGCAAAAGTATTTGGCGTATCGCTCGAACCTCCTTTTGAAATAGTTGATAATATAGACATTTTTGTAAGAGATAAATTAAACTCAATGCTTGAAGATGCCGAATCTTTTGACATTGCTACTGGATATTTTCAGATTTCTGGCTGGAAGAAATTTGCCCAGTCTATTGATGAACTATTGAAAAGAGGAGGAAAAGTAAGGCTTTTGATAGGAGATGTTTCAAGGGAATATCTCCTTCCTCAAACAGCAAGATTTCTGCTTCACCTCATAAAAAATCCTCAAATAGAGGCAAGAACAATAAAGCCAAGGCTTCTACATGCTAAAGTTTTCATGGCTAAGGCAAAAGATCAGCTAAGACTTCTATTTGGCTCAAGCAATCTTACCATAGGAGGAACTGAGGCAAATATAGAGCTAAATACCTATGAGATTCTGGATTTAGATTCAAAAAAGGCAAAAAGCTTTATGGAATGGTATGACGAACTTTGGAAATCAGCAGTTCCAATAGACGAAGAGCTTAAGACTGAGATAATCCTTGCCGGGCAAAAAGAAGAAGTTATTCCTGTCAGCATAGAAGATCCGAACAAAGCACTTTTTCTAAGCCTGCTGATAAAGGATCTTGCAAGGATAGATTTAAGGGACATAGGGAATTTTGCACCACTTAAGTTTCAGTATGTTGATGCAGTTGCTGGGATAAACAGGTTCTTTTTTCAACCTGGTGGAAAAAGAGGATTTATGCTTGCTCATGAGGTTGGTCTGGGAAAGACCATCATATCTGGAATGATTCTTAAACACTTACTTTATCACGGGCACATAAAAAATGTGCTCATTATTACTCCACTGTCTATAGCTTACCAGTGGATGGAGGATCTGAAAAATAAGTTCGGTATTGAACCTGTAGAGATTACAAGCAGGAAAATTAAGGGATTTTTCCCTGAAGACTTCAAGGTATATATCATTTCCTATGACCTTTTAAGAGAGCATATCAAAGATTTTCCAAAAGAATGGGATTTAGCAATTGCTGACGAATCTCACTTTATAAGAAATAGTCAAACACAAAGGTTCAAAGCTGTAAAAAAATTAAAGCCGAAATTCTGGTTGCTTCTGACAGCTACACCTATGCATAACAGAATTGAGGACATTGCTACACAACTTTTTCTCTTTGTGCCTGAGGAGATAATAAGCAGGGCAACAAAAAGGGAGATCTCAAAAGTTGACAGAACAAGGCTATTTAAGACCTTCATCAAAAGAAGGTTACAAAAGAGGGAGTTAAGTAATGTCATACCTGAGAGAAAAGTTTTGCCACCAGAGATTATTTCTCTCTCGCAAAAAGAGAAGGAGATATACGATAAACTGCTTAATTTTCTATCTAAGGAATCAAAATATTACCAGCTCATATCAAGAAGTATTGAGCACATAGCTCCTTTTATAAAACAGAAATACCTTGAAGAGTTTGTATCATCCAAATCAGCTATAGTTTTTGCCCTGAACAATTTAAAAGAAAGGATAAAATCCGCAATTAAAACAGGTTACATTGAATATAACTTTGGAATGATTAGAAAGGAAAGCGAAGGGCTCGTTATAGATGAGATAAGATCATTCATTGAGGATGAGCTTGAAGCACAATCCGATATGGAAACATTAAGGGATGAAGAAGGCAACCTGATAATAAGATTTGCAATTGATGATAAGATTAAAGAAGGTCTTGAAGAAGATACTAATCATCTGAATAGCATAATTGAAGAAATAGAAAAAATAAATGAATTTACCAAAGTAAAAAGGACTGTAGAACTAATTAAAAACCTTAAACCATCAGAAGATAAGAAAATGGTCGTTTTTGTCGGATTTATAAAAACCGGGGAGAGCATTGTAGACTTATTAAAGAAAGAAGGGATAAAAGCAAGGTTTTTTTATGGAGAACTTGAGGAGGCGCAGCGAAAAAGATTAATAGAAAGACTCTGGAGTAAGGATGAAGATAGAGTAGATGTGCTTGTTTCAACGGATGCTGCATATGTGGGCTTGAATCTTCAGATTGCAGACACGATTATTCACCATGACCTATCCTGGAACCCGATGGTGGTGGAACAAAGAATTGGAAGAATTCACAGGATTGGACAGAAGAAAACCATCATTTCCTATTCATTCTTGTGTAAAGATACAATAGATGAAAGAAAACATGAAATACTGACAAAGAAGCTCGAAGAAATATCAACGCATCTCGGAATGAGCTATTCTGTTGTTCTTTCAGAAGTAGCAATTTCATCAGAAATAGAAAGGCTTATGGTGCAATTTGAGTTAAAGGAGATAGATGAAAAGACATTAAAAAAAAGATTAGAAGAGCATATAGCAGACCGAAGAGAAATTTTTGAACTTCTGGAAGACTTACCATCTGAAGAGGCTGAAATTCTTCAAGTAGGGTTCACAAACGATTTAATTGAGAAAATAGAAGAAATTGTTGGGGGAATAATAAGATTTGGAATGAAAATTTATGATTTTAAAATCAAACCGGTTATTGAGGATGAAGATTTCTTAATCATAGAGTATAAAGTAAATGGAAAAAAAGTTAAAGAGCTTGCAACTTTAAATGATAAAGCACTATTACGCATCAAGCCGGAGAAAATGATTGAATTGAAAGAAAAGTATAAATTAGATAACTTAAATCCCTGTTATCTAGGGCCTTTTCATCCTATTGTTCAGAAGATTGTTTCAAAAGTATTAGAAGAAAACTCTGGCAAATTCTGGAAAAAGAAACTGGCTGGAGGTAGAAAGGTGGTGGTTTTGTATTTATTAGTTCCCATAAGATTTAAAAACCCGACAGCTGAGATTGATACTTCTGTAGAAATATTGACGCCGATAATATATGAGCCTGACATAAAAAAGATTAAGATAGATGCTTTCTTGGTATATAAATTAGCATCTAAGGAAGGTAAATTAGAGAAATTGAGCCCTGATGACATGAAAGTTTTAGAAGAAGCACAATCTGAACTACGGAGAAAACTTTCTGATATTGAAGGTAAAATAAGAGCAAATATTGAGAAAGTAAAAGTAGAAATTGAAGAACTTGCATTAGAAAGGCAAAGATTAGAAATAGAAAGTAGAATAAAGGAAAAGCAGAAAAGGCTTGAGAATTTAAACAGTGAAATAGCTAGAAAACGAAGTGCTGGATTGAAATATGATAAAGAGATGCGAGAAGCTAAGAAAATAAAAAGGAAAATAGAGGAGCTACAAAAATTATTGGAGCTTGTACCTAAAAGTGGTCTCATTGTCGAATTTAAAGAACATAAGGTTGTTGGAGGATGCTTATATGTTTCATAAACCTGCCACTTCATTTAACAGCGGACATACGGCTACGGTGCTATGCACCTTCACCTAAATTCAGTAAAGCCGAACTTCGTACGTCTCCAGAACGTTATGTACCATATTACTCAGCGATATATTAAGGAGTAACATAAAATGAAAGGCTTAGCTATTGCATCATTTATATTGGGCATAATAGGATTTTTATTTTCTTTTATTTTTGGTTTAGGAATACTACCTTCTATATTAGCGGTGGTTTTTGGAATTATTTCTTTAATAAAAAAATCCATAAAGCGATGGCTATTTCAGGTTTGATCTTAGGTTTATTAGAAATTTTTATTTCTCTCTCATTTTTTACTCAGGAACCAGAAGATATTATTAGACAAACATTAAAAGAAATACCTCAAGAAAAAAAAGCCAGACCTTCAAAAACCGAAATTAACTTAGGAGAAGGGATAAGAATTGGTGAACTTTTAATTATATTTGATTCAGTAAAAATAACAAAAACTTATGATACTGGCAGATCAGCCATTCTTACTGGAAAGCCTATAATTAAGAAAGCAAAGCCAAATTATAAATTTGTGGTTATTAAAGTTAAAGGCAAAAATATAGGTAAAGAGAGAGAAGGATTGTGGCTTTGGGGTACAGAGGAACAAGATTATAAAATAGAAGTAGACAAAAGTTATTTTTATGATCCTATAATAGAAAAAAGTATTTTAAATATTAATCTAATGCCAGAAGAAACTGGTGAAGACGAACTTGTTTTTGAAATTTTGAAAAGTACCAAACCCGTTAAATTACATGCTTTAATTAAAGGGCAAAGATTTACTGTTAATTTAAAATAAAAAGATAGATAGTTATTTTAGATAGTTATTTATTACTTAGAAAAAGAATGGAGTAAAAACTTTTTAAAGGTACCTAAAGATTATAAAAAATGATACAAAATACGTCACCTGAAATCTAAAGCAAGTATTTAACTATAATGTTTTATATCTTTTACCCAAATAAAAGTTTTAAAGCTTCTATCATCTCAGCAGTTTCTTTATCATAAAGGACTTTTATTTTGTCCTTACAAACTGCAAGAATAACATCATCGGTCATATGAATTTCACAATAATTACCTTTTTCATCAACTGCAAATGGGATCTGGATATTTTCTTGTTTTTTAAATTCTTCTTTAGGTAGTAAATTTTTTAGTTCTTTTACATTTTCAGGAGTTATCTCTACATATTCAACATTTTGTTTTTTCATCTTTTCAAGAGCCTCTTTTACTTTTTTACATGGCTCACAATCTTTAAGTCCAATAATTTTAAATTTTTTTTCCTTTTCCATTTTTTCTTACCCCCTTTAGGTAAAATTTAATCTTCTTATAAAGATGGTTAAGTTAGTTTTTTTCTTTCCTTAGTAATGGGTCTAATTATTTCAAAAATTATAAAAATATTTTTTTAAATTCTCGAATAAGTTTTTAAAGGGAAGAAAATGATGCAAACCGGCAAAGTGGCGAACCAAGAAAAATATGGCTTCTTTTATTGTTTTGAAAAATCTATGAAACCTTGATAGATTCTGGGTTTGCCAATTTGTCATATTATTAATCTTTTTTATTGCCCCAGTTTTTTATCACTTCTAACTGGTCTAAAGTTAAGGGGCATTCCTTGTCATAAAGAAAGGATTTCAAATCATCAGGTAAATTTTCTAAAGAGTTAGACTCAAATTGTAAAGTTACATTGTTTTTAGGTTCGCCATTATTAGATTTTGTATCTTCTCTCAATTCCGCATTATTTCCAAGTTCGCCGGTTTGCCACTTTTTTATTATATCATTTTCAGTGTAGAGTGGTGCGAAAACTTTCTCGTTATTTTTTAAAAGATATTTTTCTTCCCAGAATTTTCCGGTAAATTTTTCGAGGAGTTTGCGGATTTGATTTCTTTTAAATCCTCTCATTTTAAGAGCTTTTTCAATTTGAGTTTTATTGGGGAGTCGACCCTTTTCTTGCTGAAAACTCTTAATAATTTCTATTGTATTGAAAATAAATTCCTCTTCCTTTTCATTTATTATTTCTTCCTCTAATTCTTCGATTGCCATGTCTTTAACATTGATTTTAAAGATAAATTCGTCCCTAACAACAACCCGCCCTTTTAAGGTTTTCAAATTTAAATAAAGAGTGAAATCACTTTGCTTCTTTTTGGTAAGAAGAAATACCAAATCTGCCCTGTCCACAAACTCCGTAGCTCCTTTAATACGTTGAATTGGTTCATAAACCAGATTTTGCGGAGGCTTATTTAAATGATGAAGGATAAGAATGGTTTTTTCCCCAGAAGATATAATATTTTTAAATATTCCCATAATTTTTTCTGCTACCTCACCTTTATTTAAGTCCACTCCGCCAGCAAACGCCCTTAATGTATCAATTACAATAAAAGTTTTAGCTTTAAGATTTTTGGCCAATTTTACACGATTTTGGAAGTCTTTCGAAGAATCCACTAGATGATAAAGAAACCTATTTTTGTATTTTTCAATAAGATCACCTATTCTTCTCTCTTGTAAGACGGAGAAACTATTGTCGCCGTCATAGTATAACACGTACTCAACAACATTTTTATCCAGTAAATAACATGAAAAAGCGGTACTGAAAATACTTTTGCCTTGACCCGGCATGGATGCGAGTATAATAACAGCGTTTTCAGGAATGAAGCCTGAATAAAGATAACTTATGCGTTTGTGAAAATCTTCAGGCTTAATTGCTAAGGAGAAAAGTTCTTGGATCTTTTGCTCATTGTAGGTAAATTGGGTTTCTTTTATTTTTTTGAACTTTTGGAGTATATCTTCGAAAATTTCTTCATCAAAGGAAGATTGTGCCAATTTTTGGGATAAATAGGTTAATTTTTCTTTCTTCCATTTTAAAATAAGATCCTCTCCATACTTTAGAAAAAATGTGAAAGGTTCTGGCATCCTCACGAGCGGCAGGTTTACTAAAGGTAGAAAGATAAGAAGTTTTATAAGCTCTGCACAAGTAAGAACTGGGGATTTAGGAGGAGGTTTGATTTGAAGGCTTATTTCGTGAAGCAAAGCATCAGAATTGTTTAAAAAATTTTTATTTTTATCTATGATTGAAATAATGATTTGGTGCAACTCTTTAAGTTGTGGTTTTTTAAAAAAATCTGGTGGCAAATTTCTGAGGTAATTCCACACTCGTTCACGGATAAGCGGATCTTCTTCTTTATTTATTAAAATTGCTAAAGCGAGCCCCATGAAAATTTCTTCATCAGTGTAAGAGACGCTCGGATCTAAAGCGATGTTCATTTTCTGCATTTTCAACTTTGTTTTTTTCTCCTTCAACCATTTTTCAATGTTATCTTTTATCTCCGATCTCATCATAGGAAAACTTAAATAAGTATAAAGATAATTTCATCTGAAAATTTTTTAAACAAATTAAGAAGATTAATTTTGTTTTTATATTTCACTTCAACAATTTTTGTAATCAAATTTTGAAAAGGGGAAAAAATATTCTTTTCAAAACTTTTTTGTGGCATAACCCTTCCCCTTTTTAGTTTTTCACTCTTTGAATACCATAATAGGTTTTATCACCTCTCCACCCCTCTTTTTTGGTTTCTTAGCCAGTTATGGATATCTTCCGAAAACCATGCAGAAGCCCTCCCCATTTTAATCGGTGGAGGAAAGATTCCTTTTTTTATCCATTTATAGAGAGTTTCTTTAGAAACTTTTAAAAGTTGGGTTAAATCTTTCATTCTGTAAAGCTGATTTTTTTCCATTTTTTTTCACCTCCTATTGTTGACTTTTTGTAAAAAGAAATTAATTTGTTCAAAAAAAATTTTCAAGTTTAAAAGTTAAAAAAATTTTAAAAAATTTTGAACATTGATTGGGATAAGCTTTTCAGAGCATATAGTAAAAAACGCTCTTTTTTTCCTTTTAAGAAAAGTTTTTGAAGAAAGTTATCCTTTAAAAGAAAAACTTTCTGAGAGATTAAAAAAAGATCCTGGATTTCAAGAGATAATGGAAAAAATTCGTTTTAAAGAGGGTACACAAGAGGAAAAAATTTTTTTTGGCACTCTTGGAGAAGCTCTTACAAAAAATCCTTTATTTTTTACACCTAAAAACTTTAATTTTGCCTTTTTAAGTGGAACAATCTTCAAAGCTTTTACTTTTTTTCCTTGGGTTGGTAATTTCTTGATTTACTTCTACGAAAATACTTTTAGATCTCAAGAATTTACTAGATGGGGGCTAAAACCCTCACAGATAGGTTCTCTCTTGAAAGTTCTTTCATTTTTATATAATGCTTTTAGCTATGAATTTTTAAAAAAAGATTTTCCTGTTCAACTTTTACAAGAAATTGGATGGTGTGTGTGGGATAACTTTGAATATGCACCACATATAAGAAAAAAGATTTTAGATATTATAAAAAATGATCTTCAATCGTTGGAAGATAAAGTAAGAAAAAAACTTCCCATTTTTTTAGCTAAAAAATCTTTGAGAGAGGATTTTTTTCTTACATACCAACCTCCTCTATCTCCTTCAATTAAGATTTCTTATCCTTGTTCATATGCACCTAAACCAATACCAAG
>Ga0190307_1000131_pt1 | contig 23959 bp, 20 predicted proteins | sample 48700745_MG_FD_161653 | JGI IMG/M metagenome (GOLD analysis project Ga0190307, IMG submission 161653) | Hydrothermal vent sediment bacterial communities from Southern Trench, Guaymas Basin, Mexico - 4870-07-4-5_MG | ecosystem: Environmental > Aquatic > Marine > Hydrothermal vents > Sediment ... | reverse complement strand
TTTCGAACCGATACTCTTTCTAAAATTCTCTTTCATATTCCTGCTGTGGGTATAAATTAAATTTTACCCCAATCTAACAGCCACGCTGGTATTAACCACTGGATGAAAAAGTATAAATTATTTAAACGTTTGTATACAATTTTTAAACATGCTGAAAAAGCTTTTTACTTCGAGTACAAGAGTAAAGCTGTTAAAACTGTTTTTTATGAATCGGGAAAGAGAGTTTTATTTAAGAGAGTTATCGAGAATAACCGGAGAAAATCCGAATTCTATTAAAAGAGAATTGGAGAATTTAAAAAGCATAGGTTTGATAATCGAGAGAAAAAGAGGTAATCAGAAATTGTATAGAGTTAATAAACTCTGTCCGATTCATGAAGAGTTAAGAAAAATCGTTTTGAAAACGGTTGGAATCGGAGAGGTACTAAGAGAAAATTTGGTAAAATTTGGTGTAAAATTCGCGTTAATTTACGGTTCTTTTGCTCAGGGCGAAGAGGTAAAGGATAGCGATATAGATTTATTAATCATAGGTGATGTGGATGAAGAGGAGTTGATTAAAATTATAAAGAAGTTAGAAGAGGAGCTCTCAAGAGAAATAAATTATATTCTTTGGAACAGAAAAGAGTTTAGAAAGCGGATAAAAGAAAAGCATCACCTATTAATGGATGTTATCGAAAAACCCTTCATAATGATTATAGGCGATGCTGATGAGTTTAGAAGCGCTGTTAAAGGAAAGGGTTATAAGAAGGATTAGGGTTGACGAGAAATTGGTAAGAAAAACATTTGAAATTGCGAATAGAGACTTAGAAACGGCAAAAGAAGTTTATAAACACAGAAGTTACAGTTGGTCTCTGGCTATCGCATACAATTCGATGCTTCAGGCAGGGAGAGCACTGATGTTTTCTCAGGGTTTTAAACCAGCAGGTGACGGGATTGTGGTAGTAAACTGGGGTAAGGGGCGGCGGGTATGAGCATGTTGCCGTTGTTAAGTTCCTTCACGAAGTTTTTGGTAAAGATCTAACCGATAGGTTAATAATGATTTTCGATAGAATAAGAAAAAAGAGGCATAGAGTGATTTACGAAGAGCCCGATATAGTTTCTAAGGACGAAGCGAAAAATGTTATTAAATGGGCAGGAGAATTTTTAGAAAAAGTAAAGAAAATTTTAGAGGAAAGGGGTTTCTTTAAGGTTTGTTAGCGTAGGTTCGTAGCCACCTGTGTTAGGAGTAGGAATTTTGGTGGTGGGTTATCGATTGCTTGCAGGGTGTCTTTCAATTTCTCTCGTAAAATAATGATATTTATCTACGGCAGAGAAATCTGTAAGAGTATCGTTATCCCTGCTTCCTAACGGAATTCCATCTCCATCATCATAAGATAAATCAATCGGAGAGATCACCAACCTATTTCCGTCAAAATACATTATATTGTTCCATATGTGCCCAGGAGCAGGGTTCGATGTAATTATTACATTTCTCAGCTTTGGTATATCATCTTTTAATATCTTTATAACTTCTTCGTAAGCAAATGAATAGTCCGCGCAACAGCCCTTTCCGGTTTTTAATGCTTTATAAGAATAATTAAGTTTCGGTATTTTCATACCTTCTGGATTAATTAGATAAAACGTACTATTATCCCACTCCAAATTGTCCTCCACGAGTTTGGCCAATATTTCAAGCACTTTCTTCATGTTCATGTTACTCAGTTTTTCTATCGTGTATCCTTCCGCTTCCAGTTTAGATTTAACAAATTTATCAAATTCTGCCGCTTTTTCTTCGTCATATCTGTATTCTTCATGCTCAATTTCTTGCAAAATTTTCTGAAATTTTAGGGCATCTCCATGCGGAGAACTCGCGTTTTCGATGTCTATCTCTTTCCAATCTTTGATTACCGGTGTTACGCTGCTTATAGTCCTTCGATATTCAATCGCAGATATCAATTTGTTCACATTCTCAGTTACAATTTTTTTATCTGTTCCCGAGCTCTGGCTTATCAGTTTAATCAATTTTTTCTTATTCTCAAGGAATTTTTCTGTCGGAATAAGCACACTATAAGCATCTTCAGAATATTGTTGTACAGGATACGATACCTTAAACTTATCGTAGTATTCTTTGCATGGTACTGGTCGGTAAGGGATTCTTAGAGTTTCCAATTGTTTGATAAAATTTTCAGAACACGGTTCTAAAAGAGAACTCGCAACCCGAATTTCTACATATTTATCATCCTTTTTACACTCAACCGAAAATGAACCTTTCTTGCCTGATTGCGAAACCTTCGATAGCTCGAGTAAGTATTTATCGTTAAAAGGCTTCGTATAAAGGGGCCATATATATTTCTTTATCAATTCGGGATTATTTTCCTCTGCGATTTCCTTCAAAGTTATATAATCTTTATCATATCCATTTTTAATCCAATTTTTAATGCCGCAATATATTCCGGCACTTGCAGCGCCAGCAATCAATCCTATAATCCCAAGCGCTCCCAACTTTTTGCGCAACGATGTTTTTTCTGGCTCTTTCCATTCATAGAGAGATTCTCCTCCCGCCAATCCGGTTCTTTCCAAACCTAAAGCGTGAATGTAATGCCAGATGCTGAAGCCTTCTTTGTTCGCAATCTCCGTTACGTCGTACTCGTTACTTCCGTATCTCAAAAGCAATCTGCCTTTTTCCAACCTCAGTTCTCCTATACCATCTGAACCCCACTTTAAATCTTCTTCTAGTTCTGAAAGGAGGTTGAAGAGAGGTTCAGTTTTATAGCGCAATTCTTTTGAGTTAGCCATAAGTAAAAAACTGTGGCACAAATCCCTAAGCTCACCCTTGGTAAGGGAAACTTCTACTTTACCTTCTCCCAAGTAAATCCTTCCTCTCCCCAGATCTATTATCTTCTTTCCTTCTTCCGATTCCATTATCCTGTTTCCCAGTGACATAACTATACAGTAGTAAAAAAATATTTAAATGCTGCCTTCCACGAAATGCTGCTTTGACGGGCAATAGGTTGTGGCAGTCTCTTGGGGTCTGGGGCGGCGGGTCAACGATTGTGGCAGTCTCTTGGGGTCTGGGGCGGTGGGTTAACGATTGTGGCAGTTTTTCGGGCAAAAGGTGGTGTGCCTCACAATCCCAGTTCGTCGGCAACCGCTCTGAGAGAGGCGAGCGCGATTTCGAAGAACTGTTCGAGAGGTATGCCTATTTTTTCGCAGTAACGAATCAGTTCGCGGTCGCATCCGCGGGCGAAGTCCTTCTGCTTGAATTTTTTGGCGATGCTTTCGACCCGCACCTCGCTCAGTTTTTTATTCGGATGCACCAGAGCGCATGCCACGATTAAACCCGAGAGCGCGTCGCTCGCTATCAGCGCGTAGTCCATTACGCTCTTCGGTTTTGTACCGGTATACCTGAAGTTGTGCGACTTTATCGCGTGAATCACCTCTTCATCAACCCTATCTTTTAACATCTCCGCGGCAAGCGCTCCGTGGAGGTTTCTCTGATTTTCCGTTCGCTCGAAGTCTATATCGTGGAGCAAACCCGCGAGAAAAAACCTTTCTTCATCCTCGCCCAGATGTTTCGCTACGCCGCGCATTATTGCGGCAACTGCTATGCTGTGCTTTCTCAGCCAATCCCTGCTGATGCGTTCCTTTAACAATTTTAGGGCTTCATCGTACTTCATGATTTTCACCCCCAATCACTGCCGCAGCTCCAGCGTCGCACGGGTATCCTGCAAACTAACCGACCTTTGCGCCGTTTTCTATCTCCCTATCAACCGTGAGCAGCGAGAGCTTACCGTTGTGCTGCGCGGCGAGAAGCATGCCGCTGCTCTTTACTCCGCGTATGGTGCGCGGTTCGAGGTTGGTCAAAACGATTATTTTCTTTCCAACGAGCTCCTCGCAGGCGTAGTGCTCCGCTATACCAGCGACTATTTCGCGCGTTTCACCTCCTACATCAATCTTGAGTTTCAGCAGCCTCTCCGTATTCGGAACGCGCTCAGCGCTTTTTATTTCCGCAACGCGCATGTCCAGTTTTGCGAAATCGTCTATCGTTACGACCTCCGCCATAACCTTTCAACCTTTATTAAGGATTGGAAGGTTTAAAAATCAAACCCCGGCTCGGCGGTTTGGTTGTTTCAAAAATTAGCATAACGACCTGCGATAAAGCAACGGCATGCAAACCCCTGGAACAATGCTTAATTAACAATTTTCCCGGATTTAATTATCCAGATAGCGGAACGAAAAACATGGCTTTAATTTCTCATCGCGTCGAAACGGAAAGAGTCCGTCGGTTTCCGCTACGAGCATAACGATTCCGGAGATTGAAAAAATCGAAGTTGTCGAAGCCCAATCTTCTGTAGAATTCCCTGAGATAACCCAGTAAATGCCTGAAGTTCGATGGAGATGGAGATATTCCCGAATCATACAGGAAGCGCCTGCAAGAGCCGGGAAAGATTTGCGGTAGCCACGCAAACCACGTTATCGGCGCCGCCGTAGTAAACGAAAAGTTCCCCCTCCTTAACCACGGCACCGCACGGAAAAACAACGTTGTTAACCTGCCCTATTTTTTCGTAGCGCTTCACGGGCTCGAGCACCGGCTCCTCGCTCCTCCACAAAATTTTTTCGGGATTTTCCGAATCGATGAGCACGATTCCCGCTCTGTAAATCCTGCCGCGCCTCGTTACCTGCACACCGTGATAAATCATCAGCCACCCTTTCTCTGTTAGAACGGGAGGGGCGCCCGCCCCTATTTTAAGTTCGTCCCATTTATCCTTTCTCGGCTCCATTATCAGGCGTGGCTCGCTCCAGCGCTTCAAATCCCTCGAATAGGAGATGTAAATGTTGGGTTTGAATCTCGGATAGAGCACGAATCTGTTGCGAATTTTTTTCGGAAACAGCACGGCATTTCTGCCGTCGCAACGCGGAAAGAGGATGCCGTGTCTCTTCCACTTCCAGCGCTTGTTCAAAAAGTCCCTAACCCTTATCGATGCCAAAGCGATGTAGGAAACTCTACCGTTAATCGCGGCGTACGTCATGTAAATCCTGTTTCCTATTCTAACCACCCTCGGGTCCTCCACCCCGGAATTGCAAAATTTTACCATCGGCTCTTCGAATTCGCCGCGGGGAACGAAAATGGGTTCGTCCAACCTTTCGTCTATATGAAGCCCATCCCTGGTTGAAGCGTAGCCCAATCTCGATACCCTATCCCTTCCCATCGCTCTATAGATTATGTGGATTCTGTCCTCGAGAAGGATTGCGGCGGGATTGTAAACGTGTTTCTCCCAATAATGCGTTTTCACGGGCTTCAGAATGGGGTTTCCCTTGAATCTTTTCAGTTTCATATAAATTTCTACCTCTCAACGAGTTTTTAAATCTATACTCTTTTTCGGTTCGAGTTGTTTCCGAAATCGGCATTGACTGCGATAAATAGGAAGCGGCTAACACTTTAATTCAAGAATTCTTTCCTTGATTGTACCGATATCAGGGATAACGAAACAGAGTTTCGATTATCATCATGGTAATTTTAGAAAGAGTATCGGTTTTGCTCTTGTAAAACCAAAAGTTATTCAGCACCGCAAGCGCTCTTTCCATTTCGAGCTGAGATAAGAGTTACTTTCTACCCAGATGATGATTGAAAGAAAACCAAATTTGATTAAATATTAAAGGAAATGGGATTCCGCTGCGTTTGCGGCTTCCCTGACGATTCGCAGGCTTGAGAATTCCATGCTAATTTCGGAAACGTACTTTTAACTTTTACAATTTTTTAAAACTTTTAAAAGTTACTCTTAAATGATATTTTAGGTAAGTGAAATGAACGGTTCGGAAGCGAAGCGGGAGGATGCAGAAAAACTTCTCAGAAAAACTCTTTCGCTCTGTCCTGTATGCAACAAACTGATAGAGGCTAACGTTGTAGAGCGCAACGGAAAGGTATTCATAGAAAAGACGTGCGACGAGCACGGTAGGTTTAGCGATGTGTACTGGGCGGATGCGGAATACTACAAGCGCGCTTCAAAATTCTTCGTTGAGGGAAGGGGTCTGGAAAACCCCAACACCAACTCGCTGCTCCCCTGTCCCTTTGCCTGCGGTTTGTGTTCCCGACACAGAAGCCACACCGCACTCGCGAATATCGTGGTTACCAACCGATGCGACCTGAGGTGCTGGTACTGCTTCTTTTACAGCGAAAGGGCGGGATACGTTTACGAACCCACGCTGAAGCAGATAGAAGAGATGCTCAAACTCCTGAGGAGGCAGAAGCCCGTGCCGTGCACCGCCATTCAGCTCACGGGCGGTGAGCCAACGCTTCGCGACGACCTCGTGGAGATAATAAAACTCTGCAAGCGCCTGGGATTCAGGCACGTGCAGGTGAACACCAACGGCATAAGATTGTCGCGCGACCCCGAACTCGCGAGAAGGATAAGGGAAGCCGGCACCAATACTCTATACCTCTCGTTCGACGGAACAACGGAAAAGACCAACCCGAAGAATCACAGGGAAATTCCGAAGATAATGGAAAACTGCCGAAAGGTGGGGCTGGGCATAGTTTTCGTGCCTACTATTATAAACACCGTTAACGACCACGAAATAGGGAGCATAGTGAGGTTCGCGTCGAAAAACATGGATATAGTTCGCGGGGTAAACTTTCAGCCCGTCTCTTTGGTAGGGAGCATGCCGAGGGAGGTTGAAAAATTCAGAATAACGATACCGGAGGTGCTGCAACGCATCGAGGAGCAGACGCAGGGAGAGATTTGTAAGGAGGATTTCTATCCCATACCCTGCGTTGCTCCGATCTCGCATTTCGTTGAAGCGATTAAGGGAAGGAGAACGTACGAATTTACGTGCTCGCCGTGGTGCGGTGCCGCAACCTATGTGTTCAAAGATGGAGATAAACTCGTGCCCATAACGAGATTCGTGGATGTGGAGGGCTTCTTCGAATACGTTAGGGAACTCACGCGGGAGGTAAATTCTGCGAAGCGTTTCAAGTTCGCGAAAAAAATCGCGGTGCTGATTAAACTCACGAGAAATCTCAAAAGATTTATCGACACGGAAAAGCAGCCGCACGGACTGCATTTAGAAAAGTTACTCTCGCACATCTTTCTGAAACGCGGCGAGTACCGCGCGCTGGGAGCTTTTCATCACCGCGCGCTATTCATAGGAATGATGCACTTCATGGACCAGTGGAATTACGATGTCGCCCGCGTGCAGCGCTGCGTTATCCACTACGTCACGCCCGACATGCGGGTGATACCGTTTTGCTCGTTCAACGTTCTGCCGCATCTTTACCGAGATGCTGTGCAGAAAAAATACGGCATGCCCATAGAGGAATGGGAGCGGAAAACAGGCAGAAAATTGGCGGACGATTTCTGCAGAACGATATCGAAATGATAACTTCGGATCGGTTATTCAGAAGGTAAACGGGCACACTGGTTTTCCGTGTTGGGCAGGGCGACATTACCGCTCTTGTTGGTAACAAGAAGAAGCAACGATTAAATGAGGAAAATCGCATGTCGCCGCGTTCACGATAATTCCCGCCGCCCCTTATGCTGATTTTGGAAAGAGCCCACGCTATTTTTCAGTTAAACAATAAAATGTTACGGTTAACTATTTTTATGCTGTTCGACGTGATTATCGCGGTAATTTTGTTCGCCGTGCTTTACGTTAACGTGTTCCACATACTTTTGTGGGTGGATGAAAGAAAGGCGCTGCATAAACGCGGCGGAGCGAAAACACTGCCGAGATTGAGCGTTATAATACCGGCGCACAACGAGGAAAAAACCATAGTTAATGCCGTGAAGCACGTGCTGCAATCGAACTACCCGAAGAACAAGTTGGAGGTTATCGTTGTCGATGACGGAAGCACCGACGCGACCTATCACGTGCTGAGCGAGTGGCGGAGGAAGGAAAAGCAGAGCGCGCGCGTTAGGATTTTCAGAAAGCCGCGGGGCGGAAAGGCGAGCGCTCTGAATTACGGCATAAGGTTTGCGAAGGGTGAGATTATCGCGGTGATGGATGCGGATTCCTTGCTGTCGAAGAATGCCTTACGCAACTGCGTTTCCTATTTCGACGACGAACGCGTCGCCGCGGTTACATCGCACATCCTGCCGAAGGGGAACAGCATTCTCGAGCGCCTTCAGAAACTGGAATTCATGGTGATTTCGTTTACGAGAAAGCTTCAGGAAGGTTTGAATCTTATATTCGCCACTCCGGGACCGCTCAGCCTTTACAGGAGCGATGTGTTGAAAAGTCTGGGCGGTTTCGACGAGAAAAATCTGACGGAAGATATAGAAATATGCTGGCGCATAATCCGCGCCGGTTACAGGGTGAGGATGGCGTACGATGCTCGGGTATATTCGCTCTATCCTTCGGATTTAAAAACATGGATAAAACAGCGAACGAGATGGAACATGGGAGGGGTGCAGACCGTGAGGAAATATCTACCGAGTTTCTTCGATAAACGGAGGCATCCGATAAAAACGTGGCAGCTGCCGCTCTTTCTGATAAGCGGGGTGTTAACCCTCGTCGGCTTAATCGCATTCACCTATCTCTGGATAAGTTTTCTCGTGAAGCAAACCCTCTACGTGATAGAAACGCTGAAACTCGGCGGTAATCCGTTCAGATTTTTCTTTAGCGTTAACGTGGATGTGCTCGCCGTTCTCGGGATTTCAACCTTCGCCACTACTCTAATCTTCGTGAAGATAGTTCTCGACGAGTATAAAAAAGGATTTTCCAGAGCGGATGTGTGTTTGTTTCTGACCGTTTACGTTCTGCTCTTTCCGTGGGTGTTCGCCTACGCGCTTTATAAGATGCTCGTAGGAAAGTACGGATGGTTAACGAAATAATACGCTGTGAAATCTCAGGAAAGTCCTCGAAAGTTTTTGTATCTGTTGCGGCGCATTCGCTCATAGGAATCGTGAGAAACGCGAACTCTCGGTAAGGGAATTCACAGCCGGTTTCGACGTTATTTAATCGAGATTAAACGTAATTCTCCTAACTTTCCTTTTCATCTTTTCGAAAGATGCGGAGCGTATTATCGCGTTATCGGAATAATTAAAATCGGGAAAAGAATCTGAAGCAGAGAATGAATTTAAAATCCTGAATTTCAGACACACCCCGCTACGGCGGCAAATTCAAGAAAAATTAATATCTTTCTGTTAATTTTAATTCTTAGGGAGAAAAATGAAGGTTTTCAGGGATATAGAAGAATTCAATCAAACTTTCAGAAAATATTCTTCATGGCTGACAGAGGGAATAGAATATTACGTGTTCGATGGTTACAGAAAAAATAGAGTTCTCATCGTTGCGCCGCATGCAGGAATGAAGAGACTTAAGGTTAACGTAGATGGGAGGGAGTATTGGGTTAGGGTGGGTGATGAAAATACAGATAAATTAGCCAAGATAGCGGCGTACAACATCAGGGGGGGTTTCCTCGTTTCCTACATTCCCAGAACAGAGGTCGATCTCGCGAGGAATCCGGAAAATATAGGTAAGGGCGTTAAACTCAGAATTAAAATTTCTCTGAAGGAGAGGAACGAAAGAAGGTTGGTGCTGATTCCCATCCATAAAAACACCGCGTATTACTCCGTTGCCGTAAAATTTCACAGATTTATCCACGAGATTCAGCCGAATTTTATTTTATCGTTTCACGGAATGAGATACGATAACTACGACGCGTTGCTCGGTTTCGGGATTAACGGTCTGTACATAGAGGGGATGGAGAATGCGGCGCGTTTTAAAGAAATTATTCTCGATGAGCTTGAAGAGAGCGTGAGAAACAACATAAAAATAAAGATTTCCGAGCGCTTTCTGGGAAAAAGTGAATACATACTTAATTCTCACGTGAAGTACAACACCTTCGGTTGTTTGGTGGAGTTCAGTTACAGAAAAAGAGTGTTCAGAAGCCTTCCGCAAAAGGAATATCAGATGCTCGCAACCGCCATCGCAAGGGCTGCGGTTAGATTTCTATCGAAAAGGTAAGATTTTATGTAACGGAAACGTTGGCCCACCACTCCGAACCCCAGATATCTACCACAACTAATCACCCACCACCCCATATCCCAAGGAAGCTACCACAGTCGTTCGCTCGCCATCTTTTGCTCAAAAACCGATATGCAGGAAAATCGTTGAACGGAACGACTCTGGCTTCTCTCCATTTCGAGCGTGATAATATCAACGCCGAAACTCTGTTTCGTTATCGTGTTATCGGAGATAATTAAACCAAGGAAAGAATTAAACGTTCTTCGCAAGCTTTGCCGCCCTCCTGCGTTGGGATATGAATCCTGGTGCGGAGTAGAGAAAAATAAAACAAAGGTAGAAACAAAAATAATAAAAAGGAAAGTTTACTCTGCCGGGGTCACGTCGATGCATACGCCAGCAGCCACGGTCACGCCCATGTCGCGTATCGCGAATCTCGCCAACTCCGGGAACTCGTTCTGCTTTTCAATCACCACCGGTTTCGTCGGCTGAACTTTTATTATCGCCGCATCTCCTGTTTTGATGAAGTCTGGGTTTTCCTGTACGGTTGCACCGGTTCTCGGGTCTATTTTCTTAAGGATGTCCACTATCTTGCACGCTACCTGCGCTGTGTGTATGTGGAACACAGGCGTGTAACCCCGCGAAATTACGGTCGGGTGATTAAGCACTATTATCTGCGCTGTGAATTCCTTTGCTACTGTCGGTGGCGTGTCGGGGTGCGACACTACGTCACCGCGCTTTATCTGGTCCTTGCTTACACCGCGTACGTTGAATCCTATGTTATCACCGGGTTTCGCTTCGGGTATTTCCTCGTGGTGCATTTCTATGCTTTTCACCTCACCTGTTATCTTGCTGGGCATAAAGATTATCTTGTCTCCCTTCTTCAGTACGCCTGTCTCCACTCTACCCACTGGCACGGTACCCACGCCTGTAATGGAATAGACGTCCTGCACAGGAATGCGCAGGGGCTTATCTATGGGTCTTTCGGGCACCTTAAATGTATCTAACGCTTCTATCACCGTGGGTCCTTTATACCACGGCATGTTCTCGCTTTTCTTCGCTATGTTATCTCCCTTGTAGGCGGATGCCGGAATGAACAGTATCTCCTCTGTTTTGTAACCTATGCCCTTGAGGAGCTTGGTTACCTCTTCCTTTACTTCGTTGAATCTCTTCTCGTCGTAGTTTACCGTATCCATTTTGTTTATCACTACGATTAACTGTCCTACTCCCATTACCTTCGCGAGATACGCGTGCTCCTTGGTTTGTTCCTGCACACCTTCCTTAGCAGACACCACGAGAATAGCGGCATCCGCTTCGCTCGTTCCTGTAATCATGTTCTTTACGAAGTCTCTGTGTCCGGGACAATCGATTATGGTGAAATAGTATTTCTGCGTGTCGAATCTCTGGTGCGCGATGTCAATAGTTAGTCCGCGTTCTCGTTCTTCCTTCAGTTTGTCCATGACAAAGGCAAACTCGAACGTTTCTTTACCGAGTTCCTTGGCGAGTTGCTGAAGTTCGCGCATTTTCTGTTCCGGTATGGAGTTCGTGTCGAAGAGCAACCTCCCTACCAGTGTCGACTTTCCGTGGTCGACGTGACCCAGTGTTACAAGGTTCAAGTGCGGTTTTTCTGCCATACTCTTCACCGGTTTGTAAAAAATTTAAGTTGGGGTAAAAATCCCCCGAACTTATTCTCAACATAATTACCCCTATAAAACTTAAATACTTTTGTTCAGGGAAGTTCTTGGGTTGTTTTCAAAATCGGCATGATGATTGATAAGTAGGAGGAATTATCGGAAGTGCGCGGCGAAACGCGATTCCCCTTAATCGCAGCTCTTCGCATAATCATTACGAAAAGGGCAGCGGTCGACAAAGCGAGTTGGTTTTGATGCCATCATGCCTGTGTTGGAAACAACCAGTTCTTGTTCTTTTCGTTTCGGGGAAGTTACCTTTATCCATTACCCGTATCTATGATAATCAAACCGAAAAACACCTGTTAAATTAAAGGAAATTTTTTAACCTTCCAAACCAAATTTCGGAAAGACCAAGTAATTAATCAATCAGATGGTGCTCTTCAACTCTTGAAATTATCGAAAACAGGATGGCTGCGGAGCCGAGGAGTATTAAGGTGTTGCTCAGCGAGATGTCCACCAGCATCCCCACCACGGGATTTACGAGCATAAGGATGATGCTGTTGAGCATCGCTACGGTGGAGAGAACCGTTGCCCTCTTGGACGAAGGAATGTATTTATTCATGTAACTTACAAACAGAGGTTTTCTCGATAGTCCGAAACCTCCGCCGAGAAATATAGCCAGGAGAACGAGCGGAATAAACGTGGTTATTCCGCCCAAAATGAACATAGCACCGGTGATTAGCGAACTGAAGGATAGCAACCTTTTTTTGGAGCCGAGCACCCTTTCTAACACTTCGTAATGATTCATTATCGCGATTTGCGTCAATACGAACACCGCATGCACCGCGCCGAAATAGTGTATGGGCACGCCCGCCTGCTGGAGCATGGGCTGATAGAGCCAAATCATGAAATAGGCAACACTCCTTATCGAAATCATATCCGCGGCGAGAATCCTCAACTCCTTCTTCCTGCAGAAGAACGCCACGCCTTCCTTCAACCTCCTCGCGCACTTCCTCGCTTCGGATGCGAAGCCGCGACCCCTATGACGAGCGCGGGATACTCGCGGCTCCCTGAACGTGAGGGAAATGAGAAGCGCTATCGATAGCGGAAGTGACGTGAGCAGCATGGGTGCTCTCAAACCCAGCACACCTGCGATAACGCTGCCCGCGGGCGCGCTAACCATCATACCCAGCAAACCGAAACTCGCGCTCCTTCCGAACACCTTTTTCGATTCTTTCGTTTTCCCGAGATATTTCAAGGTATCGTAGACCAACGCTTCGTACGCACCAGAGAAAAGCGTAGCACCGAGCGCCCATAAAAATTCGGCAAGCAAAAACACGCAGAAATTCGGCACGCTTGCATAGGTTAGAGCGGCGATAATGCTAATAACACAACTCATAACAAGGGAGAATTTTCTGCCGAAGTGGTCTGCGATAGAGCCGGTGGGAATTTCGAAAACGAAAATCCAGAACATAAACCAGGATTGTAAAATCATAATCTGCGTAAAGTTCAATCCGCCCCACTGCGTGAAGAACGGAACGAGCACTCCTGAAAAGAAGTGCAGACCCGTAAAGAATTTGAAGAGATAGAGCCTCCAGAGATAACTCTCGGAGCGCATTCCCATAAAGGTTTGTTTGGTAGCGTTTCTTTAAAAGTAATGAAACTTGCGTAGGTAGCTCTTTCCAACGCCAGCCTGATGATTGAATAAGGAGCATGAAGTATCGAGAGTGCGCGGTGAAACGCCTTAAGCTTAAGCCGCTCTTCGCATAATCTTGCGAAGAGAACAACGGTCGATAAAAGTGAGTTGGTTTCGATGTCTATCATACCCGCATCGGAAGCAACCACCGCGGTGCGGAGCGCTAAGTTTTTAAAATTTCCTCCCTGAAGTGTTTTTAAGAACATCCGCTGGGGGATGGGTCGTGAAGCAGCACTACGAAATACAAATCTCCCTCACCTTGGTAGGAAATGAAAAAGATATCGACAGTATTTTGAAAGAAGTTTATGAACTAAGCAACCGCGAAGAAGTAACGGCTATGCGCATCGAAGAGAGAAGAGATTACAGAAGGGAGTAATAACTCATAATCACGAAATTTTATTTCTGGTTTTTTCTTTTTGCTGCACGAAACCCGCGCAGTGGTTATTTCCCACACCGGCATAAAATTAACACTCGATTTCGCGTTATCACCGCTATCGGTATAATTAAATCGCGAGATAGAACGCTGAATTAACCGCGGGTTCGTAAGGCAATCGATAACGAACCAACCGCCCCCGCACCCCCAGAAACCGCCACAAACCACGGTTGAACCCAACCGAATCCTATCGCAAACGCTTTGCTACCGTCTGCTTTATCGCAGGTTGCGATGCCGGTGTTGGAAAGAGCCCCGTGCGGTAATTACTTAATACATTTAAACCTTCGGGAAGAACCGAATCTTAGGGAGGAGCATGAAGGGTATGGACCAGTTCACGCTTCTGCTGATAACGGGCTTGCTTATCATTGCTTTATCCTTCGTGTTTCTCGGCGGACTCGAAAGTTATTTCGAATTAAAGGAAAACGTCACCACTACCACAACAACCACGCTTGCGCCTTCTCCAGTGGTACCCGTAACGCCGGGCGAGGGTTGGATTCTCGTGGGGCCCGAGAACGTCGAGGTATGGAGGGTGGCGAAATTCGGTAAAATAAACATAAGTTACCAAGCAGAGGAAGCAAAAATCGAAGCCGGAGATAAGCATCTGTTCAACGGCTTGCTCTTCGGCTCCAACCGTCTCGAGATCAGCGCTTCTGTGGATACGGAAAATTTAATCGGCGCCGCTTTAAAATTCGACGTGGAAAAAACCAACCGCTACGGAAAGTTAATTATAAAAGTTAACGGCGTTGTGATAAACGAAAGTTTCTTCGATGTGGGAAGTTACACGCTTTTAATAAATCGCTCTCTCATAACACCGACTACCAAGATAGAGATAATTCCCACATCTTCTACGTGGAAGCTCTGGGCACCTACGGTTTACGATTTGAAACACGTAGAGTTCGTGGTTCAATCGATGCATTCTAAAAGCAAAAAATTCTCCTTCATCATTTACGATACCGAAAGTAAAAACCTCCACGAAAAAAGAGGTAAAATCACGCTCGATTTCGAAAACCGCAGGGGCACCTTAAGAATAGTGCTGAACGGCCACGAAATTTTCAACAACGTTACGCAAAGAAGTTTCACCTCAATACCCTTCGACCAGCGCTATCTGAAGATAGGCGAAAACGTGATAGAATTTTCTGCCGGCGAGGACAGCGCGTTTTACGGCGACGCGAACTTAATATTTTATTACGATACCGTTCGGGAGAACCGTGTCGAATTTCCGTTTTACGTAAACGAGAGCGTTTACGAGAGGTTAAACGCAACCGATGGCATAATTAGGTTTAACGTAACGCAGGTGCTCGCAGACGGCGGGCTTTCCGTATCGATTAAAGATTCTTTCGGTAAAGAGCATACTTTAGGATATGCCGCCGTGAGGGAGGGCGCGTATCAGTTCGCGTTCAACTCGACCCACTGCAGCGTGGGAAAGAACGTGCTTCTCATAAATTCTGTGGACGATGCCGTTTTCTACGTAAACGAAATCGAGGTAGAAACGGAAGAGAGTTAAGTGAGTGGTAAAGAGGGTTTTCTTAGGGAGAATCGGTTCAGAATTCCGGATTTGAAGATAAAATTCGAAACGCATACAGCAACACGGTCTCCTTAAGATTTAATGTCTCCTCCGGACCACGGCTAACGGGGCGATTTCTGCGTTGTGAGTGCCGGAATGCCTTTAGATGAGAAGATGGGATTTGAACTTTGGTAGAGCGCCGAGGCTGGGATTTGAACCCAGACGGGGCAGAGCCCCACCAGCTGTCTTGCCTCATCTCACCTCAAACTCTTCATTGCAAAACTTAACTCTGAGTTTTCGCTCAGAGTCAAGCCAAGCAATCATCGCAAGACTCAAGGCTGGCCCCTTAACCAGGTTCGGGCACCTCGGCACCTTTACTACTTTCTTCATCTCGATACGATCAGACCTTGAGTCTAATTTGCAAGAAAGGTTGGGTGTTCTCCAACCCTTGCATGAGGCTAACTATTATAAAATAACTACGGAAAACTTAAATATAGCCTAAAGGAAGCGTGTCGGCTCTCTCTTCATTTCGAGCATAGGGGTGTCAAGATTAACTTATTTACCGAATACTGCACTCTTCGTAATTGCGGAGAACAACACGGTTAAAAAGAAAAATCGTGCTTCGTTACGTTCCTGATAATTCCCGCTTATCAATCGTCATACCGATTTTGGAAAGAACCTTCTCGTGAGAGAACCGAAAAGCATTTATTCCGAGAATTGCAATTTACTTCATACAAAAATTTAACTTATATAACAATCTATCAGTTAAATCAAATGTAAGGGCCGGTGGTCTAACGGAATCGTTGCACGGATGGACGCCGCCCTCGCAAGGCGGAGATTCGGGGTTCGAATCCCCGCCGGTCCATTTTACAGCTCCATTCCCAGCAATCTCCTCGTTATAAGAACCGAGGGTAGCGATACGATAAAGTACCATCCTATCCAACCGAACGGTATGCTTCCTATGAGCGGCGCCCTTATCACAACGTTCGCGTACTCGTGATTCAACCAGGGAAGGAAAACCATAACGAAAATCATGCTCGCGACCATAGGTTTAAAGGTGAGTCGCATAACTTCCGCGTTTTTCTGCATCGCTTCCGAAAAAAGTTTATTCAGTTTCTCGACATCCTGCTCCTTCTGCGCTTCCTTTATTTTCGATGCTATTTCCCTGCTTTCCTGCTTCAGTTGCGAAATTCTCTGCTGATCCGAAAGGAATTTATAGCACAGGTTTGTACCCAAACTTATGAGAAACGAAAATATCGCTATCGCCAGCGCGGGGTCGAGCATCGCAAGGGGATTGGAGAGGTTCATGTTAATCACCAATTTTTTCGCGCATCAGTACGGAACTTTTTTTATTCTTAACACATATCCCAGCGTGTTTGCAAGCACGTGAATTAATGGTGTGAAAACTATTAAAATGAATACTATTGCTACCTCATGCCTGACCGCGAGCGATGAAAAAATTAAAGCACCGAGCAGAAAATCGAGCTGGTCCAAAATAGGCATGCTCGCACCTCTTTTTATACCGAGTCTGCGTTTTATAAAACTCACGAAGATATCCCCTGTGATCGCTCCCGAAGAAAGCAGGAACACGAGCGGGAGCGAAAGTTCCGGAAGGTTAAACTCCGGCGGAACCACCGGATATATGCAGTAAATTTCAACCAACCCGATGAACATGCCGAAAGCAATGCCTCCCACACTCCCTTCGATTGTTTTTCCGTCGCCCAATATTCTGTATCTACCCAAAGTTTTACCGAAATCCAAGGGATGCTTACCCTTTAACAACGGAGGAAACGCGTTCGCGGCGTATGCGGGAGCGATGAACCAGAACGCGTGCAATATCTTCAGCGCGGTTTCGTTTAACATGTTGTTATTTCTCTTCGAGAAAATTTAAAATTAAATTCAAGGTTGTTTACGGAGCGTAATCGCCCGTAAATAAGAGAGGAAAACCAAACCGTAGATGCAGCGGATTTTGTAAAGAACCTTTGGCAGTAACGATGATAATCAATGCTAACTTTACCGAATATATTTCTTATTGAGTGTGAAGTGTCCGTTAGTTTAGGCTCCAATTTACAGAGCGAGAGAATATAAGGAGAGGGAAAGAACATCAGAAAAGTGTTTGTGTTTTGCGGCGGCGACCGAAGAATTCACTACCTACCGCAAATGTTCAACGGGGTGGGGAAGAAATAACTCCAGAACCCGGAAATGGAAAAACTCTCACCATTTTTCCTGATTACCGAATCAACCTTTCACTATCGATTTTATAATCTCGTTTATAAGTTTTTCGCCCTCTTTCGTAAGAACTCTCCCTTTTTTCACCCGTTTTTTCGATGCTCCCTCTTTGTCCTTCACCTGCTCTATTAAACCTGCCTTTTCGAATTGTTGAAGAATTGTGCGTATAATCTTTCCGCTACCCTTCCTGAATTTTTCCGGTTGGGAGCCACGGCGCTGTCTCGAGCCATAGTAGGTTCGCAACCTCGACACACCTATTGGGCCGTCGATAGCAATTCTTCTTAATATGCTCGCAGCACGGATGTACCACCAGTCATCTTGTTCTGGCGGTCTTTCCCGAGAAACACCAGTTTTTACGTAAAGCGCCCACTCGGGCTGTGTGATTATCTTTTCTTTTTTCAAACGCTCCGCGAGTTTGTTTATAAATAACTCCGGGTCGACCTCTTTTATCGAAACCATCCTTCACACCAACTCGAAATAAATCTGTTGCGGTGTAATTTTAAATATTTCAACGATTCGCATACTTAAATACGATGGTTGAATTTTTAAAAAGGTTCCGCGCCGCTGGTTCGGAATTAATCTTTGCTAACTTTTAAACGTGGAGGAGATTAAACAAAGTCGCTTGGATTTATCTCTGTATTCAACCGCTTATTTCTTCTACCGAAAAATGTAGTAAGTGAGCATCGATCCTTACGGTATTGCTGCGATTAAAATATAAAAGTTATTATTACATAGTAATTACGGTGGGTACCGTGTTAAAGGAACTCCGTGAATACTTTCAAAGGTGCAGGCATGCGTATAATCGGAGAAAATTTTACGAAATGATAGTTAGAGAGGCTGGCGTAAGGGAAGGCGATACCATTCTGGACGTGGGTTGCGGTGAATCACCGCTAAGTTGGAACCGAGAAATTACAAACTCGTAGGACTCGATATTCTTGAAAGCGTGCTGAAGAAAGCGAAGAAGAAAAGTAAAGGAGACGTAGAATTCGTCAGGGCGAACTCTCAGAATATTCCGTTTGGGAGCGAGACCTTCGATGCCGTGATATGCATCGATAATTACTCTGTACCGCAAGATTCCTTGAGAGAAATGATTCGGGTTGTGAAACACGGTAAGAAAGTTATAATCTCCGAGTCCGAGGATGAACTGAGAAAAATCGCGGAGAAGATTGAGGATTACGGCTTTGAATACCGCAGCACGAAATTCGGTAATTACATTTCTATAAAAAAGTAATTACAACAGGGATTGCAGAGTTAAGCAATACGGGGAGTTCTTAATGCAGTACTGTGGTGTTTTACGTTCTCCGTACTCGAAGTTAAAATCAAAAAAGAAAAAAGCTACATGTACTCTTCGAGGGGGTCGCAAACTATGCAAATGTACTCTCCCCGCACGTTGATGAGCAAACTTCCGCAGACAGGACATCGCGGCACTTCCATGAAATAGATTTTTGGAGAAACCTTTAAAAATTTCAACACGAAGTTACCTACGCTTCTCGTGATAAATCGTTTTACAAGCGCTTCGTTTCCGACGGGATGTGCAGGCTTCAGAAAGTATCGCATTACTTTTGCTCTGGTTCTATCTCACGACTACGAGAATGGGGATTTCCCGTTATGCCGCTCTCCGGCTCTTTAGAAAGCTGGTATTTTAGGATTAAGATGATGAGCCACAGTCGTGCTGATTTAAAAACCAGAATATTCGGTTGCTTCCGATACGGGCATGATGGTATCAAAATCAACTCACTTTTATCGACCCGCTGTTCTCTTCGCAACGATTATGCAAATCGGCGATTGAATTAAGGGAATCACGTTTCTCCGTGCGCTCCCGATAATTCCTCCTACTTATCATTCATCATACCGACGTTGGAAACATCCAGAATATTCTTGCATCATTAACTTTTAGAATTTTAAATCCCAATATTTTTAAGATGCGGGGGTAGCCAAGTGGTCAACGAGCAGGTTTCCATTTCAGAACGGAAACCTGCGAGGCCCAGAAGGCGCAAGATAAGGATGCGATGCTTAGGATGTTATGCGAAGCTCAGGTTGCCCCATGAGGTGCGTAAGAAACCTTGTGGGCGTAGGCCCTTCGCCGGTTCGAAAGAAGATGTCAAAAATCAAAGAACCAACCGAAAATCCGGCCCCCCGCACATTAACATTCAAAACTCATACGGACGCGGCATCTTACTAACTCTTGCCACAGTAGTTAGCTTCGTTCCGAATTCCATTACCTTGCCGCCACCCCAAACCCCAAGTGCCTGCCACAATTGCCAGATGATTACCCGCTACTCCTCGAAAACCCCTAACGCGATGCGATAATTCTCAAGGGAAAGAATTCGGTGAACCAAAGAAAAGCGACGCGGCATGATAAAATTACCGTCGTTTATGATAAACTACGTGAAGAGCGGTACGGTAAATTAAGAAAAACCGCGTTGCGCGGGACTCGGCATAAATCCCACATCGCTCGGGCGATGGATAGGGAGGAAGTTTAACTTCGATAATCGCTTCCGATACTTCCTGCTCCTTATCGCATCATGCCGATGTCGGAAAGAGCCAAAACCCCCGCAATAAAGAAACGTTTTTATAAACAGTAAACAATAATTATTTAACACCATGAGAGGATGAAAGGGATGCTGGGAAGATTTTTGCTCGTGCTGGTATGTCTCGTATCACTTTCGTATGCGGAACCTTTGATAAAAATAGAACATATAACCGGAGGTTCGCTCCCTACCGACGTTTACCTAACGATAAGGAACATGGGCGATGAACCTATAAGAGGTCTTGCCATCTACGTTAACAACGAATTGCGAAAAAATCAGAGTCTTTACCTGCCGCCTGGACGTGCAATAAAAACTTATTTATCCTTAGAGTTCGGCACTAATTTAGTAAACGTTACCACACCCGAAGGCGCAAGCGATTCGATTGAAATTAAACTTTCCGAGGTCTTGGAAGAAACCACCACAACGACTACTCTACCTTCGGAGAAACTGCCCGCGGAGTTCGATTACACGTTCCCCGCAATACTTTTTTCATTAGCGTTTGCGGTAGCGATAGTATGGTTTATGATAGAAAAATCAAGAGGTAAGAAAAGAAAGAAAAAACAAAGGTCTCGTGTGTAGCCATATACAAACGCTTCAACAAAACATGCTTTGCTCCGTAAAGCGTTTAACTCACCGCTCCCTGCTCATTACGGTACCTACCACAACCGTTTTATCAGAGACGGTGTATAACCATGCACTTAACGAAAGGGGTCTCCAGAACAAAGATATTTACCTGCTTTTTTGTACTTTTCCTGTGCTTTTTATCCTTTCTGTGGTGGGCGTATACTCAAAGCGTTGATATAATCTACTTTACTAACAAAAAATGTAAAGTAGCGAAGGAGGTAGATGAAATAATAAACTCACTCGAAAGTGAATTCGGAGAGAAGGTAAATATAGAAAGAATAGAGGTAAAAATATTTCCGGATGATGCCGAAGATAGCGAATACGTGTCGAAACTTCGGGAGAAATACGAGGTTTACGGCGTGCCCGTTATCGTGATCGAGGGTAAAGTATTTAATAAGCCGTATACAAAAGAAAATTTAGTAAAGGAAATATGCGAGCGTTTCATCTTTTTCAAACCACGCGCATGTGAGAGAAAATGAGGAGAGTTATCTTATTAGTTGCATGGGCGCTCGTTCTTTCGGTACTTTCCCGCGGAGTAAGTGCGGCATTTTGCTGCAACGACACGATAACGGGAATGGATAAATGCTGGGCGAGAGGTGTGTGCTGCGAAAAATTTACAGGCGCCGTTGGCGGTTTGCCGGAAGGATGGTACATCGGTTGCAACTGTTCTGAAATAGGGGGCTGCGAACTGGACTTAGGGAAAAAGTGCACGCAGAAATATAACGGAGATGTGTTTTGCTGCCCTATGACGTTTCACTGGGGGTATCGCGGAAAATACTTTGGTGTCAAGGGATACTACTGCAACTGCACCAACTCCACTTCATGCTTTTGGGTACCTTTTGAAAGGAAGGTAAATATATGGTTCTCCAATCCGAATCCGAATTACGGAGAAACGATTTATGTTTATGTGAACGCAAGTTACAGGGATAGAGATGGATTTATTCCGCGCAAACGCTGCGATAAAACTACCACAAGGATAAAAAAATTTGAAATAGATGGAAAGGATGTTTCCTCAGAAGTTGAATGGGACAACACGCATAAAAGATGGTATTTCGAGATAGACACGACGGTTTATCATTCCAAGGTCAGTGTTGTGCTGGAAAACGAGGAAATAGACGGGACGCTCGGAGGTGAAGGGGAGTTCGACGTTAACTTTCCTCCGGAGATAAGCGACGTTACGCATTCGCCGGAGCCCGCGGATGTTGATTCGAGAATTACATTTGAGGCAACGATTACCGATCCCGATAGCGGTGACTCCGTAGACGCAGCGAAGGTTTGCGGGGCGGTAACGAAAACGGGTATAACTTACAGGTGCGACCAAGAATACTGCACGATGACGAAGACAGGAGATAACCGATATTCCTGCACGATTCCTCTCGCGTCTCTCGGCACGGGTACGCATCAGTATTATATATGGGCGAACGATACTTCTCACGGGCTTGCAAACGTTTCGGGCCCTTACGAGTTTACGGTTCGCAACATAACCGTAGGGTCGCTGTTAATCTCGGGTAACACTTCCAGCATAGTCATAACGGGTAACGATATAAAATACGACAACGGCACGTTAGTAGAGGGTAGTGCAACGTGCTGGATAAACATAGATACCGCGAACGATTGCGATGTAAGCATAAGGGATGGCTCTTTTTCCTCGCCGTGTATTATTGCACAACCGAATCTTACGTACGCAACCAACGAATTTACATGTACTGTTGTCGATGCGAATAACATCGACGGTGAAAAAACCGAAGAAAAAAACCTAGCGGCATCCATTACGAACTTCGAACTCGTTGAAGGTAGCGAGACCATAGGAACGGGTACCGCTATCGGCTTTAACGCGACGCTGCTCAATTCCGGGGATATAGACTGGAGCGATAACGTGAAGCTTGTTATCGCGTACACCTCGGTGGATAATCCTGCCGAGAACTTATTCTGCGAGTCGATACCTATGTTAGATGCCGGCAAATCGGTAACCATTAATTGCAGGCGCGAATTCTTCGCTTCGCCCGGAAAATACAATTTTATTGCAAGAGTTGTGTATCAAAAACCCGGGAAAAACGTAACGTTAGCGGAGTCGTCTCCCATAACGATTCAGGTATTGAGAATAGAAACCGAGGTTAAATACGTAGGACTCGAAAACGGGGCTGTACTACCCTGTACTTCACAATCCATCTGCGAAGCAAACTATTCGCGTGGTGATGCGCTTCAGGTTGAGGTAGGCGCAAAATTCTGGATATCCGATACGTACCATATCCGATGTGACGGCTCACCTTCGGCAAGCGAAGAGAGCGCGTGCACAGCAGAATATACCATACTTAACGAAAGCGATGATGTAATCGTTCCCTGGAAAGAGCCCGTATGGACGGCGAAAAACGTGTGGAAAATAACCGAAGATACCTCGACGCTGAAGTGCGGATTTTATAAATTAAGGGTCAGGGTCACGCATTCCGGAGTAACCGCGAACAACATAACCAAATTCTTTGTTTCATGCGTGCCCCGTGTTACTGCCGTGCCTCTCGTAGCAAGGGTGGCGCTCGGTACGAACGCTACCGTTGTGTTTAACGTGACCGTAAAGAATCCAACGGATAATGCAAAGGTGTTTGATTTGTACATGGAGCCCGAGGGTTTGGTTTCGGCATGGCTGCGGTGGATAGTAAATAACAAAAACATCGAAGATCTGAACATAAGTAATATAAAAGTAAACCCCATTTCTTCGGAAAGCTATCTTGTTAATCTGACGCAGGCCGCAAGAGGCGGTGTCTATCAGGTTAAGTTCAAAGCCGTTGATGTGGACGAGAACAAATACTATGAAAGATACGCTGTCGTAATCATATTTGCTGAAAGTTTAACGGAATTTTCGAGCATAGGGTTGCTGCTGCTCGCGTTGCTGAGCGCGGCGCTTTATTTTAAATTCCAGAAGAAATAACAACTCCACGGATAATTCCGCGTAACTACTACAACCAACCCTTCCTTATTCTTTAACCGATTCGTTATGATTAAAGTCAGGGAAAGATACCTGGGTTGTTTTCCAAGATAACGCGAATCCTGCGGGTAACGCTTAATTCGGCGCGCTCTTTCTTGTTTTAATTATCCCGACAGCAGGATAACAAAAAGTTTCGATTTTGGTTTCATCTCTCAACTTTAGAATAAACTGTACCAGTTCGCGGGGTGTGTCTGAAAATTCAGGATTTTAAATTCATTCTCTGCTTCAGATTCCTTTCCCGATTTTAATTATTCCGATAACGCGATATGAAACATAGTTTCGGCGTCGATAGCTTTATGCCTATTTTGAAAAGAATAATTCTTGCACTTTCGAAAAGATGAAAAGGAAAATTAGAAAAAACATGCGGAGGTGCAGAAATTCGTAGTCTACTG
>Ga0190307_1000128_pt1 | contig 24253 bp, 17 predicted proteins | sample 48700745_MG_FD_161653 | JGI IMG/M metagenome (GOLD analysis project Ga0190307, IMG submission 161653) | Hydrothermal vent sediment bacterial communities from Southern Trench, Guaymas Basin, Mexico - 4870-07-4-5_MG | ecosystem: Environmental > Aquatic > Marine > Hydrothermal vents > Sediment ... | reverse complement strand
GGCAACCCTCGGCCTAGACGACGACCCGGACTTCAAGGGAATCGAGTTCCAGGTCTATTGGCGTGGTGGGCCGAGGAACCTCTACCCAGGCCCAATACGGCTGGTCGCCTCAACGATAGTCGACAACCCATACCTCCTAGCATATAGGGAGAGCGACGCGTGGAAGACTCCATCCGGAGCAGTCTTCAGCCAGCCGCACATCCTCCTAGCGATCAAGGAAGGCGAAAGCTTCACGATAGACTCCGACACCCTGACCCCGCCGGTAGTCCTCAACGTAACCACCACGAGTTCCTCGGATCAACTACAGGTGAACTTCCTGAACTTCGACCCCGTCACCGGAAAGCACGACGTCCAAGTTCTAACGACGGGAGCCAACATGAAGGTGAAGGTGATGGACACCGGCAAGGAATACACGGTGACAAGCCTCCTCCTAACCAACGTCAAGGCCGCGGCCCTAGGATTCGGAGACGCCAACCCAGCCGGATACAGCTTCTACACAACGTTCTCGGCGCAGACCGGAGTAATTGACGTGGACGCCGACAGGGACGTGGACTACACGACCATCAGCGAAGTCGGAGTAACCGATTCCTATGGAAGCCTCGATGGAGTAGTCCTCGCCGAAATGTGGTACGACATGCCAGTTGGAAGCGGGCAACTGAGAGCCTTCCTATCCCTGATGCTAGGAGACCTATACTATGGAACAAGCCACCTCGACGATGTGACGAGAAGCTATCTGGTGAGGGGAGAGGTTGGAAGCGCCGACTCCGCTTACCTGCTCTTCGGAGGGAGATCGACGATCCACCTCAAGGGCAATGGAACAGTCGTGTACGGGACAGGATTACTCGTGATCTCAGCCAAAGTCTACGACGTCAGATTCAGGCTGATGGACGCCATGGGCAACCCGCTGCCAGCGAGCAAGACCGAGGCAGCCCTGCTATTCACCAACGGAGAAACCTACAACCTGACGGCCTCCACTGATCCAGAACTCGCCTCCGGAATAATGAGAAGCTACCTAATGCACGGCGAGGGATACGCGGTCTTCTACCAGCTACCGGGCGAGATAGGCTACGGACTCGACGTCTGGCACGAGCAGATGCTGGCGTTCCACGACCCAGACATAATCCCGAAGCTCGTCAGAACCGAGTTCATCGACGTATACGTGAAGATCTACACGATAACCTTCCAGCTAGTCGACTGCGAGGAGAAGCCACTTGGAGACACCTACGTCTGGCTGGCCGCGAACAACCGCGACACCAGATACCTGGTCAACGAATACGGGGTCGGAAGCCTGAGGCTGAGCGGATCCAACTCGTTTACCGTGATAAAGGCGTTCTGGAAGGGAGTCTACGTGCCGATAGCCGCCGTGATCTACCCGAACGGAACCGCCATCGAGCCCGAGAACATCGGAGACGAGATAGATGTCCCGATCACCGGCGATGTCGCGGGAGTCATAAAGATCAAGGCGCTGGTCAACGACATAGTCTTCACGACAACCGACTTCGACGGAGAGACCGTGATACCCAGGCTCAACATAACGGTCTGGTGGATCGGCATCAACATAAGCACCGGCGAGAAAGTCTACTACCTCGAGACGATGGATGCGAGCGGGGACATTTGGGACAGCAACGGCGACGGCTACGCGAGAAACGACTATAACACGACCGTCTACGCAGCCCAGTTCTTCCACTACAACATAACCGTCGAGCCGGATGGAACCGTGGTATTCACCCAGATGCCGGCAGGCGAATATAACATCACCGTGACGACCCAGCCGAACGTCCTAGTCTATGGCCTCAACCCAGGCGACCCATCACCGCTCAACCCGTCCAAGAAAGCCGCTGGAGCCAGCCCCGGATCGAGCTTCTGGCCGGGGAGACCTGAGCCAGTGCCCTACGAGAGCATAATCACCTGGAAGCCGGCTTCAAAGATCTATGGAAGCGATGAAGAAGCGCTGGCGGCCACGATGCCTCACGAAGTCCATGAACCCGGAACCTACGTGAATGCCAGGGTCGTCTTGAGACTCTTCAACCAAGAGATAACCTTCGAGGAGTGCGGGCAGGTCAACGTCGAGCTACATACTTGGGCTCACGACTTCTACAAGCAGGTGGTCGACGGAGAGGACATACCGCTTGGAGACGCCAGCTTCATGATCAGGAACGACAACGGGCTTGACATGATCCACAAGCAGGACACGATCTGGCTGACCGTGATAACCACCTTCTGGGGAGCCCCGATAGAGGACAAGGTCAACATCTACGAAGACTTCGAGTCGATGAGCGAGATCTGGTGGAACGGAAGCTATGTCGCCCACAGCATGATCTTCTACACCAACGAGACCTACAACCCGATAACGAAGAAGAACGAGTCATTCGCCATAGACATGTTCTACAACACCTCGGCGCCAAACGACGTGTGGCCAGAGTTCAACTTCACGCTGGCCGGAAATGAGACCCTATACGCGCAGATGTCCAACTACCCGGAGCTGGAGAAGAGGGGAATACCGGTGGTCTTCGAAGACGATGTCTTGAGCCTGCCGATACCGGTCGCGACCCTAGACCTCGCGGCCTTGGCGAAGGACGGGAGGCCGCTCGTCAACGCCACGATAGAACTCTGGATACTGCACCTCAACAAGACCTCCAAGCTAAGCCTCAAGCTACCGGATGAGATAAAGGCGGACTACGTCTTCCAGAGCCAGCGCTACGGCGGCCTAAGCTTCGTAGCCAAGAGGATAAAGGGATGCGACCTAGGCCACGTCTGCACCGGAGACTTGATAATGCTACGCGAAGTCAGGCTCGCCGAGACCGAGGCCAAGCCAGAGGTCTTCGAGTGGATACCGTGGGACAGGGTCATAATACTGAGAGCCCTCGGAGACGCGCCGGACATACCGGTGAACTCCAACGGCGTGATAAGCGGGGTGGACGCGTCCAAGCTCGGGGACGCCGTAGCGGTGGAGGAGATCACGGGCCTGTTGAGCCTGCCGCCGAGCCCAGCCAAGCTATACCTCAGAGACACCTTGCTGGGAGACCTCGCGATAGGGAGAGACGGGCTCTACATCTTGATAACGAGCGGGAACGAGGTCGATGGAATGCTCAGATACGCTAGGTGGATCGCCAACGCGACGGATGGCCACGTCGACAGCTTCGACCTAGACATCCTCTTCGGCAAGGTGATCCTGCCGACCAGCGGATGGCTGAACCACACGTTCCACGACGGCGACCCGGACAGCGAGGACGAGTTCCACTACCTGCTCAACATCGTCTGGAAGGACGCGGTGGTCTACAGCGATGACTACGTCCTCGACAAGCCTGGAATAGAGACTGGGCTGAGCGAGGTCTACGACGCGAGCTTCTACCTAGCCCTAGGAAACTCCACCGAGACCCCGGTCAAGCACCTGATCACGACGATAGCCTACATGAACGTCAGCGAGTGGAACAGAATCGGCCTATGGGCGAGCGCCGATAGCTGGAAGAACCCGGTCGAATTGATAGATTATTGGATCTGCTTGGCGAATAGAACCGAGGCCGAGGAAGGAGTCCTAGGCTTCGAGCTGATACCAGGCCCAAGGTTCATGAACACGACCTGGAAATACGTCTGGATCGCCAACCACAGCGCCATAACTTGGCTCGACAACCTAGTCTACCCATACCTCAGGAACAACGAGACGTGGGGAGCCGGAGACCTGAGGCTGATACGCGAGCTGGCGAGCCCAGAATACCATCTAGTAGACGTGCCGATAATGCTGAACGCCGCCCCGGAGGTCAGGGTGGTCGCCGTGACCACGAGGCATGAAGCCGGAATACCGGTGAGCTACCCGATCGCGGGATACAGGGTCTACGGGGAGATCAGGAGGCTCGACGCCGGCGTATCCTTGCCATTCGACGCCTCGACAGGCGAAACCGGCGAGGCGATAGTCTGGGACTCCACGGATTACCTAGACGACCCGGCGAAGATCGCTTGGGCTGGAATGACCGTGAGATACAGGGTCGAGCCGCCTGAAGAGGTCAACCATCCGGGAAGCGACTTCTGGGCGAATTGGCTCAAAGCCCACGACGTGGACTACGCGGATAGGAGCGAGGACTACGTGGATCAGAAGCGCGAGCAGATAGGAGCATACTATCCAGACGAGAGTCCAACCCACTTCGCCATAGTCAAGATAACCACCGAATACGTCGCCGAGAGCCCGCTGATGCAATGTTGCGGCTACAACATAGAGGAGTCTGAGGAGAGGCTCTGCCACGGCCTCTGCGTCCACGACGAATACGCCAAGCCGTTCACCGTGGTCGTCGAATACACGGCGGTAAGCGTCAGGGTGACCGACTACAATGGAAGGCCGCTTGAGGGCGCGGTGGTCGAGATAGTCGAGCAGAGCAGCGGAAAGGTGGCAGCTTGGAGCTACACCTCCAACAGAGAGTGGAACGCCAGCCCGATCGACGCCATCAAGCTGATCCAGCTCCACGAAGTCGAGTTCCTGCATCCGAGAGTCGTGGGAGCCCAGGGATCGACGGCGGTTCTCAACGTGACCCTAGGCCCGAGGATAATAGACTTCGACAACGACGACGAGATAGATGAGGATGAGGTGATACCGGGCTTCATCGAGTATCCGCAGACCTACATCATCAGAGTCTACTACCTGTCCGCGGCCGAGCCGCCTGAGACGGATTCGCCGACGATAATGCTGAAGCCGGTGTTCCCGTTCTTCAACCCGGAGCAGCCGAAGAAGAGCGCCCCCAACGTCTACGACTCGATGGCCGACGAAGTGGTGCACAAGGTCGAGGAAGTATACCACTGCGTTGGAAGCCATAGGGACGTGCCGGCGTTCGTCTACGACCTCGCGATGAGCTTCAGCTACGACGGGAAGCCGCTGGAGCGCTTGAAGAAGGATCTCACCGTGATCTTCGAGGAAGCCTATGAGCCGATAACCGTGACCGGGACCGACGCCGTGTCCATCATGAGGTTGCCGAGGGGAGTGTATTCGGTCGACGTCTACTGGCGTGGAGTCCTAGTCGGCGGGGCGACGATTGACATGAGCAACCTCAACGTTGGAACCAAGACCGCCGGCATAGACATCGGCCTGAGCGACGTATCCTTCTCCGTGGTAGACCTCAATGGAAGGCCATTGTGGATCTCGCCGAAGAACGTGAAGGTGGAGCCAGCCGACCTCGTCTACGGCGTGGAGGTCTCCGACAACATAGTGACCTTGATCGGAGTAGTCGACACCCAAGTGTATAAGATAACGGTCAGCTACGCGTCCGAGAAATACGGGACAACCGCGGTGTCGGCGCCGGTCGCTGACACGCCTGGCGGAATAATGTCGAGGAAGACCTTCGAGGTGCCGGTTGGAGACGTGGTGATAACCGTGGTGGACGCTGATGGAAACGTGGTTGGAGGAGCCGACGTGACCCTCGGAAACGTGAAAGCGACGACGAATGTGGAAGGAAAGGCCGTGTTCCAGAAGGTTCCGCTGGAGAGCATGGGCGAGGCGATAACATACACGGTGACGATAAGCCGCGAATACGTGGTGAGCTACACGATAGACGTCTCGAGGACTAGAACCAGGTTCACGCTGTTGCTCGGCCTAGGAACCCTCAACGTGTACGTCAAGGGCTCCGCCGGGCAGGGACTCGCATACGCGAAGATCGACATCTACAGGCAGGGAGCCCTGATAAAGAGCTTGGCAACGGATAAGAGCGGGTTCGCCTCGATCAAGAACTTGCCGCCGGGAACCTACACGGTCAACGTCGAGTGGAAGGGATACAAGGGCTCCAAGATCGCGACCATAACGCCGCAAGACATCAAGGAGAGGAAGCCCGTGACCGTCGAGATAGCCCTACCGCCATACACGGAACTCTTCGGGGTGCCGCTGGAGTTCTCGACGTTCTTGGCGCTGATAATCGGAGTGATCCTGCTGGTGATAGTGCTCAGCGTGCTCATCAGCGAATACATCAGGTGGAGAGGCCGCAGAGTCGGGGTATATCCGCCGCCGAAGAAGCCCATACCGTAACCTTCCAAAATTTTTTCCAACCTCCTCCCATTTTTTATGAGGGTTTAAGCGTCATAGCTTAGAGTCCTTCTTCTACCAACTTTACCCGCCCCTCTCAACAGGGCTTTTAAATCTGAGAGATCTTGACGCCTCCTAGAGGATTTTTTCATAGCGATGAGATGCTTCAATGATGGAACTCTCACCTTAACCCCGAACACCTGCCTCACAACCGAGTTTCTCACAATGTCGTCTATTTGCAAGCCCCCTATCGGCCTCCCCTCTAGGTAGAGGTCTACCTTGACCCCGTGAACGCGGTATTCCATCCCACCGCCCGGCTTCGGAACCTTCAGCATAACCCTGTAGTCCAACGCCTTTTCCAGATCCTCTCGGCTGCCGAGATAAATCACATCTATCTCGCCAGTCCCCCTGTGAACGTAGCCGAGATGCGCGTAGACAGCCACGGCACCTATGAAAACTAGGTTCTCGAAGCCGAGCCTCGACACGAGTTCCCGCACAGCCTTCTCCAAAACGCGCCTATCCACGGCTGGATGCGGATTCACCCTCATCAACGCCCTCTCCGCTTCCAAGACGTATTCCACAAGCTCCGGCGTAGCCAGTAAGCGATACTTCCTCACATCCTCGAACCGGAGCCAAAGCCAGATCGCGTGATAATCATAATGCAAGCCCGCCGCCAAGCAGTCTAAGAACAGATTCTCCAACTCGCTTTTCTCAAGAGGCTTACCCGGAAGGATTCGAATTTCTCTCCCAAGCTTCTCCGCGAGTTCGAGCAATTCATCTCTCCGATCCATGTCATATGCGTAGATGTAGCCGCCGTAGATCGGCGAGCCCAAGCGCATGAGCGGGACATCCAATGTAAGCTTGAACCCCTCCCGCTCTAGTTTTTCAGCGATCTCAAAGATTTCATCGAACTCCTCCCATCTAAACAGCTTGCCCTCGCCGACGACCGTCATTCTCTCAAATTTTTCAAGATGTTTCAAAACAATCTCCTGAACATCCCTAGACTGATATGCCGCGAGATTCACGACCTCGCATCCACATATTCTTTCAGAGAACCTTGAAGAACATGTTCCGAGGATCTTCTCCACCTCCTCCTCGGGTATCATCCATCTACCGGTGGGAAACTTAATGGCCTTGATCTTGCCGGAGTAGATCCACCTCTTCAGGGTGACGAAATGGATGCCGAGCCTCTTACAAGCTTCCCCTGGCCGTAATAACCTCCCGGTCATGCTATACACCATTATAAAATGTTACAATTTGCTATATTTATGAATTTTCGAACCCGTAAGCAACCTCGGGCAAGAGGTTGCGAACAGCCGCATCCGATGCGTCGGAAAATTTTGTAAAATGATTTTTAAACCAGGGTTCGAGAAACAGTATAGAGAGTATGGAGGAAGTTCTCACAAATTTTGGCGGGAGATTTGACGCGACCTTCGTCAGGGGCGCCCTTAGGACGAACTCGATAGAATATATTGGGGTGGCCGCATTCGACTCGGATCTCTTCAACATGCTCCGCGAGGGGATGCTTCTAGCCGTCAAAAACTTCAAAGAAACCTACTCGATACTCGTCTTGAACAGGTTTTGGCCCGAGCATATGGGGATACAAACCCTGAGAGACGAGTCGATGGCATATGACTTCGAGGCAGCGATACTCGAAGACATCAGGAGGAGCTGGGAGAATGGGAAGGCGACGAAGTTCATAGCCCTGAGAATGATACCGGCTGGATATAGCTTCGACCCCGAGACGATGCACGTCGAGAAGAGGATAGACCACCCGAAGCCCGGCGAGAAGATCCTCGCCTTGACGGACAAGGCGTTGAAGAACATGTTCAACCGCCCAATACTCCAGAGATACGGCGAAAATCAGCAACACATAGGAAGTTTGATAATATACGAGGGGGTCAACGCCCCAATCTACATAGACTACCGCAAGCTCCTGAGATACCATTACGGGATATTCGGCTTCACGGGGACGGGTAAGAGCAACCTCACCGCCCTGCTGATCCACAGGATGTACCACTCGATGCCCGACGTCGGGATCGTGGTCTTCGACATCACCGGAGAATACTCCTTCCTCCTAGCGGACCTACTCGCAAAGGAGCCGAAGTCGGAGATACTCGCATACGATTACCCGGAATCCGCCGAAGAGCTGGCCGCAACCCTCATCACCCCAATAGACTACGACGAATCCTCGATCAGGAGGAGGATCGCGGAGAAAATCTATCCAAAGTATAGGAGGATGGCGAGGGGCTTGACGTACTTCGACCTGATCCAAGAAGCCGAAACCAAGGGGGAGAGATATAGGCTCATAGTCTATAGGATAAGAAACGCTGTCAGGAGATTCTTGGCGGAGAAGGAGCTTCCCGAAGAGGCTCTGATAACGCCGGAAGACTTCAGGGAGCTGAAGCCCAAGCTGGAGGAGATATTGTCGCCTGTGAGCGACCGCTCCGCGATCAAGAGCCTCCCAGACCAAGTAGAGGCGGTCTTGATGGAGGAGGAGAGGACGGAGAAGGATGAGGTGATCCACGAGCATCTGAGGAAAATCCTCAGGGGCGAGATGAGAATACTCCTAGTCCAAGCCTCGGAGGACGTGGTCATGAGGCAGGTCGTGACCTCCGCGTGCAAATACGCTCTAGACTGGAAGAAGCGCCACATATCCGAGACCATGCCAACCCTCTTCGTCCTAGACGAAGCCCATGAATACGTCTCCGCGAAGACCGAGACCACCTACGGCGACTACAGCAGGCAGGCATCTGAAAAAGTCGAGAACACTTTGAGACATGGCAGGAAATATGGCTTGGGAATATGCCTCTCAAGCCAGAGAGTGAGCTACCTGAACACCTCGGCGCTCCAGCAGCTCCACACCTACTTCGTAGGCCCAATGCCCCGGAAACACGACAGAGACCGAATAGTCGAGGCGTTCGCGATAAGCGACGACATACTCTCGAGAACCCTCGAGCTGAACCCGGGGGAGTGGCTACTCACGAGCTACGTGGCGACGGGGCTGAGAAACGTGCCAATATTCTTCAAGGCGGAAAACGTTGAAAACATAGTCGTGAAGAGTTTGGAGGGAGTTTCATGAGGTTCAGACATCTCTATAAAGCCTTTGACAGGCGGCCTCCCGAAGAATAGGTGTTTTACTTTTTGAAGAACCCTTAGAATGGGGTTCAGCGGAATCCACACTAAGTGAAAACCCATATACTCTATTGATCTTTCAGCTCCCATGAAATCCTCAACCACGAACGGCTGATCGTAAACGAAGATTATTGCTAAGAAGCGCGTTTTAAGGCGGAGAAATTTGAAGGGCATCTCGGATATTAGAGAAATCGGGATCTTCAACTCCTTTAAAGTTTTGAGATCTTGTTGCGAAAAACTATGTTTGGATATATGGTGGGTGTGCCAGAGAAACTCTATAAACATCTTATTCTTCTTCACGAGCGTGAAAACACGTTTAACGGAAACCTCATTCTCATCTCCAACTATATAATCCACGCGATAAAGATGATTTTTTGATGAGAAGACGATTCCCGCAAACTCCTTCCCAACCTTACAGCTTTGGGCATAAAGTCGGGCGAGTTTTCGGCAAGTACTGCTGTTCAACCGAATTTTATACATAGGCGTCATATCTTGAACAGACCGGTTGAATTTAAAGCCTTTCACCTCAGAGGCCACGTCCTTACGATCAAAACACAAATAAATTTTTATAAAATCCATCATAGAAAACTTGTTGATGAAGTATAAGATAAACTGGGATAATGCGGTAATCTTCCGGGGGATACCGAAAATAATAGCGTGGAAAGATGAGGAAGATGCGTATTTAATTGAGCCGAGTACGGAAGAAGAGGAGCAAGCATTATTACGCCTAATCAACAGGATTTATGACTTGGCCGATGATGATGGTGTGTTCGATATAGAGCCAAGTGAATTAGACATTTTAGAAAAAGAATTATTTGAGGAACTCCTCGAACATAAAATCTTCTTGAAAATCGGTGATAAGACATGACATCCGGCAACCTTGTAGAGTCTTTGGATCCACTACTTTCATATACGCGTTGGAGGATGCTTCCGCTACACGCGGCGACAATAATATGTGATGGAGAGGCTCATGTATTCGTTGGGAGACCTGCCTCTGGGAAATCGACAATAGCTCTAAAAGCTCTTGAGGATGGGATGGAAGTTCTTGGAGATGACGAAGCAATACTTTTTTCTGGGAAAGATGGGTTATATGTCTCAGCCCCAGAAGACATCCCGATGTTAGATGGGCGAATAGCGTTTGGAAGGGTAAATAAGGTGAAGACAATCAGGGGGGTATTCAGGGTAGGTAGTTTGAATTTTATAATATCTATGCCGGAAGAGCAAAGGGAAATTGTTAACATTTCGAAGAAGGATTATGCGATACTTTTAGCACTAACTAGTAGGACGTTTACTATGAAAGGCAGGCAGTTCCTTTCAAAGACGATTAGCTTCCTTCATCCAAAATTTAAAAATCCAAAATTTATAATAAATCCGGAAAATTTCAAAATTAAAGAATTAATAGAATTTAAACCGGGGAAAGTAGCTAATTTGGGCGAATGCCTTGTAAAAATTGAAAAATACGAAAATGGATTTAAAGAGGTTATAAGAGAATTTTCTCCAGAATTATTCTCAAAACTTTCCTTTAAAAAATTTAGAAAGGTCAAGCGAGATTCTATGGATGTGCTGGTTTATGATATTGACAAAAACATGCAAATAATATTCAAAATAATAAATGAATCTTTGAAAAAGAACGCGGGGCCGGGATGGTTGATAATGGTTTCATTCGAGAGAAAAGATGCTGTGAGGGAGGATGCTATTCCGCTACATTTCTTCGTTCATCCAAGCGCCACCAAGAATGCGCTTATAAGCGCAGAAAATCTCGAGGGAGAGATCTTAAAAGCGTTTGAGAAGGCTGAAGAACGGTTGCCAAAAGTTCAATCAATTCTGCAAAACTTGCGAGAGTTTGAAGAATTTTTTGAGAGTATCGGCTTCGAGGTTGAAGCTTATGGTGGATTGTCTGAGGCAAGATTGAGAGACGATATAGTGGTTGGATACCATCCCATGCTCGCGACAAACGATTTAAGGATGCTGGAAACGTGGTTCATCTACGCTCCCAAAATGGGGTTAGCAAAATATTATTATGAAGATCGCGCGCGTAAGACTTGGTCACATGCATCTTTCCTCGCCGAAAACGGGAAGATAAAATTAGTTGATTTGGAAACCACCGATTAATCCTCTAACCGAACCTCTCTCAGCACCACGTCTTTGGCGCTTTTTATCACGTTTTCTGGAGGCTTTCTGCCAAGCGACTCAGCCACCTCGCTCCTAATGAGTTCGGTGGGCTTTAGGGCCAAGGCGTCGATCACGTTCTTCACCGAGCGGTAGGTCTTCAGCAAAGCCTTCGCAAGGGCAGGCCCAACCCTCGGAAGCCCCTCGATCACGTATATCGCCTGCTCATCCGGGGTCATCGAAACGGAACTCGCCCTAAGCCTGAAATCTCTAGGCTCGGGTCTCTCGAGAAGACTCCTATATTTCGCTATGAGGTAATGCCCCGTCCCCCTCCAGTCAGGGGTGTAGACGACGGGGATCTCATATGATTTCTGAATTGTTTCAACAAGCCTGTAAACGCTTGCTTCCTTCCACTCGGTGACCTTGCGGATCAGACCCCACCAACCCTCAATAAGCAAGATCTTCTCGGAGCAGTCGACTTCGGCAAGCCTGTCCAACTGGCTCCAAATCCTCCCGCGGCCCGTAGCATCGGGCTTCATGGCCATGAGCAGGTCTGTCACGGTCTTCCTCTCAACCAACGCGGTTCCAATCTTCCCGTCGAGAAAATAGTCTCCGACTTCAAGGTTTCTCACCGCGATCTGATCTCTTAGAACCTCTTGGAGCATCTTGTATATCCTCATGTTCTTGGAGAACTCGCGACTATCCATGAAGATCATGCTAGAAGATCATCCGAAAAATACTTTATAAAAAATTTTGCGAAAAATGGATGATCTGCCGGGATAGAGTTTTGTTGCGGGATCGCTTGACAGAATATTTAAATAACTTATGGCGACGGCCAAAATGCGGATGATTATAGAAGCCGACACCCCAGTAGGCAGGCTGGAATATGATCATGAATCCGGTAAGGCCAGGCTGTCCGTGGAGAAGAAAGACGGATTTTGGAAGTTTCCGCTACTGGTGATGTTGCAGATCACAAACAGATGTAATCTAAGATGTCCATATTGCTACGCGGACTCACAGCCCATCTCAAACGATTATTGGACGGCGGAGCGGGTTGAGAAGCTGGCTGAGAATCTGAGAAGGCTTGGGACGGTTGTGCTAGCAGTTGGAGGCGGAGAGCCGTTCACGGTGCCTTGGCTGATGGAAGCTCTAAGAAAGGTAAGCAAGGTCATTCCAGTATCCGTGACAACTAATGGAACACTCCTCGACGAGAAGATCGTAAAGGAGCTTAAGAAGTATGGAGTCTTCGTGCGGGTATCAATCCATAATGAAAGTGCGTTCAAGGGAGTTGAACTGCTCAAGAAGAATGGAAACAGATTTGGGGTAAACATCTTGCTGGCCAGGGGATGGGGGAAGAGGCAGAAGAAGTTGGTGAACAAACTTTTGGAGATGGGCGTGGACAATTTCCTCATCTTGGCTATGAGCGAGCATGGCAGAGCCGTTGGAAAATACGCTTCACCTGAGATCGACGACTACTTGGAGGTGCTCGGAGAACTCGTAAAGCATAGGGTGACAGTTCACGTCGACGCGTGGTACTCCGCGGAAATGCTCAGAAAACATGGTTTCTTGATAGCGTCTCCATGGGCGTCGGAGGGCAGAGGTGGAAGATACGTGTACATCGATTATGAGGGATATATGAGGCCGGCGAGCCACGGGGAGAAGAGCGATATAAGGGTCAAGCTGAGGGACTTGTCAACCGAGTCGTTGGAAGAGGCTTTCAACCTCCTTCCAAAGGAGCTGAAACGCGAAGAACTCTACGTGGATTGCGGGAAATTTGAGTGGAGGCAGGATTTCTCAGCGCATAGCACCTATAGCTACGTGTTTCTTTCAGGGATGGAGGATGAGCCATTAGACGAAGTGAACAGGAAGATGATGAAGGCCATAACGGCTAGAAACATCAACGCGGCGATTAAAAAGGTTAGGAAAGATCTCGGCGTAGAGTCTCCGCTGATCATAGATAAGGCGGGATTGTTTGAGGTAAAGCTGGTGGACATCGCCGCTAGCGTTGACACCGACTTACACGATGCACTTGTCTATGGAGCTTTGGGAGCCTACTTCGAGCCGCCATTTTGGCTTCATAGTTTTTATAAAAGCTTGAATGGAAGTCCCCGCCACTACCTCAGGCCATACCTGGAGCTTCCAGATGCATGCGAGGAATTCATGAACAGGTTTTTGAACGCTCTCTTACACATGTTGAATGAGCTTGGTCTCGGTTTGACATATGTGGATATCAGAGAAACCTTAAACGAGATGGAGGCTCAGAAAAGAGAGATTTTGATCGAGAGACCCTTAGACTACTTACTATATTCGCATGGACGAGTTCACAGCGTAATGCTGGCGTCAAAAATCTGCCAAAAAAAGTTTTTTAAAATATCTGAATTCAAAACAATTCCCCCAGAAGACCCATCCGAGGTTGAATTGGCGGTAGACATGTTGCAGGAGCTGGTTGAAAGCGGTGAAAAAGTCTTCTTAGAAGATGGCACAAGGGTAAAGATATTAAGAGTTCTAAACCCCGACTACTCAGTTCCATACAAACTTTACATCGAAGCGGCTGTTGGATCACGCCGAAGATGCGGAATAGCCTTGAGCAACCCGACCATAACATATCTTATCTACCAGTCTAGGAAACTTCCGGAGAAAATTCCCCCAGAAAAATATCTTGAGAGGGTGTTTGAAGATGTTTCGGGAAAAGTCCCTGAAATAGAGGAGAAAGAGAATTACATCACATTGAGGGTAGGAGACTACGAAATCTCATGGGCATGCATAGAGCGTTTTCCAACCTGGTTCTGGAAATGGAATATTTGGGTGAAGCACGAGTATAATGTCGGTACGAAATCGCCGATATATGGAGTTGGGAGATTCGGGAAGGTTGATGGAAGAAAATTCAGCTTCTACGGCGTCCCAACAATTTTAGCGGATTTATTGAGGAGGAAGCATCCAGAAAGAGTATTGGACAAGGTCTACAACTTATATCGAGGAGCTAAGAACGTAAGGGCGATACCGTTTCTGGAGACGGTCGCCGCAGCCCTCTCCAGGAGTAAAGACTTCGTAAAAACGTTTAACAGAAACATGGATCTATCTGCCCCACTTGGATTAACTCCGCTGGTGTTGGGCAAAGTTGGGAGGAAATACATCATTATGAAACCATATGATGGGAAAGTAACGGCCATCGTCCGTGAACCACATGGATATACGCTTCAAGACGTAGACCTTGATTATCATAGGGATCTGCTCACAAGCGCCCTGAAACAAACGAACCTCGAAGTGGGAAGGGTGAGTAAGTCGAAGATATGCTCGATAATATTGGAGGCCATAGACTCCATGAAATCAGCCGATAGGATGAGTAAGGTGTTTCTAGGCCGAATTCTGCCAAGACATCCGCTGGTAAGCGACAGACATAGGAGGAATATCTTCTTGGAGATTCCCATAAGAAGGTTGAGTGAATTCTTGAGGGATGAGATATATGGTGGAGATGTGGATCTTATGAAGGCACATCTCTTGATGAGAGAGCTTTCCAAGGGCAAGAGACAGCGGGTTGAAATCTCTTAATACAGCTTGTCAACAATACTTACAAGATGTCTGAGAAAGATGCCACGATAGCGGCTATAACGCTACTCTCCGCCACGATAATATTGACCTTCATAGCCCTCCCACCACAGCTCTCGATAAGCTTGATGCATGCCTTCCTATCCGAAAATTTCTCCATAAAGTACAACCTGATCCGAATACTATTCGCATTCCTCCCGCAATCTCTCTTCGACCGATTAAAATATTTCATCGGAAACTTAATCGTATATTTCACCATCATCTTCTCACACATGGTGGCGTATGCCATGGCGAGGAAGTTTCCATCCGTCAGCAAAACAATCCTGTTGTTGGCGCCGGCGATGCTGGTGGGGGTGAATTGCATCAACCTCATCTTCGCATTTATGCTGACGCTGACCCCGCTTAGCCCAGTAAATCCGATACAATTCGCGTCATACACCCTTCTTGAGGGGACGGCTCTAATGCTCCTGGCCTTCGTAGGCTTTTCAGCATATACTGGGAAAAGCCCATGGATCAGGTATAAGATAAAGATGGTTTATAGGCCTGCGTGGATTCCGATTCACGTAGCCATAATAATATTGCTGGCCGTCGCAAACGTCTTAGAATATTGGACGCTGACGCTCCTCGCATATAATATTTAAGAACAACGGTTTTGCTGGGAAGATTCACGGCCAATTTTATAAACTACTTCAACGAGGTTTCAGCCGATGGAAACCCTCCAAGAGCATGAACAGAAATACGCGTATTACCTCCATTTCATAGGCCGACATCTCTACGGCAAGGAAGCATTCATACAAGAGGCGAGGAAGTTCGGGGTGAGAAGAATCCTGCCTGAGAATATCGTGAAAAACCTCAGATGGGGAGATCCAATACTCTTGGCGGTATATGATAAGGAGAGGAAAGAGGCCGAGGTATTCGGCTACTTCACAGTCGACAAGATTTCTCCCGTCTTCGAGAATCCGGAGGCCGAGAAGGAGCTGTTGTCGAAGTTGAAGGTCGTCAAGGTGAGTAGAGGCGGAGCCGGCATGAGAATAAATAGGAGATGTGGGAGCTATATCCTTGGCTCAACCTATTATGTGGCAAACACCGTGGAGGAGATAGTCGATTCCGCGAAGAAGATAAAGGAAGAACGCGGCGTGAAGGTGAAGTGGTTCATCGAAGGGCACCTCAAGCTCTTCAAGAAGCCGTTTAGGGTGAAGACAGCGTTCACTCGTAGTGCGGCCAAAATAGAGCTTGAAAAGCCGATCTATGAGATAGAGAGCGAGGAAGTGGCTCCAAAGGTACAGACGGTGAAGGAATACAGGCAGAGGCGATATCTCCCGAAGAAGGTGAGGGTTCACGCAAGCTTGGACTGGTTTTAAGTTTTAGCCGAAAACTTATAAAATTTACGGCAAACACCTTCTACTAGATGTACGCACAGGCGTCGAAAGAAAAGAAGAGAAAGACGATACACTATCTCCTGATATTCCTGCTGTTGGCGGCGGTAGCTTCGCCATTATTCTTCGGAAGATCCCTGATACCCAGCGTCAAGTTCGCCCCAGACATAAAGGTAACTATACGGGCTTATGAAAAACTCGTAATACCGGAGGTCAAGGTGTTGATAAAGAACAACGGAGTCCCAGACATCATAATAAAAGAAGTGATCATCTACCTGAAGGACGAGACAGGGAGCGATATAGCGGTCGTCCGCTACAACTCGACGATCTTCATTCCAGGAGGTGGAAGCAAGGAGGTGACGTGTTTGGCGGATATCATGTCTCAGCCGCAGGGAGAGGTCAGCATAAGCAAGGTATACTACTTGATGGACATCGGGGGAGTCCTCATAGAATATGAGGAGGCGGTTAAAGGTGAGTAGGAGGCCGAGGCTTTGGAAGCCGATAGAGGCGAAAGAAGAACGGGCATATAAGATACAGGCTCAAATCATACGGCTCGTGATGATCCTATCATTTCTGGCGATATGCCTAATGATATTTGTCGATCAAACGCCTTGGTGGGTTGGAATCGCGGGAACGGCGGAGCGTTATGGATTTATCTATATGGCGGTGAAGCTCGGAAAGTCGACCATATACATGACCGGACATGAAGTATTATTTCCCTTGATAACATCCACCTCCTTCGCCTTGGGCATTTACACCACGATAACCTACCTGATAAACGCGGTTGCAGCGTTCAGACCCAGCATGAGAAGACTTGTAACAGACATGCACCTTTTCGGACTACTCGGCTTCTTCGCCCTAGTAATTCTAGGAAACTATGTGCTGAACCACGCATTCAACGGCGCAATACCGATGAGCCTAATAGGTGGAGGAATAGCTGATTTTACACAGAACATGGGCGACGTAGTATATCGCGTATACGCTCCCTACCAAATGTATTTCACGGACAGGTTCTTCATCTTCTTCTCATTAGAGATAATAAACTACGTTTGCTCGAAGCACCCGTGGTTCGAGTAAGCTCTTTACAGATCTCTTTTGCGGCGCGCTTAACAGCTTTTAAGGAGTTGAGCTTAGGCCTCCAGCCGAATTCTTCGAAAAATTTGGAGCTGTCTAAAACACAATGCTCCGCGTCACCCTCCCAAGTCCTCTCCACAAACGAGATTGTCGCCCAAGGACATATTACTTGTCTGACGGCGTCCGCAACCTCGCGCGCCGAAAGATAATCAACATTCCCCAAATTGTATAGTTCAAACATTTTCGCCGGCCTGCTTTCCAAGACGATCCTGAAGGCCTCGCTCAGATCTGAAGTATGAATATAACTTCTCGTCTGATCTCCGCTACCTCTACCCCTGAAGATGCCGCTCTTCACGAGGCTCCTCACCACATCGTAGACGATTCCCTTATCTTGATACTTTCCGCATGGATTGGCTATCCGCAAGATGACCGTAGGCAGGCCTCTCAACTTGCTGAAGAGCTTGAGGAACTCCTCCGAGGAGACCTTCGATAAGGCGTAGAAGCTCAGCGGATTGTAGGGATGATCTTCTCTCATCTTCACCGGCTTGTCGGTCGAGCCGTAAACAGAGGCCGAAGAGGCGTAGATAAACAATTTCACGCCGCTCTCCGATGCACAGTCAGCAACTATCGCAGTCCCAGTAACATTTGTCTCAAAACAATTTATAACATCCTTCGAGCAGGCCGGAACGCTGGAGCAAGCCGCCAGATGAACTACGGCGTCACAACCTTCCATGGCCTTAAGCAACCTCTCCCTGTCCAAAATATTTCCGACAACCTGTTCAACTCTATTTGACACGCTTTCAATAGGGGGCTTCAAATCATAGGAAACTATCTTGAAATTTTTCTTGGAGAGATGCTCGATCAGGTTTTTCCCGATAAACCCTCGGCCTCCGGTGACGAGTATCCGCAAGGCTCTCTAGGAGATCTAAAAGTTTTCCTTCTAAAAACTTTTAATTTTGGAAAGTCATAAACATCGGTGACATGAATAGCATGACTGCCGTAATTAGCGAGGAAGAGGAGGAGCAAAGGCGCAAGTACTGTTTGGCAATAGATTACGGGACAGGCTATGTTAAATATGGCATGGAAGAGGATGGTGAGCCAAAGATAATTGAGACGGTTGGCCTAGTGATCCCGGATGAAATGAAGGGAGATTTACTCAGGAAGGTGGAGGACATAGTGGTCGGGGATGCTATCGTCAGCTACCTTCCCACATGCAACGTGCCTCACGAGGGCTTACACTATCCCCTGAGGCACGGAGTAGTTGAGAGAGATAATGAACTTGCTTGGAGGATTCTTGAAAAGATCACGGAACACATCCTGACAACCGTTAGAAGTCGTCCGACGATTGAAAGCGATTTCCAGGGATTCTACGTATCCTTCTCGCTGGCCGCAATAGCATCCCGCCACATGTATGAAGGATTCTTCGAAATATTTAGGAAATTCGCGGAAAGGGGTTTGGTGAAGGCGGTTACGGTGCTTCAACAGCCTCTCGCAACCGCCATGGCCTCAGCCAGGCTTGTATGCCTAGTCGTCGAATCAGGCCACGGCAATACGCAGATAGTCCCGATCGTTGAGAGAATCATTAGAAGCGCAATCGTCCCGCTGAACAGGGGAGGCGTAAACGCCAACGCCCTAACCAGGGAAATCCTGAAAGACGCGGGATACGGCGACATCGCCTTAGATGATGAAATGGTTAGACGGGCGAAGGAGGCCCTCGGTGCGATCCCATTAGACCTGGATCGAGCAATAGAGTGGGCTAAGAGAAACCCGGAGAAGGTGAGGGCGAAGGCAACGTTGTTTGAGCCAGCCCTCGGAGGAGAAATCGACCTAGGAAAACGCAGTTGGGAAAGGTTCCTGATAGGCGAGTTCGTCTTCAACCCAGAACACGAGATCTTCCACAGCTACTACAAGAGAGGGTTCCTGAAGCCGCGGGAGACCAGCATAGGGGACGCAGTCTTCCGTGGAACCATGCCGCTGGACGAGGCGATAGCGGAGTCCCTTGAAAGATGCAATCCGAGGACGCGGGAAAGGATGTTCAAAGAAGGCGTGATAATACTGTCCGGGGGAAACATGGCCTGGAGAGTTCCCAGAGGCTTGAAGAAGGTCGCGGTGACAGCCGATCAAAAAGTCAGACACCTCCTCCGCAAGAGGGGCTTGAACATAGATGTCGAGCTTGCGCCGAATCCGTTAGCATCGGTCTGGGAAGGATGTTTGTTCTACGGCCAAAACCTGCCGCTGGACATGGAATGGAATTGGAAGACTTTGGATGGCTGGAAGAGATTCGAGGAGGCGTAGTGATGCGCCGTCAAGCTTCACTTATTGTTTCAATGCTACTTTTAGCATGTTCTCTACTTTCATCGGTTAGCTTTGCAAACGCCCAGGGATTTGACGCAAAAGTGCACGTCCATTGGAACATTCCGAAACTTTATCCGGGGGAGGTTGCCAACGCGACGGTAACCGTCGAAAATATTGGCTCAAAAACCTTCCAGCTATACTCCATAGTATTCGTCTTCGACTGGGGCGAGGAGAGGGTAAACTTCGAGGAACCTATTGAAGTAAAGCCTGGCGAGCATGTGGCGCCATCCATCGTAGTGCCGTTTAAGCCCTATGCCCCAAGCGGGGTGCATAAGTTTAGCCTGATCCTCTGGGTCCACGACGAGAAAGGTATAGGAAACTATGCCCTGCATAAAATTCCTTCTAAAGATGTCTTCTACTTAGAGCCCTACAGGACGATGAACTTGACGATAGTTAGCTGGAGTGGGACGCCATTACCGGAGGGAATTCTAGTCATCCAGTCGAGGTTCACCGGAGAAGAGTGGCTTTATCCGATAGTTAATGGAACGGCTGAGGTGAAGAGGCTCAGAGACTATTATGGGAACCTGCCCTCAACGAAGGACGAGTTCGTGCTCTATGTGAGACAGGTCTCGCTGTACGACGGAGTGGAGAGATCGTTCTACGTCGGCAAGTTTTTACCTGAGGGGCTTGGCCGAGCATCATTAACCCAGAAGTTCAAGATCCCATTATACGACGTTTCGATAAAGATCTTGGACTATGATGGAAAGCCGACGAACGCGCCAGTCATCTTAAAGATAAACAAGGTTTCGTCGGTAGCCGTCAACGGAACCGCGGTGTTCCCCTCGATGCCGGAGGGAAAATTCCACGTGAAAGCATACTACCAAGACGTCGAAATAGGGGAGTGCGATATATGCGTCTGCAAAAAGCCTGGAAAAACCATTCCCGAAACCAACTTCAGCATGGAGACGAAGATAAGAGATGTTAGGGTGGAGGTTCATGATCCGAGAGGTAGGCTGGTAAACGCGAGCATATTCCTCAAAGGCCGTTATGCGGCTTATGCGGCAAACAGCACGGAAACCATCTACGGCTTAATCCCAGGAAAATACTCCGTGGAAATATATGCTTGGGACGTACTCGGCGTCAAGAAGAAGGTTTATGAGGGAACCCTGAACGCCACGACACCGCCTAAAGAACTCAAGTACGTGGTGCCGCTATACTATATTGAGGTTGAAGGGCTCAAGCCGGGGGAGAAAATCGAACTAGTAGTTGACGGTCTCGCCTTTATGAACGAGACGAAGGTTATCGCAGGGCCTTTCCACTCCGGAATGCATAACGTGACCGTGGTTTGGAGGGGGATGATGGTCGTAAACCAAACAATAGCCTTGAACAAAGACGTTAAAATAACTCCTGAAAGCATCCTCTCCACGCTTACGGTAAAGGTGGTGGATACCGCGGGAGAGCCGATACGGGCAAACATAACTCTGGTGAAAGGTAATGAGACTTGGAGCGTTTCAGGAAATCATACGGCCATCTTTAAAGGCTTGCTGAGAGGAAACTACACGATAATAATCTTATACAATTCCAGCTTTACCGGGGAAACATTCAACGCGACCTTCGCCAACATCTCTATACCGCGGCCAACCCCGCTCAAGGCCGTTGTCCCCCTCCACAAAGTAATCATTGAGGCGAGGTGGAGTAATGGGAGCATATTAAAGCCGATAATGATACGGCTCGCGAATGTAACGAAGTCCTCCGGCGACGGAAGGGTGGTCTTCGAGCAGGTTCCAACTGGAAACTACTCAGTAACGGTGTTCTATCGATCGTCACCATTATTAATGCGGGCTATAGAGATCTCTAATTCGAGCGAGAAAGTGCTTAAGATCATCACAGGCGACCTAATAGTATATGTAAGCGACTTACTCGGCAAGCCGGTTAAGGGAGCGGAGGTATCCATTAGGCTGTATAACCTCAGGTATGGTGGGAAAACCGATGGGCAGGGGAAGATCATCTTCAAGGATATAGTTCCGGGGACATATGCCTATGTGGTGCAGGTAGCCGGCTGGAAGAAGGAAGGTAAGGTGAACGTTCCGGGAAAACTTGCGATAACGGTTCCAACAATATCCCTCTTGGGAATGTCCATATCTCCTGAAATTTTGCTCGTGATAGCTGGAGTAGTAGTCGCGATAATAGTAGTCTTCATAATAGTTGCGAGGAAGGTTGAGAAAGGGGTGTCGGTGGAGATTAGGCCGAAAGTTCTGCCGAAAGCCTCTCCTTAATCTCCTTATATTCCTCCTCGGTTATTTCGCCGACCTTGAAGCGCAACTCGAGCTTCTCAAGCTCCCTCTCTAAATACCGCTTCTGAGACAGTATATCCTCGAATAGCCCCCGAATCCTCTCAACATCCTCCCTCACGTCATCCGGCAGGTTGAGCGCCTTAACCTTTTCAGAATTCAATACTTCCAAGAGCTTTTTAGCCTCGTCATGGGAGAATAATGGCTTCTGCCTAAGCATGCCCTCCGACGCCTCTAGAGACCTGTCAAGCTCAATCTTCCTGCTAATATACTCGTAGAACGATATCTCTCCTTTCGCCAACTGCTCCTTGAGTTCAGCCTTCTTCTTGCTTATCTCCGCGATCCTCCGCTTAATCGAGTTCAGGAACGGCTTAACCACACTTCCCAAGATCGCCTCGCGCTTGCTATATTCCCTGTAGAGGTCTAACATCGCCTCAGATAGGCCGCTCTCCCCGGCGGCCTCCAGCAGCTTGACACGCCATTTAATCGTCGTGGAAATCTGGTTAAAGACCTTCTCAAAGTTCTCGGGCTTCTTAATCATCCTCCTTCTGGGCGCGAGGCTCTCGACCCCAGGCCTCCCAGGCCCTAGGCGATAATTCTTCGGCTTAGTCGACGCGATCAGTTCCTCCAGCCTTGGAGCCTCCTTTTCCTCTTTCTCTTCCTTCTTCACCTCTTGGACGACTTTCTCCTCAACCGCCTCTCCAGCGGTTTCTTCTCTCTTCTCGGCTTCAACCTCAGCCTTCTCAACCTTCAAGGATGCTCCACAGTTTATGCAGAATTTGCGGTTTGGAACCATCGCGCCGCATCTAGGACATTTCACAAGCTCGCTTGACATTGCTTCAAAAACTTTAGAACAAATTTCATTTAAATATCTTTATCCATGTTTTTAGGCCTGAGCGTTTTTCGGAGCGAAATTGACTAATATTTTTAAACGATTTTCAAGCCATTTTAGGGTGGAGGATTTTGGAGAGAATAGAGCTTGCCGACGGCCAAGTGATAATTGGCGATGCCCTAGAGGTCATGAAGCAGATGGAGGCATCTTCAGTAGATTTGATAGTAGTCGATCCACCATACAACGTGTTGGAGGGATTCGACCTTGATAACGTGAGGTGGGATGTTTTCAACACGTTGGCAGACTACGTGAAGTTCACGGAGGCTTGGATTCAAGAGTGTTTTCGGGTGCTGAAACCCGGCAGGCAGATGTACGTCTTTTGGAGCCAGAAATATCTGCCCCTATTCTTCAAGCTGAGAAACCCCTTCACGTTAAAGAAGATCTTGGTCTGGCACAGGCCTAATTTGGTGAGAAAGTTCACATCCCGGACATGGGTTTACACCTACGACTTCGTCTTTTATCTGAGCAAGGGAGAACATGTGAAAGTATTCAACGCATCCTTCCTGAAAAGGGAGAACGTGGACGTAATTCAATGCGCCTTGCCGCAGAGCAATTTCAAAGGTTTAGATAGGAGGGTTCATCCGACTCAAAAACCCGTGGAACTCATTAAACTATTCATCAAAATTTCATCCAATCCAGGAGAGGTTGTGATGGACCCGTTTGCGGGAAGCGGGACAACCGGCGTGGCGGCCAGGCTCATGAATAGAAGATTCATATTGATCGAAAAAGATTCTAAGTGGAAGGATGTGATATTGGCTAGGCTGAATGAAGCGAATTTGGGGATGCGTCTTGAAGACTTCTGAAACAACGGCCTACATATGGGGGTATGGCTACAGGATAGCAGGAAAAATGCGGAAAAACGGTATAAGAGCGGCTCTATCATCGCTACGATTATATCTCAACCTGAGGGATGGATACGTTCCGAAAAACGCGCCGGACATCGACATCGCCGTTCATCCAGAGGATTTTTGGAAGGCGGTTGAATTCTTGGAGAGAGAAGGCTTCAGAAAAGATTATGAAAATGATGAGTTCTTCATTCACTACAGGTTCAGGAAGAATGGCATAAGGGCCTTTGACCTCCTAGTCTATCCGAAGATAAGGACAGTTAGGGTGAAGGGATTGGAGATACTCGACCCGCGGGAGAAAATCCTTTCGGAAATAATGATTAAGTCGGTTTTTAGACGAGTATTCTATGGAATAGGCTACGACCAATTGGAATCGGCTAAATTAATTACTCTGGTCGAAGACAGTCCGCTAACGAGGATGTATTGTCGAATGCTTCAAAAAGTGCCGATGCTAATGTTGTTCACGTTCATCCCGATACTCTATCTGAGGCTACTCTTCGGAGTGCGCGTGAAGATCCTGCCGCTCAGGAAGGTGATATACCACGAATTCAGGCGTGTGAAAAAATTACTGTCGTTTTTGATAGGCCGCGCCTTTGGAAGGAAATTGTCTCATGAAGAGTTGGAATTATGGCTTTAAACACCCCATATAAAGTTTAATATTCTCAATCATTTTCGACTTCTGATCCCTGGAT
>Ga0190307_1000126_pt1 | contig 24302 bp, 32 predicted proteins | sample 48700745_MG_FD_161653 | JGI IMG/M metagenome (GOLD analysis project Ga0190307, IMG submission 161653) | Hydrothermal vent sediment bacterial communities from Southern Trench, Guaymas Basin, Mexico - 4870-07-4-5_MG | ecosystem: Environmental > Aquatic > Marine > Hydrothermal vents > Sediment ... | reverse complement strand
TTGACCGGGCTAGACCACCGGAGCCTTCTTCACTAGAGTAATTTAGAATACACTATTTAAAATTTAATTAATCATTCTCTTCAATTACCTCTATAACCTATTCTCTAAATCTCCTCTCCCCTAATCTCTAGAACAAGCCTAATATCCTTCTCTTTAATAGTGATTCTACCCGACTCCTCCGCGATCTTCGCAGCCTGTCTAGTTATATCCTGCGCCACCTTCTCAAGGTATTTAGCTAGCAACTCAGCGGCCTCTAAACTCACCTTCTTTGCACCAGCCTTCTTCATAACTTTATGTATGGTATATTTTGCGATATCCACCCCAATTCACCTAATAATATTTATTGAAATCAGATTAAAAAATATTATAGGATGTAATATTTTGAATATATTTTGATGTATATCGATGCACATATACATCTATATGATGCTGAATATAAAGAAATAATTAACGATATAATTGAAGAGGCATTTAACCACGGCATTAAATATATAGTCAGTGTATCTGAAGACTCGGTGACTGCAATTAAAAATCTTGGTCTATCGAAGTTGAATAGGAATATATTAATAGGATTAGGTGTACATCCATGGACGGCTATATATAATCCTGGGGATGTCGATAAGACCATAGAAATAATATTAGAATACATTGATGAAATTGTATGTATAGGTGAAGTCGGGTTAGATAAGAAGTATGAGGATAGTATTAGAGTATGGGATAAACAGATGGATACATTTAATAAGATGATTGATCTGGCATTAGAGTATAAGAAGCCATTAAACATACATTCCAGGAGAGCGGCTAGAGACGTCTTACATATTCTTAATAAAAGAGACGTTGATCAGGCGTATTTCCACTGGTATACCGATGATTTAGAGACGCTTAAAAATATTATCCAACATGGGTATTACATTGGATTTACACCGTCTATAACATATTCAAAGAGGATCAAGAAACTAGCATATAAAACACCCTTAGAAAACATATTAACAGAGACGGATGGACCCGTTAGATATTACGGTCCATTAAAAGATGAGATTACTAAGCCGTCACATGTAACCCTTATCATTAATGAGATAGCGAGGATTAAGGATATGGATCCAGAGTATGTAGCTAGAGAGGTATACAATAATTTTATTAGATTTTATTTTAAGAAGTAAATCATTCTATATTGAGGGATGATTAGACTGATCTGCACTGAGCAGTGATGAAGATGCACCCCTATGACCTCTAGATTATATTGGTAGACTTAATTTATACTATTGTAATTTAGCTATTCAAAATAATTTATTAAATAGGTATGAGTAATGACTCAGAGTCGCATTCAGAGCTTTTAAGCAGGATCGAGATCGTTGACGTATATTCTATAGAGCCTCATGAGGAATATATCCCCGAGATACTCGAGAAGCTGGTTCATGACATCATGGTAAGTAAAGTATTAAAAGACCCTATTTTAGCAGATGTGAATAGGGGGTTCGTAATCGACGGGACTCATAGATTATTGGCGTTAAGAAAACTTAATATCAGATACATCCCTGTATTGAATTTAGATTATTTAAAGGAGAAGATTTTATTGGGTCGCTGGTTTAGGGGATTTAATAACCCTGACGTACTTAAAATAATCGAGAAGAATTTTGATGTCAGGCAGATTAATAAGTTTGATATAGGTTATATTGATAAACTTAGTTTATCAATCATTTATAATAAGTGTATATATGAGATACCATCAGGCGAATGGTATGTATCACTGAAGAATATTGACAGGCTATTAAAGATCTTTAGACCAGATTTTATAGCCGACTCCCTGATACATGAGAAGATTGATGAATATATCTCAATTATCTGCTATAGAAAGATTAGTAGGAATGAGATTCTAAATATATTTAATCGAGGATTTAAATTCAGCTATAAAACCACAAGACATATACCGTCATATAGAATACTAGGGATAAATATGCCGATCAAGTATTTAACGGAGGATAAAGATAGGTGCTACAGCTATTTAAGAGGATTTAAATTGAGGAATGTCGGTAGAGGCGTATACATAGATAATAGATATTATGAGGAAGAAGTGTATATAGCATTCAAATGAAGATGTAATTATTAATAATATCTCCTAATATATTTCATTAATTGTATCACTATGAAGAGGGTATTTAAGCTAGAGATACCAACTATCAGTGAAATATATGATTACATAATAGATTTAGCGAATAAAATACTGGAGAAGAAGGCATATTATGACCTTATCCTAGCGGTAGCGAGAGGAGGATTGATCCCAGCGAGGATATTAGGTGATCTACTTAAGATAAGTGATATTAGAGTAATTTACTCTAGATATTATAGAAGCCCTTACGAGACATTAGAGAAACCAGTTATCGAAGCTAAGGATATAGGTGGTATAAAGGGTAAATCAATCCTAGTAGTAGATGACGTCGCGGATACAGGTGATACGCTAAATGAAATTAAGAAATATTTAATTAGCAACGGAGCTAAGAATGTCGATATTGCAGTAATATATATTAAGCCATGGAATAAAGCTGAGATTAATTATTTCTCGAGAGAGACCGACGCCTGGATAATATTTCCATGGGAATTCGTTGAAACATGTATGCAATTAATTAGAGAGGGTAAGAAGGAGATATTATTAAACGAATTATCTAAGAAGCCTGAAATGCTTAAAATATTCGAGAAATTTGTATCTATATAATGATAAAGAAGGTCTTCGACGAACCTGAAATATATCTATTAGTCTATAAAATACCTAAGGATAAAGGTATGGAAGATGTTTTAAATGACTTTAGAAACTCATATACATCTATCATATTACATCATGGATTATGTAGAGGAAGATACCACTTAATTGCAGCCGCATACCACTTCCTTGAGATCGGTGAGAAAGGTAGAAGATGGATTAGAGACGACAACTATAGATTCGCTGCATTCATATTAATGGAGGATCAAATAAATAAAATAGGGAAAATACTTGGAAAGTATGAGAAGGATACTATCGTAGTCCTCTCACCAAAAATAATCAAACCCGATGGATATGAGGATTATGATCTGGATGAGGGTGATATAGGCATTTTATCTGAATTGGCTATATTTAGGTTAAGGGTAGAGCAGGAGAGGTTATCTAAGAAGTTCTCTCTCGACACTTAATATGTCATCTGGTTTAATTAAAGCAACACCAGTTTTAGGCCCTAAGATCTCTATGTTAATAATATAATCTGGGTTCTCCAAATCTACTTTACGGTCAATTCTTTCAGCCACGACCCTAATCAACTCCCTACTACTCAATTCAGTATATCTCTTCTTGACATTAATCCTAAACGTAGCGCTTTCAGGGATATTCTCAGCTATTCTCCAGGATACCCTAGATATCTCGGTATAGTCCGTATCTACAATCACATCAACTGGGATAACACGTTTAATATCCCTGAACTCCCATGGCCGCTCAGATAATAAAGACCTCAGCTTCTCTATAAACTCCCTAACTGGGTAATCTATATACCCTAATACCACACCACTTATACCAGAACGCCAAAAATCATATTTACATTCAATCTTTAAGTAATATATAATCGACTCAATCTCCTCAATCGCATACCACTCTCTATTCCTAGGTGTCGTTGTAATTATATTGAATTCTTTATCGAGATTTAACAACTAGTTTACACCCCCATTCACCACATTTTCTCGAGAGTTCATCCAATCCCACATATCCGACTCTAATTATTTTAACGACATCCCCACCTGATAAATCTAATACTGTGGACGGCTTGCCGTGAGGCATATCATCATCTACTATATAATAGTCGACCCGGTCACCGAAGTAATTATATGCATCGAGATATGAGGTGGCTGGAGAATATCCAGAAATATTTGCGGAAGTCCCTATTAATAACCCACCAAAATACTCGATTAGTTCTCTCAACTTCTCTGGAGCAGGGCATCTTAGACCGACTACCTTACTCCCTAGGATAGCTGGAACATCATACTTAGCCTTGAATAGGATGGTTAATCCCCCAGGCCAAAAATATTCTATAAATTTCTCGGCGAGGACACTCACATATGCTAGCTTATATACATAATCTACTTTCGATATCAGTATAGGAAATGGATTCAAGACTCGCTTCTTAAGATATAGTACCCTACTCACAATAATTTGATTTAATGGATCACCCCCAACACCATATATCGTATCTGTAGGATATACGATTATATGCCGCTCTGGATCAACACTACTAATATACTTATTTAAATCTTTAATTTTGAATACTTTATGCATAATCTAAAACCAAAAAATTTTATACTATGAGTTGATATTTTACCTTAAGAATGGTGATTAGCATGCCTATGGAGATAAAGGATAAAAATGAGTTCATTAAATTAATACAGCATGCGAAGAGGATTATAGTCGTTAGGAGACTGCCTAAGTATATTAAGATTAAGGCGAGGCTGAGTAGGAGGTTATATACGATTAAGGTATATAGCGAGGAGGAGGCTGAGGAGATTTTAAAGAATGCTAAGGTTGAGATAGTAGAATATTAGATTATATCCTCGTCAGATGTAAATACTTTATACCCCATAGCCTTCAACTTATCTACACACACGCGGCAGAAGAAGGGGAGCTTCTCGTCTAAAGCCCTTAAGTTAGAAGAGAAGGACATTACACATTTTTCATCATTACAATGATCTAGACCTAATAAATGTCCTAACTCATGTAATATCTCTTTAAAGACCCGTGTCCTAAGAGTGTTCTCATCAATAAACCCCTTTAAATCATATGTCCTAGAAAGCCTATAGAGTGAAATCACTATAGTCTTTGACGGAATATGTGTAGCAGCGAATATATAGTCCTTATCCTTATAGTAAATATCCTCAGACAGAAATATAATGTCTATTATATTTGACACAGGCTTCACATTACTTCTAAATAATTTAATCAAGCTACTTATATCAAGCTGATTACGTTCATTAAATTCGGTTCTTCGCAAAACCTCCTCAGGCATTCTATTGATATCCAACTCATAATTCTCCCAAAAGATAAAGCTTATACCTGCCTCGACCACATCGATATTCCTAAAGATTATATCCTCACTATCAGGCTCCACCCAAATATTAAATTTATACTTCATATTTCTCACCAGTCATAGGCACATAAGCCTTAAATCCATATTCCTCACTAGCTATATGATATAATGCCTCCCTACCCCTCCTCTCACCATGAACAATATATATTTTAGGATCGCCTCTTAATGAAGATAAAACCTTCTTCAACCCATTTGAATCAGTATGGGCTGAAAACTGCATATAATATATTGATGCAACAACCTCTTTCTCCCTCTCCTCAATCTTAAGTTTCCTCGCTTCAAGCAAGTTTCTTCCAGGCGATCCTGGAGCCTGATAACCTACGAGAAAAATCGCATTTTTCGGATCCTTATACAGTTTGTTAATATAGTATACAGCTGCTCCCCCACCCAACATACCTGCGGGAGCTATTATTAAACCAGGTTCCTTAATAATCTTCTTCCTTTCCTTCCATCTATATACCTTTCTAATCTTCTTAAAAGCCTTCTTCAACACCTTATAATTTTTGATATAACCAGGGTTATTCAATAATATTTTAGTCGCTTCCAAAGCCATCCCATCCATCGTGATATCATAACTAAATTTTCTATGATATAATATTAGTAAAATCTCTTGACTCCTACCGACTGCAAACGCAGGTACGAGGGCTATACCACCGTCTTCAACAACCTCCTCCGCAGTTTTTACAAATAGTCTCTCGAGCTTCTTACGGGGAGGATGTACATCGGCAGCATAGGTACTTTCAATTATGACAGCATCAAATTCCTCCTCATAGTTTAAATCCGCGACATTCTGTAGGCGAGTATCGTATGTATTTATATCCCCAGTATATAAAATCCTCTTCCCATCAATCTCAACTATAACTTGGCAACTACCTGGGATATGACCAGCATCTAGAAAGGTTATTGATACATCATTTATAGAAAAATTCTTTTTATAAGTTAGGAAATGCGTATTATTCGCCAGATTCATGAAATCTAGGTACTCATATGGGAGATACTCCCCCGATAATTTTATAAAGTCTTTAATCAGCAATTCACCTAGTTCTAGAGTGGGTTTAGTCATTAGGGCGGGTATATTACCATGTAAATATAGGGTAGGCGCGGCTCCTATATGATCTAAATGTGAATGCGATAATATGAATAAGTCTATGTAGCGAGGGGGGACTAATATCGGGAATTTAGGCGGCTTAGTTAGTTCGACGCCATAGTCAATCAATATACTCTTACTCCCCCTAATTAGATATGCCGCCCTACCTACTTTATCGGGATCACCTAAAAAACTTATAACGACCCTACTCATACCGACTCACAATATTCAATGATTAAGTCATACTGCATTTAACTTATAAATAGTTAATTAACATTTAGAATTTATATGTAAATTTTGCTTAAACATCTAAAATGCGATGGTAATGCTGGATAAGTGAACATAGGTGATGTTATGAAAATGCACTGGTATAGAAACCCACAAACAAGACTTATATTAACCGGGTTTAAAGGAATAGGATATGTAGGTTACCTAACTATAAAATATTTGATTGATAACCTAGATTCAATTGAGAGAATAGCGATCGCCGAGAGCAAATACCTTCCACCAGTATTAACCACCACAAAATTCGGATTATCATATCCAGTAGAAATATATGAGTACGATAAGCATTTCCTGATTTTATATATAGAGGAGGTCCCTCCAGGATATAGAGGAGCTACTTTAGTGAAGAAGCTTCTAGAGGAATTATCTAATAAGGATATTGATGGAATCATCACCATCGGAGGGTTAACATCCTCATTGAGAGAGGGTGAATCAGATTTAATTAGGATAGTATATAACAACTACTGGAAAAATAGATTAGACTACCAGGAAATACAGAAAGATGTTAAAATATATGGCCCACTAGCTCAGGTACTATACTATGCAGAAATATTGCATATCCCCGCGATCGCCTTATTGGCATACGCGGATCCAGAGAGAACCATTGATTTAATGGGTGTATACTCCGCCTTAAAGACTATCTCAGAGATCTTTAACATGAAATTGAATTTAGAGGAGTTATTGGAGACTGCAGAGGAGTATGAGAAGAGGACTAGGGAGATTCTAGAGGCGGCTAAAAAAGAGGGAGATAAGTATATGTATACTTAACCCTTTATCTCAGCGATATACTCGTCGTAAATCTTCTTAACCCTGTTGTAGATCGGGCCGGGTTCCCCGAATACCCCGTCCTCCGTAACTTTAATTTTATTCATGACGACGAGTGCTTTCTCGGAAGGCCTATATTCTACGACTCTAGGGAAAACACGTTCTAACCTCTTCCTAAGCTCTGTTAGATCTATATAACGCTCTTTGAGGTATATTGCCTTAATATTCTCTCCCCGATAAACTATTACACGATACTTCTCCCTACCTATCTCGATATCCGATAATACTATATTTAGAGTAGTTGGGTCGATAGCCTTTAAAACACCCTTTAAACGACTTCCATCTTTAAACTCGACTATTACCTCCTTATTAATCAATAGATTTAATTCTCTAGTAAGAAGATTTATAGGCATCATTTTTCCAACACCATAGTTCTAAATTAATATTTGCCTATCTCTCACTATTAAATTACACTTTCACTAAAGTCTATATTTACAACTCTAATTTATACATCGCCATCGAAGAAAAGTAAATTATCTTTAACCATTCAAAACTTCATTATATTAAACCATATCTACCCAGTAAATATTGATGGTCCCGAAGGTATGCCCCATATGCGGCTCAGTAGAATTTATAAGACTTAGAGGAAGAGTCATCTGTAAGGTATGTGGAACTATATTGGAAGAGTCTTCTGAAAATGAGTACTATATAGATAGGAATTTTAATGAAATTATATTAATTAAGTCGGAGACCTTAGATAGAAAGTATCTGGATATATTCTATGAAGTATCAAACATCTTGGATACCCCAGCTAATATAATGAAAAGAGCTAAGAGACACCTGATAACGATATTGAGTAGGCTAAGGGATAGGAGATTAGACCCTTATACAGCAGTATCAACAGCCTTAATCGTGTCAGCATATGAGGATAAGAATTATCTCATAACGTTCAAGGATCTAGATAGTGTCTTTATGTTAAGATATGGAGTTAAACTTAATAGAAGTAGGATCTTGAAGCTAATATACAAACTAAAGAACTCTAACACTATAAGACAGTTTAAACCAGATTACTTGGCAGCCACAAATTTATATCTAAATAAGGTTATTAAGGAATTGAATTTATCGAAGATAGATAAGTATTATTATGAGAAAATCTGGAAAATCATAAATGAATTGGGGTCTTCACTATCGAGATATTTAAAGGGAAAAAGCGTCAAAACAGTCTCTGCACTACTTATATACCTCGGTGAAATGTCATTGGCATATAAAGAGGATAGAAGACCATACTTCAATCAGACTATATTAAGTAGGGTACTTAAAGTTAGCAGATTCACCTTAAGAGACAGACTGGCAGAAATTAAGAGAATGAGTGAAGGGAATATACAAGTAACTAAGAAGAGATTTAGAAGTAGAAACTAGCTATGGATACTCAATTATAATTTTATAGTAAATATCTAGATTGGATGGCCCACCCACCTTCCTAACTAACAGGCTACAATATGTTTCATTAAAATCAATATCTACAACTTCTATTGAATCCGGGTAAAATATAACCAGGCTATTTGAATTGATAAACTTATTTACTATATATAGCGATGCCGAATACTTTAGAATATATTCATCAAAATTCTCTATCTCATACTCGATACTTTTTATTTCATAAATCATCCCATCTACAAATATGAGAACCGCAATCAATAATATCGTTGATAAGGCTATACTCCAGCCTCTTCTCTTACGAAACAATACATCCACCCCCCACCATATACACGGTATTTAGACATCATCGTGTAGTTAGCCGGTATATGAGCCTCTATATTTATAGCGCTCATGTTTTTTGTAATTAAAATAATTAACACTGGTTCAGCATCCTGAATACCAGTTGAATATATGTATATAATCCTGAGAGAAGAATTTCCCTGAGTCCTAGCGATATAACTACTATTATTCTCATACATATCGGACAGTAGATCTATGCATGGATCACTATACTTGTTTTTAACTTGTAAGCCACTTAATATCCTGATATGCCCTATTACAGAGATTATTATAAAAGCTACAATTATCGAGGACGAAACCAGAATCTCAAACATCTTCCTCATAGTAGGAACACCATTATCATGATAAATACATAGATTAAAACAAGAATCACGATTATGAAGAATATAAAGAAACCCAGAAAGGATTCGATTACCTCACTAGACATCTAACACCAACTCTCTAATAATTCTAATTAAACCATCCGAGTATATTGTACCATTATTTAAATGCCTATGAAATAGTCCAAGTATAGAGCTTGATAACAAATTTGAGAATACTAAAACCAGGCTTATACATACCACTGCTATAACTACCTCCATTAATAGATAAGCCACTGTGTTATCCATAGCCAATCACCCTTATGAGAATCGAGACTATTATCAGTATTACGATTATTATATCGATATTAGATATCAGAACTTTCTCAAGAACCCTCTTCATCCCATTAAAATTGGGTGTAGTTATATATTTTTAAACAACTTACCTTAATGGACATGTACCTAGAGTTGTTACTCGGATATATCGACAAACCATCATATGACGTTAACAATGTATACACAGTTTATATAAATAAAGAGGAGAAGAAGTATGAGGTTTACCTAAATGAGGAGTATATAGGGCTTTTACCTTTAATTAGAAAATTATCTCAAAAATATCCTGTTTTCGACGCATTGGCAGAGTTCAATGAGATTAACTTTGAGGTATTCTATAATATAAATATAAATAAGATAAGTGAGGAGCTTAGACGATTAAATATAGATCCTCAGAATGATCTGATCTCCGACCTGATATTCTGGGAATCTTTAAATCTATCGAGAGTCGCGCCCTTGCTATACGATATTAACATTAATGAAATATTCATCAATGGATCCGAATATCCGATATATGTAGATCATAGAAGGTATGGGAAATTAATTACAAATATTATACTTACGAAGTCTGAAGTAATCTCACTAATAAGACTCATAGAATTTATTAAAGGTGAGGGGCTGGATCCTCTTAGAGGAAATATGGAGGCAGATTTATACAATAGTAAAATACATTATAGATTAAATATTGATGGACCTCAGATTACATATGGAGATTATTTCATCTCACTAAGGAACCTTAGACATCTAACGTATTCACCAATTAAGCTGATTAATTTAGGGTCGATCGATGTAGATTTAACCTCAATCTTAATTGTATCTATATATAGCCTGGCTAACATTATAATCGCGGGCTCACCTAATACAGGAAAAACTACATTATTAAACTCACTATTATCTATACTCCCTAATCATATTAGAAAGGTATATATTGAAGAAGCCAGAGAGTCACTCGATTTAAGGCGTTATGGTAATCACCAGGTATTTTATAGACTTGGGAAAATTAACAAGTGGAGCAAGGAAGAGCAGATAATATTTACATTAAGAAGAAGCCCGGATTATATAATCATCGGCGAAACATTAACTAAACATGATGTAGAGATATTATTTTACTCGATTTCACTAGGATTAAATGTCGCTACCACGATACATACTCACTCAATAGACAGTCTTTTGAAAAGATGGCTCATACACGAGGAAATGGATCCGCGAATAATATGTGACATAGACCTAGTTGTAATCATGAAAAGGAATTTAGATGGAAATAGAAGATATGTTGACGGCGTCTATACGCTAGAGTATAAGGATAATGACATAAAGATATATAGAATAAAGGAAATATCACAGAGAGATTATGGACTCTCTATTTTAGCCGAAAAACTAGGCAAAAGATTAAAACTGAAGTATAATGATTTATTAGAACTATTTACATTTACCAAGGAAAAACTGTCGAATGGAGAGATAATAAATTATGAAAAGTTTATTGAATTTATAAAGAGAAGCCGAAGAAATGTATGAATATATTATATTAATCCTTGAGTATATAACAGTATATCTGCTGATTCATAGATATATTAAATATTATCCAGTAAATTTATTCGAAAAACTTGATAAGTTATATGAATTTATAACGTTATATTACTTAACACGGTCATTGCCGACATCAATTAAATCATGTGGATATGACGAGCTAAGAAGGGCTTTGAAGGGGGAGGATATATCTATAAGTTTAATCCCGGGGGAGAGAAATGAATTTTCTATCCTGGGTGAAAGGGAGATCGCGATGATCAAGGTCAACGAGATCATTAATATGATTAATAATAAATTTATTGTATATACGGAGAAGATCGATATTTACGCCCTCTTTATACTAGCTTCATTAATATTCCCCCCTCTACTTACATTAATTCTACTACTCTCATTCGATAGCACTATAATTTTAATGACGCCAGTAATACAACTATTAATCCTGCTTTTAACGATGAGGAGGATAGTATGGATGAAGAGAGAATAATAGATAGGGTTATAGAGGGATATTCTATTGGGAGGGCATTATATTATGAAGGTGACTATAGTAGTTTAAGGAGATATATTAAAGACCTTGAAGTAGATATAAGTGAGGATATTCTACGGAACTATGATAAAGATATACTTATATCCTATCTAAATCATAAGAAGAAGATTAAAAAGGCGATATCAACCCTAAAAACACACGTCAATTTAATCAGGATGAAATTAAAGATAGTTTCATATGTATTCATCGCCGTACTATCTATTTTAACCTCAATATTATACGTACTCCAAAAATTTCTTGATAGAATCAGCTTCTTCATCCTACCTAACTACGATATAATAATTGTAGTCATCTTCTCAATTAATACATTATTACTATATGAGTATATTTATTCATATTTCTGCATAGAAAGAATGTCATTAAAGAGGATAGTATTGAAAACTCTATTGTATTTACTATTCTCTTATATCCTGATCAAATTGATGTTGGGCATAGTCTCAATTTAATGGGGGTATTTAAAAACTTTTAGACAACGGATATTTTATGGAATGAAGAGGAAAGGTGTTCAAATATTGGAGGAGGCTTTGTTGATACTTGTGGCTTTTATAGCTATAGGATTAAGTATAGCAGCTCTTGGACAGATTCAGGATAGGATAAACGAGTTCATAGATAAAATGTGGGAGGGTTTAAACTGGCTATATAAGACTATGTTTTACTTCCTTCCAGACTAGCAACCGGTGTAAATATATGCTGAGAATAAGATTTAGAAGAAAAGTCATTAATAAGTTAGAGGCCGCTAATGATGGTATATTGATTAATGATAAACTCTGGATAGGTGGATATAGGATCCAGGCGATTCCAATATACGACGACGATAAGAAGTTAAATGCATATCTAAATTATAGGTCGTTTCAAAACTTAGTTAATGCACTGAACAGGATGGGCATCCCATTTCAAATGACTTATTATGGTTTGAATGGGAGGACTATATTAACTGTGTTGACGATAGGTAGAGAACTCGATGAGATGAGGAGAAACCTATTTATAGTAGAGAATACATTTAAGGCAATATATCCAAATTACCAGCTACATCCTTTAACAGGATCCGAGCTAAGGAAATTATATTTATGGGGGAAGGTAGGAAGCCAAAACCCTAATCCACATTTCTTCATCATAGAAGATAACTACAGTCAAGGTATTAAACCACGAAGTATATTTAAGTTACCAGTTTTATCCGAGGCTACAGAGGGAGATATAATTCTAGGTAGGGTGATAGATACTAATGATATATATAGAGTTAGATTAGGGATGTTAAGTAGGCATCTTACATGCATTGGAACAACGGGAACGGGTAAAACCACTACAATCGCTACGATATTAAATCAGCTACCTCCCCAGGTTAAGTATATGGTGATAGATATACATAATGAATATGACAAGCTACTTGATAATTATGAGCTAGTACTTAGAATAGGTCGCGACCAAGTTTCATTGAATCCACTTAAGATCTGGTCGGATATAGATGAGGAGGAGCATATATCTATGATATCAGATATATTCAGTGAGGTGTATGGTTTTACACATCCTCAGGCATATTATTTTAAAATGGTACTTGAATCAACTTTCTCAGGATATAGGTTGACTGGAGAACCCGAACCTAATCTACCTGCATTAGTAAAGATACTTGAAGAATACCCGATCAAGTCATATAGTGAGAATGAGACTAAGATGGCATTATTAAGGAGGTTAAAGCAGCTTGTAGAAGGTCAGGCTAGCAGGATCTTCAGCAACGAGGATACCTTCAACCCGAGGGATTTAATGAATAAAAATGTAATTATTCAGGTTGGAGATATTAGAGAGGTACTCATAAGGAAAATATTTATTTATATAATTTTGAAGACTATATATGACCATCAACTTATCAAGGGTAAGAAGGACTTTAACCACGTGACTGTAATTGAGGAAGCTAAATATATTCTTCCACCGAGAAGAGACTACGACCCGCCTAATATAGGTGAGAAGCTCGTTAATGAATTGAGAAAATTCGGAGAATCCGTTTTTATCGTATCCCAATTCCCTAGCCAGCTAACCAAAGATATAATCAAAAACTCTGGGTTCTTAATTATACATAGACTATCGGGCTATGAAGATATTAGAGTAATATCGAATATAATATCTCTTACGCAGGATCAAATTGAATATATGAAGCAACTAGATATTGGAGAAGCAATTATAAGAGATACTGTAAACCCACTACCATTTCCAATTAAAGTCAAGCCTATTATAAAGGCCTCATAAATTTGTTTAAATCACCTTTATCAGCTACTAAAGACAGCCAATCAACCCTATCTCTATACCCCTCTGGAAAACCCCCCTTTAGAAATTTCTTAATAAGAGTATATTTTCTATCGACACCTTCGCTCACATCGACTTCCATAACCTTCCTCACTTCACAATTACTATATACATCACTCGCTATTATATCAAGTATCTCCGCCTGTATATTCTCTATAATCTTATTATCTGCATACCCCTTCCTTTTCATCCGGTCATACAATATATATGGTGAACACCTCAGTAGAATTATATAATCTATCTTCTCACATGGATAGATTAGTATTATGTTATGACCATCTAAAACTGCGTCTTCAAATGGAAAAAAGTTAAAGTAATCTCTCGCTCTATCAATGTCTATAACATAACTACCAGAAGACTCATCATACTCAATATAAAGTTTATTTTCAATTAGAAAACCTTCAAAATCAATATACTTCAACTTAAAATCATCCGAAATTATTTTACTTAAAGTAGTTTTACCTACACCTGGTGTACCAGTAACAGCAACTATCATGATAGTAATAGAGTATTTAAAATAATACTTAAAAATATAAAGAAAAATTAGAGAATATACTATAATCGATATGGGCCCGTGGTCTAGAGGTTATGACGCCCGCCTCACACGCGGGAGGTCCCAGGTTCAAATCCTGGCGGGCCCACTATAAAAACTTTGGTAGATAAGCTGAAATTCCAGATTTATCCCTCGAAATATTTTTACTTTTCAACTATCCAAACTAATTTCTGTCTATATGATTTTAATGGTTCGTAGCTGAAACCTCCATATACCCTCCATCGTTTGAAACCAGCTAGTTTCAATAATAACTTAAACTCTCTCTTGTAAATATATTTCAGTTACATTTTTCCTTCCCAGATAATGTTATCTTCTTTCATCGACTTGTAGGCAACTTCAATTATTTGGTCGACCTCATCTATAAACTTCGGTCTCTCAATTAGTTTATACTCCTCGCCGCTATATTTTAATATCTCTATCTTTTCCTTATTTTATATACTCAACGATTTTCTCTGGATTCGGATTAAAGAAATTTAGAATTAGTTTCCCATTTCTAGTTAAGTGCTCCTTACAGCATTTTAATGTACTCAATTGATCTTCTATTGTTAGATTATGTAGAAACGTTCCGAAGGTTATTATTAACTTGAAGCTCTGCTCAAGCTTAAAATTCCTCATATCCGCTTGATAAACCTTCAGTATTAGATTCGGCTTCCTAGCTCTCTCCCTAAGTTTCTCCAGCATTTTATATGAGCTATCTATTCCATAGATATCTATGCCCTCCTTCAGTAGCTCTAGATAAACCCATCCAGTTCCACAGCCTATTTCAAGCACCTCCTCATCTACCTTCTTAGCCTCATTCTTATAGAACTCAATATCATCCCTATAGTCTCCATATAACAAGTCATAGACCTCGGTCCAGAGATCATAGTTACTCATTTTATCAAGACCTCATATACTTAAAAAGTCTCTATCTATCCCTTTTTTCAACTTCTATCTAAATCTGAGAAGACCGTTACTTACACTTACTTCTTAATACCTAGAGTCCTCTTCTTCCACCTTAAATTCTTACTTTTACACCACCTACATTTTACTGCTGTAGGAGGGTTCCTAGCCCCACAATTCCTACATATTTTATAGTATAATCTATATTTCTGTGCCAATGCCTTCTTATCTATGACGACTTCTTCACTCATCTCCTTAAGAACCTCCTAACTATTTCAGCTACTTCAGAGGGTCTGTATGCAACTTCAATACCTGCTTCCTTAAAACTTTTTATTTTACTTTCTGCCGTTCCAGTCCCACCAGAGATGATTGCACCTGCATGCCCCATCCTCTTACCTTCAGGAGCAGTCTTTCCAGCCACATATCCAATTACAGGCTTTGGATAATTAGTCTCCATATAGTATCTAGCCATCCTCTCCTCGTCGTCCCCGCCTATCTCACCTACTACAACTATCACCTCAGTCTGCTCATCATCCCTCAAAAACTCCAGGGCATCTATAAAGTTCGTCCCTATTACATAGTCTCCACCACATCCAAGTACGAGCCTCTGCCCAATACCCTGCTTTAATATACTCCATGAAATCTCATACGTTAGAGTCCCGCTCCTTGATACTATAGATACTGGACCCGGCTTAAAGTATTGATTCGGCATTATACCGACTTTAGTATAGCCAGGTATTATAAATCCAGGTGTATTTGGACCGACGACCCTTATATTATACTTCTTCGCTATATTAACTATCTTAAGCGTGTCATGGGCCGGAATACCCTCCGTTATTATCACAATAGGGCTTAACCTAGCTTCAATAGCCTCTAAAGCCGCGTCATAAGCATATGGAGCCGGGACGAATATTATAGATGCATTTGCACCAGTCTCCTTTACAGCCTCATACACAGTATCATATACTGGAACACCATGTACCTCCATCCCACCTTTACCGGGCGTTACCCCAGCAACTATTTCAGTACCATATTTAAGCATCTGCTCAGTATGGAAAGACCCCTGCCTACCTGTAATACCCTGGACCAGTAACTTTAATTCATCTCCAACAAATCCTTTTATCCCCCTTCCACTAGACACTTTTAGCCACCTCCATAGCAGCTTCATCCATATCAATATACACTTTAAACCCCCTCTCCTCTAAAATCTTCTTACCAACATCCTCTAGAGTCCCAGTTAATCTAATCACAAACATCTCCTTAGGTAGATTAAGATTATCCACTGCAGCTACAATACCCTTCGCAACCTCATCGCATCTTGTAATCCCTGCAAATATATTTATGAAGATCTTCTTAGGTTTAATCTCCTTAACAAGTACCTCTAGAGCCTTCTCAATCCTCTCGGCCGAGGCGCCGCCTCCTACATCAAGGAAGTTAGCAGGCTTGGCACCATAGTACGCTACCAGATCTAATGTAGCCATAGTTAATCCCGCTCCATTACCGATTATACCTATATCACCGCTTAGAGGCACGTATGAAAAACCGTATTCCCTAGCCATCTTCTCACCCCAAGTTAGGAACTTTTTATATTCATAGAACTTCTCGAGATCTCTTCTAAATATTGAGTTGTCATCGATGATGACCTTAGAATCCAATGCCTTATACTCTCCATCTAACATGGCTAGAGGGTTTATCTCTGCTAGTAGCAGATCATCATTAATCACAGCATTATATAAGCTTCTTATAAGCTCCATAAGAGGCTTATCAAATTTACCTACTAGAAATTTAGATATAAGCCTTAGATGGTGATTTGAAACACCTATACTCGGATCCACATCGAGTTTTAATAGAGCCCCTTCACGCCTAGCCAATTCCTCCACATCAACCCCACCATAGGGAGACGCTAGAATAGTTACAGCTCTATCCGGCTTAGATACTAATGCACTAAGATATAACTCCTTCTCATGCTCTACAAACTCCTCCACCAAAATATACTCTGGATAGCTACTCTTAATACTTAAACTAAAAATATTCTTTGCAGCCTGATCCAACTCACTCTCACTACGGACAATCTTTACAGCACCAGCCTTCCCCCTACCACCCATTAAATACTGCCCTTTAAGGACAATAGGTAATTCAAGCCCAGCCTCTCTAACTAAATCTAGACTAAGCGATTTACCCTTCTCAATCACGAATCCCTTTGGTATTGGGATACCATATTTCCTAAAGATCTCCTTTCCCTCATATTCAAGTAGAAACATACCGACACCCCACTCTTTATATTATCAAGTATATTATCATAACTATATTAAAAATCTAGATTTAGATATTTATTAGAAAGCTATATCTTCACCTGAGAGTCTCTAAGGTGAAGTATGTTTTAGTCTCTTCAATACCTGGAAGCCTACTTAACAGGTTTAAAACCTCAGATGCCTTAGCTCCATCAACCTCGATAATTAGGTCAAAGTCACCCGATACACGCGAGATCTTCCCATACTTTAACTTCCTTAACTCATCATATACAGCAAGCCTATTTTCAGGATCTACTCTAACCATAATATATACAGGCTTCGTCATATAACCTAAAAGCATCATTCCCTTCTCTGTAATTTCGATAAAGCCTCTTCCAGTACGTAGTACACCCGCCTTTATAAATGGCTTTAACTTTATACTTAATGCCTGTCTAGTAATCCCGAGCATCTTAGCGAGCTCACTCTGCTTTATATCTACACGATATACGTATTCACTTACGGCATTCTCTCTAAGAAACTCGAGTAGCTTATATGTCGTCTTAGTAGGCCTGGGAAAAGTAAATTCTTCAGACTCTTCTTTCTTACCCATATAAAACCACTCCTTACAAAATAAAGTATATAAAAGACATTTATATAATTTTTGTTTATAATATTATAAAAAAATTTTTATTGAGGTTGATAAACTTTAATCAAATTAACGATAATATAATATAATATAATATAACATCTATGTTTATAGTGTAATATATAGATAAGAGGTATATTGATATTTTAATCAGGTGGTCTATGTGGATGAATATATAAAGGTAAGACTTAGTGAACTTAATGACTATATCGATAGAAAGGTACATATATATGGGTGGATAGAGGATAAGAGGATACTCGGTAACATAATATTTCTAACTATAAGGGATAGTTGGGGGAAGACTCAGATCACGGTCAAGAGAGAGGATAAATCTATTTATAACTTAGCTTTAGCGACTAGGAGACAGAGTATAGTAAGTATTTATGGTAGAGTGAATAAATATGGTGACACTATAGAGGTTATACCACACAAATATTATATAGTTAGTGAGGCTGAACATCCTCTTCCAATAGATCCTACTGGAAGAACCCCTGCCTCGCTACCTAAGTTAATTGAATACAGGCCATTAAGCCTGAGAATCCCTGTTGTAAATGCTATATTTAAATTGAGGGGGCTTGCATTAAAGTTAAGCAGAGAGTATTTCAATGAGATTGGATGTACGGAGATTAATACTCCTAAAATAATTTCAACCGCGACTGAGGGTGGAGCCGACCTATTTAAAGTCGATTACTTTGATAAGGATGCATACCTCGCACAGAGCCCCCAGCTATATAAGGAGGAGATGGTTATGGGTTTGGGCATGGTCTATGAGATTGCACAATATTATCGTGCTGAGAAGTCGCATACCCGGAAACACTTAACGGAATTCACTTCAGTGGATTTTGAGGGGGCCTATATAAATTATGAGGGTGCAATGGAGGTATTAACAGGTTATATAAAATATCTTCTTGAGAGGATCCCTAGAGAAGGGAAGAAGTACTATGAAATTTTGAAATATACACCTCCACAAGCACCAGGAGACATTAAGACAATTAAATATTCTGAAGCCATCCGGATAATTAAGAAGGAGGGGAAGGAGATTAGATGGGGGGATGATCTGGATAGCGAGGCGCTATCAATATTAGCTGAGAGGATTGGAGGATTTTATTATATTATAGATTGGCCATGGAAACTCAAGCCATTCTATATTATGCGTAAAGGAGACTTATCCGAGTCATTTGATCTAATGTATAATGAGCTGGAACTATCTTCAGGCGGGACCAGAGAACACAGGTATAGAGAGCTTAAGAAGAATATAATTGAAAAGGGGTTGAATGCTGAGACCTTCGAATATCATTTGAGACATTATAAGTATGGTATGCCTCCACACGCCGGATTCGGATTAGGATTAGATAGATTAATGCTGGTACTGACTGGCAGAGAAAATATTAGAGAAGTGGTTTTATATCCTCGGGATCCAGAGACTATCGTACCATAACTACTCTGAACGGAATTTTTTATACCAGTTATTGTATACTATGAGCATCTCACTCGTTATACTAGGTTTCACCCTCTTGATTGCATTAACTAGATCGTCTATAGTTATCGGCCTAGGTCTTGCAGATGGGTCGCTCGCGAGTCCGCTTTCAAATAATTCTGATACAACCTCGATTATAGCCATCTGACATACGTCCTTTATATCACTTGGGGTATATCCCTTAGTATACTCTGCCAACAAATCATGGTCTATATCACTATTTACATTTACTTTACTTAGAAAATATCTAAATAGCTTCTTTCTAGTTTCACGGTCAGGTGGAGGAATATATATACGTTTCTGGAATCTTCTTATAAAACCTAAATCAAGAAGCCAAGGTTTATTCGTAGAAGCCACTACGAATAGGGGGAGCTTAAAATTATCCTTATCCTCCAGCCCATCCATCTCCTTAAGAAACTGGTTTCTAACCCTAACCTCCCCTCCGACTTCATTACTCCTTATCCCTATTAACGAATCTACTTCATCTATGAATAAAATTACTGGGATATTATTCCTCGCCCGCTCCTTAACAAATGAAAATACCTGTGCTACCTTCTTCTCACTCTCCCCAAGCCACTTACTCATTATCATCGGGGCATCTACAGGATAAAACTCTGCGTCGATCTCATTTGATACTGCTGCAGCCACGCTAGTCTTTCCACATCCCGGCGGCCCGTATAATAAGATTCCTCTTGGCCAGCCCAATGGAAATAGATCGGGTCTCCTTATTGGATATACTATACTTTGCCTTATAAGCTTCTTAACATGATCTAAACCTATTATATCATCCCATGTTATCGATGATTTAAATTTCTTTAGAACAGGCTCCTCATGCTTATGCTCTATAACTGGCTTACCATTACTTTTATATGGTTTAGACTCCTGGATCTTCCCTGATATAACACCCCTTAAGAAGGTCATGCGATATCTATACTCTCTTATCTTCTTAGTATATAATTGTCTTAAGGTAGGAGATTCCTCATAATTCAATAACTCTGTTAATGCGTCGACGGCCTTGCTATAATATGTAACTGCAAGACTCTTTAGACCCTTCCTATCTGCTTCAACCGCTAATTTAGCATAATGTAGGGCGATATCTGCTAAATCTCTTATTTTATCATCATTGTACGACATATCCTACCCTCAGTTAAATACTATTAAACCTTGATCAGATAGCGAGTATAAGGAGTCTAGGATTTGTAGAGGGGTCTTCCTTAATAATCTAGCTAGATTATAGATATTTATGTAAATCGAATCTTTCCTTCCACTCCTCAGTAGATACGTTAGAACTAGTCTCTCATCCTTACTTAAGTCCTTGAATTTAATTTTCTTGATTGCATCGATATCCAGTTTTACATGTACCCTACCAACTAGCTCTTCATTATCCATACGCCTGAGTATTTGCGTTGCATTACCACCGTCTGTAGCTACTACATTATATAATTTTGTGATTCCACTCTCTAGACCCTCTTTAAATACCTCGTCTAGATTCCTCGGTATATTAGGGAACTTCTTTATAAGCTCCATACCAACCTTTCTCTCAATATTTTCTAGGATAACCTTTGCATCCTCTACAGGAACAGTGATATATGAGAGGTCTATATCAGGGGAGGTTAGAGTAGATTGTAAATCTGTATATGCAGATAGTAATTCGGAGGATATGTTACTAAACATGGAGTATATTACTTTACTATCCTTCAACACCTGATCAAGAGTCTTCAACGTCACATCTAGGTCCTCAAAAGGCGCTATAAGAGTCTTGATAGTATCTATACGTCCAAGTACACCCTCAATATTAAGTTTAATATGCCATAGAACCTCTCTAACGATATAAAGAGACTTATATTCACGTGCATATAGATATGCAGTATCTATATCACCCTTCTCCTTATACCATCTAGCCCGATCCTCCAATCCCTTCAACCTATTATTAATTTTCGAGATCTGGACTGATAACGCATTTCTATAGATATACAGCTTCCTATATAGCTCATTATATCTCTTAAGAACACTACGTATATCCAGCTTTCTCCTCAACATTCTCCTCATACACCTCCTGGAAATCATTTAAATAAGATTCAATCTTCGAATTTATCGTAGTTAACTCCAACGAAATTCTCTCTATATCCTCAAGTTCATTCGTGAATTTCAGGATCTCAGAGGAGACCAAGTCATATGAATACTTATATAGTGTCGAATCAAGATATCCATTCTCATTACCAATATGTAAATAGAATGTTATGTTTTTCAACCACTCGATCTGATCCTCAATCTTCCTCCTCCTTCTCTCCAAAATTTTAATATATTTAGATAGTCTGGATGATAAAGACTTAAACCTACCTATAGTTTTATCGTAATATATCCTAATTAACTTCCTACTTAGATTCATATTATACATTTTCCTAAGCGTCTCGATAAACAGCTCAAGATCCTTATATTCATTTAGTAAATTAGTTCCTTCCTTAATAAGAGCAGGTAGATATATTAGATAGCCGTCATGAATCTCGAAGGAAGATATATTTTTAGATAATATTATACCACCATTCTCAAATACAATATTCTTTAGATTATTTTCCGAATCTAATTCAAACCCGATTACCCTACCCTTAAATCTTCCATACTTCTCTATCACTGGTTTACCGATCAATGTATAAAAAGTTGAGAGGGGCATATTAAATCCCTTAGAATCTAAATTCCGTGAAATCCTCAGACTCGCCAGCCTTCTCGCGAGACTCCGATAATGACTCGGGTATACCTGGAAGCTCTCTCTTCATGTCTTCACGTGCTAGACGCTCAGCCTCATTTAATATCTTGATAGCCTCGTCATTAGCTGCTGCAAAGTCGAAGCCTGCTTCTCCAGTCTGTGTGGCCTCCCACATTATATCCTGTAGTAGGTTCGCTACTTCATTAATGCCGTCTTCAGTTATTGGTAATATGTAAGATACCATACTCTTTACATTCCTTAACACCTGCATCGCAGGTAGTATCTCAGCCGCTGCATCACTTATACTCTGTACAGTCTTAAGCCTTACAGCTACGCTCTGGATAGCATATCTAGACTGCTTTAAGACCTTTAATGCCTTACGAATCTCTACAAGCTCATTTGCATATAAAGTCGCCATAGTCCTGTCATGATTCTTGATCGACTCCACAACCTTTGCAAAATATATTCGATCCTTCTCCTTAAGACTACGTATGGATACATCAAGTTTAGTCGTCATTTTCTGGAGAATCTTAATAGCATTGTCGATCTTTGATCTAATATTTTTCTGTGGCGCTAAATTCCTCTTTAATGAATCTGCGAATCCTCCTTTCTTCCCTGACCACATTTCTTTAAAATCCATTTTACATAATACACCTCCAATTGTATTCGGCTACTATATTTTTGCGGGTTTAACTTTATTAGAAAACTGTACCCATATTATTTGTATCCCTCATATACATCCCGCAGGTTACATGAATTTAAAATTTGATTCTATAGATTGAGGCGATTAGATGAGTATGGAGGATAAGGCGAAGATATTTAAGGCTTTATTGGATCTCGGTCTCACAAAGAATGAAGCTAAAGTTTATATAGCGTTAATCGGACTGGGGGAGGCTAAGGCATCTGAAATATCTCGTAAATCTGGAGTGGTTAGGGAGAAGACTTATAAGGTTTTAAAGAGTCTCGAAGAGAAGAAATTAGTTAAGGTTATCGATGGACAACCTACAAGATGGAGGGTGGTATCACCTAGTGAAGTATTTAAACCAGTCATCGAAAATCGGAAGAAGGTTGTAATAGAGATGGAGGAGGTTCTTGAAGAACTCCAAAAGATCTATAATATAAGTAGGGAGAGAGGAGGGAAAGAGGAGTTAAATGTCTGGGAAGTCAGCGAGAAAGATTTAGAAAATTATCTAACCAACCTACTTGAGACCTGTAAAGAGAGATTATATATTCTTGCTACTCCCCTCACCTTAGATATGTTCCATAATCCTATTATGCTCAAGTATCTCAAGCGTCTATATAAGATGAGGGGGGAGATAAAGATATTTACCTGGATTGAAGATGAGAATATTCATACACCAGCAAGACTATCAAACTATGGAGATGTATATATATTAGATGGAGACCCTATAGAATATAGCATTATTTTAATCGACGAATACGCAGGATTTATAGTAAAGAATGGGAGAAGCTCTATAATATATTTTAGCGATAGGAAGATGGGTGAAAGCCTACTGGATATATTTAGGGCATTATATGGAAATGGTATATCAATTACGGATTATATCGAGTTATATGATGCGACAGGCTCGCTTGAGGGCCTAGATACACTTAGAGACTATAAACTTAAGGAGATGATGATATCGATATTTAGTGAGTTAATTACAAATATAGGGCGGGGACTTGGGAGGGAGGATAAGAATAGGCTTTATGATGCTATATCAGTATCAGTTAAAAATACATTAGCTAGATACTTCAAAAGCTATGAGGAGTTAAGTCTAACCGAAAAGATAAAGCTT
>Ga0190307_1000124_pt1 | contig 24700 bp, 28 predicted proteins | sample 48700745_MG_FD_161653 | JGI IMG/M metagenome (GOLD analysis project Ga0190307, IMG submission 161653) | Hydrothermal vent sediment bacterial communities from Southern Trench, Guaymas Basin, Mexico - 4870-07-4-5_MG | ecosystem: Environmental > Aquatic > Marine > Hydrothermal vents > Sediment ... | reverse complement strand
AAAGAGGAGAAATAGTATAATCACAATAAACTGCCAAATCTATATCTGAAGTAATATCAGAAGTTTTTTTAGAAGAAGAGCCAAAAAGAAATAATATATATTCTTCTCCTAAATATTTGTCAAAAATTTCTATGATTTTTGTTTTCAATTGCTCTTCTTTCACATTTCCTATTATACCATACTTTCTCAAAATTACTTTTCTGTGCTTCGCTGAAGAGAGTGCTATATAATTACAGGTTATTACAATAATTTAGCTTTTACTTTTTCTATAAACTGGGAATATAAAAAATAGCCTTGGTCAATAAAATCTTTTATCTTTTGCCATCTAATATCTAAATATTCATGGGTAATTATATTTCTCAATTTTACAAAATCAGAAAATTTCTCAGCAGATTCAGGAGGAAAGTTAAGGTAAATAGTGGTGAATACTTTTAAAATCTCTTTGTAAGTTTGAGGAATCTCTTTTTTATCTGAAGCTAAAAAAATCTGAGCAATATCTATAGCTGAAATTACCAAATTCTCTATCCATCTTTCTACATTTCTGCGTTCCTTTCTATCTGTAGAATAAACAGAAAAAGTTAATTTTTTAAAATATTCAAAATCCTGAAATTGTTCTTCTAAAAAAATAAGCCTTTTCTGAACCTGCGCTTTTGCCTGAGGACTCAAAGACTTTGCATTTTCTCTTATTCTCCAGTATTCATCTACAAATTGCCACCAATCTATTGATTCATAACTTGCTTTACATAAAAGATCATAATACAATTTTTCATCTTTAATTGTTAAAGGGATCCCATCTTTTAACACTTTATAAACTAAATCAGGAGAGGCTCTGTTTAATACTACAAAATCAATATTATCTGTTTTTAATATCTCTACCAAATCAGACCAGATTTTTTCTTCTTTTGGGTATCTACAAGATGAAACTAATTCTAAATATTCTTTTGGCTTAAAATAAACTCCTATATCCCAATCAGAAAAGCTTCTCGCTCTCTCCTCTGCATGAGAACCAAAAAGGAAAGCTAATATTACTTCATTTTCTTTTTGGAAATACTTTTTTAAGGTTTCTAATTCTTTTTTACAATTCATTTCACAATTTTTACCTCACAAATCAATCTCATTTTTTTATTTTATCATACAAAGTAACTTTGTAGGCATAAAATGAGAAGATATTCTTTGATGAGTTCCTTTTTTAACATCTAAAATTAAATTTCCTAAAATAATACTGTTAATTCTTTTGAAATCAAAATAATGAGGAACTAAAATCTCCAAATGACCTTTCTTAATCTTATCTACTACTCCTAAATATTCTAAAAATCCATCTGAATTTTGGAAACCTATAAGTTGATTTTCTATTATTTTCTTTTTAGTTTTAAATCTTAAAGAAATTTTTTTAAAATTTTTAAAATAATTTTTAAATCTGAATTGTCTGTATATCTCTCTTTTTTTGGCACTTTTTTTCTTAACTCTAAAATGTGGCTTTAAAAAAATCTTTTCTTTTTTAACTCCATTCAGAAATTCAAATTTCTTTGGTTCTCCTATGCATATAATGTAGCAGTCTTCAAGGATATTTACTTTTAATAATTTTAGAAGATGTGCTGCAGGTTGCTTTATGAAACCTGTTGTGTCAATAATTAAATTTTGCATAAATTTTTTTGATTCTTTGTAAAGTTTTAAAAAACACAATAAAAACCATTCAATATTAGAAGAAGGTGTGATATCCCCAAAAAATATTTTTAACTCAGGATTAATTTTTTTAAATATCTTCTTTTTAAAGTAGACCGAACTCAAAACAGATGGCACCCCAATTTGAGATTGTCCTACATCTGAATTCAAATATCCAAAATTTAAATTTCTTTCTTTTAAAACTTTTAAGATTTCAAAAGCTAAATAGCTTTTGCCAGTATCTGTTTCTCCTAAGATTATTATATCCTTTGGAACCTGAACTATTTTTTTAAGAATCTGAGTTTGAATCAACTGGAGAAACTAATTTCAATCTTAACAAAAGGCATTCAGATTCTGCTCCTGGATATTTCCATTTAAAAGGAAAAGTTTTGCATTGTTCAGGTCTTACAGGATAAATCTTACATCCTGACTTGGTTAAAAAAATACATTCTGAATTGGGTTTTGATTTTAAAACTACTCTGCCCATTTTATTTTCACAAAATTTTTCTAAAAAAACTTCAGGCTTTATACCTAAAAAATCTGAAATCTGTTTAATCTCAGATTCTTTCAAAAACACAAAGCCTTCTCCTTTGCAGCATTTCATACATTTTAAACAAATCTCAGAAAAATTTTCTTCCATAAAGATTTACCTCCACCAGGAATTTGAAAGTTGAAGAGGATCTGTCTTTAACACATAATCAAATATCTCTTCTTTATCTGCATCTGAGATCTTTAAAAATGATAAACCTGCTCGCAATTTATTATTTGAAATCTCTTTTTTCCATATTACTTTACATATAGTCTTTATAGGTCTTCTTTCAGGAAAAGTCAATGTTAACTCAAAAATTTCTGATAAATCTAAATCTCTAAACACAATGATTCTAATTCCTCTAAAACTTACATCTTCACAAAATCCTCTTATTTCTTCATCCCCTTTCTTAATAAAAACTAAACCTCCTATCTTCCATCTACCACATCTTCTTTTTTCCTGAAATTTGTAATCTGCACACATAATTTTTAAATATTTTCTATATTTTCCAAATCTATACTCATCCCATCCCAAGCACTTATAACTTTCAGATTTGTAGCTTGAGACAAAGTTCTGGCTATTTTTTCAGGGTTATTTCTTAGCATAGTCATACCAAAGTGAGTTAAGATTGTAAGTTTAGGTTTTGCTCTTTTTATAATCTCTTCTGCATCCTCGCAACTTAAATGCTGAAATTCAGGTCTCTTTTTAAAAAAAACTACATTTAATACCATAACCTCAGCTTTATATTTCTCTATGATCTCAGGACAAAAAGCAGTATCTGAAACAAAAGAAATTTTAATATTATTTAATTTGAATACTATTCCATAGGTCTCTACAGGGTGGATATTTCTAAATGGACAAAAAAACTCTAAATCTTTAAGTCTGAAACTCTTATTCTCTTCTAAAATCTCTATCTTTTCTAAATGAGGTCTCAAATAATTTAAAACTACTGGATCTGTATCTAAGCAATCTCTTGGACAAAAAAGAACTCCTCTCTTTTTAAAACCTCCTTCAGTCATAGCTTCAATCATTACGTTTACATCACAAGAGTGATCTAAATGTTTATGAGTTAAAATTATAGCATCTAATTTTGTGGCATCTAAAGGAGGTTTTGATTTTGCACATCTTAAAAGACTTCCAGGTCCTGGATCTAAGATAATATTTTTTCCTTTTAGATGTAACCAAATACCACCTGAAAATCTTAATTGTTTTATCATCACAAATCTAGCACCAGCTGTCCCTAAAAACTTTATCCAGTCTTTAGAACTTAACATAGTCTTTGGCTCTTTTAAGGTTTACTCCTATTTTTTCTAATTCAGTCAATTTAGATATCTTTTTTTCTTTTCTCAAAAATAAAATCCTTTTTGCACTAATAGGTCCTACTCCAGGGATTTTCAACAGTTCTTTAAAACTAGCTTTATTAATATTAATAGGAAATAATTCTGGATGATTTAAAGCATATAAAGTTTTAGGATCTGTATGTAAAGGAAGATTTCCTTCTTTATCAAAGACTAAATCCTCAACAGAAAAACCATACTTTCTTAATAAAATATCTGCTTGATAAATTCTCAACTCTCTCTTTAAAGAACACATAGGAAGATTCTCTAAAGGCGTATTTTTTACAGGAATAAAGCCACTGTAATAGACTCTACTTAAATTGAAATTTTTGTAAAGAAAATAAGCTGATTTTAAGACATTAATGTCTTTTTCATTTGAGATTCCAACTATCATTTGAGTAGTCACTCCTTTTTTGAATACTTTTTTCTTATTTAACTCTGATAAGAATTTAAGCCTTTTTAAAATATCTTCTTTAAAATTTTTGGTAGAGGTCAATGTATTAAACAGATTTTGAGTAGGAGCTTCTATATTTATAGAAACTCTATCTACCAAACCTATAAATTTCTTTATCAGTTCTAAATCTGCTCCTGGTAATATTTTAAGATGAATAAAGCCTTTATAGAAAAATTTCTTTCTTAATATCAAAATCGTCTCTAACATTTTTTCTTGCATAAAATTTGGAGATTTAAATACTCCAGAAGATAAAAATAGACCATCTACTTTTCTTTTTTTATAATACTCCATAAATACTGAGGCTAATCTTTTAGGAGAAAGATAATACCTTTGTGTGTTCCTATACTTTCTGTTAATACAATACTTACAATCTCCTTCGCAAAAATTAGTCTGTAAAATTTTAAATAATCTAAAAATTTTTGAACCTGCTTTAGCAGGGTAAATAAAATCTAAAAAATCACTGTTTTTTAGATGGTAACCTGTAGATTCAAAATAAGAAAGACTACCTAAAACTTTTAAAGCTCTATCTAAATTCTGCATCTGTTATAACTCTTATTTTGTTTTTCTTTAATAAGTAAGCTAATAATCCATCTCCTTTAATAATTCTACCTTTAAAACTCCCATCATAAATTTTACCACTCCCACATACAGGGCTTAAAGACTTTAAGATAGCTGTTTTTACTTTCAATTTTTTCAAAATGAAAACTATTTCTAAACACGCTGTAAATATTTTTGGAGTAAGGTCCTTTCCTCTTTTGTTTATTATTTTGGCTTCTCCTCTCAATAAATCTTGGACTTTACCTTTGATCTCTAAAGGAAGGCGAGGTATCTTTAAACCTGCTAAAACTTCTGGGCATCCTATTATTGCTATCTTATCCTTTAAAAAATCTAATACCTTCTCATTATAAGCAGATTTTTTATTGTATCTGGTCTTAATCCCTACCAAACATGAACTCACAAATACTTTTTCAATCATAGAAAAGGATATTTTAATCTTCTCTGAGCCATAATCTTTTTAATTCCTGATTTATCATCTTTATTTGTTTAGGACTCAACATAAATTTATCAGGAACTCTTTTTTCATTCTTTCTAAATAAAGGAGCAAAAAAATCTTTTACAGAAAGAGTTAAAGCTCTGCGTCTTTTTACTTTAAAACATAGCTCTCTATCATCTGAAACTACAATTATTATGCGTGGATTTTTTGATTCCTCTACTTTTTTTATAATAAAATCATCTGCCTTTTCTTTATTATTTGTAAAGACTACTTCAAAATCAAATACTTTCTGAAATCTTGTAAATTCATCTTTTCCATCAAAGACTATCATTACTTTATTATGAGGGCTCCCTGTCAGCTTATATTTAGATATCAAATTTAGGAGACTGCGTCTTTTTTCTTCTAATGAAGATTTATTCTTTAAGAGAGGTAAACTGTTTATTAAGTTGTAACCATCTATTATATAATAAAGCAAAGATAACACCTCCTGTTAAACTCATAATTACATTGTAAGTGAATATTAAAAGAGATGCTGAAAAAGAAACTGAACTCTCAACACCTACTTTTGAAAAAAAGAATATAAAACTTAAGTCTCTTATCCCCAAACCTGCTATACTAACAGGTAACAGACTTATAAATGTAGAAATAGTGCCCAAAGTAAATACATCTAAGATATTTAAACTCTTTCCAAATGATAAAAAAACAAGCCATATGCTTAAAATGCTTCCTATTTGAATCAAATAAGAAATACCCAAAGCTTTTAATATAACTTTAGGATTTTCTCTAAAAAAAATTAAGCTTTTTTTCCAATTTTCAAAGTTAAAAGATAATTTTTTACATATCTTTGAAAAAATATTTAAAACTTTTTTTGAAAAAATAATCAATAAAGTAAATATTAATCCAAAAAAGAATATTAAAACTATTCCCAAAACATCTTTTTCTCTCATCAATTTAGGATTAAGCAAAAAAGATATCAAACATACACTCGCTAATGCTAAAAAACCAATGATCCTATCTAAAAGAACAGATGTCAGAATAAAAGGAGCAGATCTTTTTTTATTAAAGAGGACTGCTCCTCTAAAAAGATCTCCTGCTAAAACACTGGGAAAAAATAGATTAAAGAATAACCCACTAAAAAAAGGAAAAGCCAAATGAAAAAAACTCGTTTTCATATTGCAACTTATTAATACCTTCCATCTCAGTACTCCTAAAAAATGAAGCAGAATACAGAATAAAAAGGCGACCAAAATTAAAAAAAGATTGCTTTTTTTTAAAATTTCTAAAATCTGCGCAAAATGTATTTTTTTAAATAAAAACAAAATTACACTTATACTTACACCTATTCTTAGAAGGAAAATTAAATTTTTTTTATTTTTTAAGAAAGAAGACACTTTTTTAAGAAAACCTAATCTTTTTAAAAACCTCTCAAAAATTCATAGGCTTTAAAAAAAGCTTGTATGCCTTCACCAAGACTTAAACCTATTTGTCTATGAGGCTTTGAAATAACATCTCCGCAAAAGAAAAAACCTGATGTTTTAGCTTCCTTTATAAAACCTAAAGGATCTGTTTCTATTAAACTTTTATCGACAAATTCAGTTACACCTTTCCTTCCCACACATACAAATACTCCATCTACAGGTAATTCCTTAACACTTTGGGTTTGAGTATCTTTTATAAAAACACTCTCTACAACTTGAGTTCCTTTTATTTTCAACAGAATATGGTTAAAGATTACTTCAATATTATTTTTTTCAGCAATTTGTCTGGCTAAACTCTCAAACCCTCTGAATCTATTTCGGCGATGGATTACGTAAACTTTTTTAGCTAAATTAGAAAGATACAAAGCACTTTCCAAAGCTGTATTCCCTCCACCTATAACACACACATATTTATCTTTAAAAAAGTATCCATCACAAATAGCACAATAAGAGACTCCTTTACCCAAAAACTCTTCTTCTCCTTCTATACCTAATTTTCTTTCTACAGAACCCGTAGCTACCACCACACTCTTTGAAAAATATGTTTTTTTATCTGTCTCTACTCTAAAAAATTCATTCTCTTTTTTTAAAGATTTAACTTCTTCAGTATTGATCTTAATCTCTAAAGCTTTTAAATGTTCTTTCAATCTTTCTATTAATTGATGTCCAGAAATCTCTTTAAAACCCGGGAAATTATCTATTTTGGGGATTAAATTTAGTTGACCACCTACAAGTCCTTTTTCAAATATTAAAAAATCTAAATTAGCTCTTTTTGCGTATATAGCACAGCTAATACCTGCTACTCCTGCTCCTATAATTATTAATTCTGGCATCTTGTTTTTAAGAAGAAAAATTTTCTTTATGAATAGATAAAAATCTTTGAATACTTCTATCGTATGTCTTTTCTACCTCTGGAGGAAAAAAACAGGCAGGTAACTCTCCTCTTTTTAAATGATATCTTAAACACTCACAACAGATACCTTTTTTATCACAAGGTTCATAAGAACAATTACATCTTTTCAAATTTTTCTCCCTGTTGGGACAATTTGACATTCTTTACCACCTCCATCAATTTCCTTTTTTCTCTTGCTCTTTTAATGAAAGGCAAATAATCCAAAATCAACCTTCCTTCTAAATGGTCTATCTCATGCTGAAGGCATATAGCTAATAATCCTTGAGCTGAAATCTTCAAAGGATGTCCTTTTGTATCTAAAGCTTCTACTGTTACTTCAGCTGATCTTCTCACTTTTACCCTTAAACCTGGTAGACTTAGACATCCTTCTTCAAATTCAACTTTTCCACTTCTTTTAACTATCCTAGGGTTAATTAATTTTAAAGGTGATCTTCCCAAATCTATTACTACCAATTTTTTTAATAAACCTGCCTGATTTGCAGCTAAACCTATTCCATTATATTTGTACATAATCTTAAGCATCTCATCCAAATAACTTTCTATTTCAGAATCTATTATATCTACTTCTTTAGCTTTCTTCCTTAAAACAGAACTACCGTAAAGTTGTAGAGATAACTCTATTTTTTTCATCTAACTTTACAAACCTAACTTTGTGATTTTGAACTTCAGACTCATCTACTAATCTATAACACAGAATTATTACCTTATCTCCCACCTCAAAGAATCTGGCAGCAGGTCCATTTAAACAGATTATGCCTGAATTTCTTTCTCCTTCTATTACATAGGTCTGAATCCTTGCACCATTATTTAAATTTAAAACTTCTACTTTTTCTCCTGGTTTTAAATCTGCTTTCTCTATAATCTCTTTATCTATTGTAATGCTTCCTTCGTAAAATAACTCTTTACTAGTTACTGTAGCTATACTTATTTTTGAAGCTAAAATTATCCTCATCATTTTAATGCCTCTAATATTTTTAAAGCAAATCTTTCAGCATACTGAGGACCTTGTGCAGTAATTATTTTGCCATCTGTCTCCACACCTTTATTTGTGTACTGAGCACCTCTACTCATTAACATACTCCTAACTGAAAACCAACTGGTAGCTTTCTTACCTTCTAAAACTTGAGCATTTGCTAATATTACAGGGGCAATACAAATAGCACCTACAACTTTTCCTCTTTCAACAGCTTTTTTAGCGATCTCTAAAGCTTTCTCATCATACCAATATTTTTGAGCTCCAATCCCTCCCACAAATACTATAGCTTCAAAATCATCTACATTCAAATCCTTTAGAAGATATTTAACTTTAACTTTTCCTCCTAACATACCTTTAGCTGTGCCTGTTTCCCATGAAAAAATCTCTACTTTATATCCTGCATTCTCAAAGATTTTTTTTGGTGTAAATAATTCTTCGTCTCTAAAATTATCAAAAGCAATAATCATAGCTATTGACTTTTGTTGTGCTAAAACTTGTAAAGACATTAAACTCAAAAACAAACTCCATAATAATATCTTCTTCATTTCTTAACCTCCTTTTTTCTTTTTCCTTTGCTTAACAAGAGTTTATAAGTCAAATACGCTATCATTTTTTCTTCATCTGTGGGAATAATTAAAATTTTTGGTTTTTTCTTTAAAAATTTACCCAGATCTTTTGTTACCTCTTTTACTAAATCAGGATTATTCTCTCCAATGCCTGCGGTAAATATTATAGCATCAGCTCCTCCTAACACACTTATATATGCACCTATATATTTTTTAATTCTATAAAGAAAGATTTTTAAAGAAAGGTCAGCTAACTTCTGTTTTTTTCTTTCAGATTTTAACACCCTAACATCATTACTTATTTTGCTAACTCCTAATAAGCCTGATTTTTTATTCAATAACTCATAAACTTGTTGCGGAGAAAGGTTTTCTTTTTCCATTAAATAAAAGATTATAGCAGGATCTATATCTCCACATCTTGTGCCCATAACTAACCCTTCTAAAGGAGTAAAACCCATACTGGTGTCAACTGATCTTCCATTCTTAATAGCTGTAATACTTGCTCCATTTCCCAAATGGCAAGTAATCAATTTCAATTTACTCAATGGCTTTTTCAAAATCTTAGAAGCTTGCATTGCTACATATTGATGAGAAGTCCCATGAAAACCATACTTTCTTAATTTATATTTCTCATAGTATTGGTAAGGAATTGCATATATGAAAGCATATTCTGGTAAAGTTTGATGAAAAGCTGTATCAAAGACTGCAACTTGCTTTACTTGAGGCAAATATTTAAGACAAGCTTTAATACCTGCTAAATTTGCAGGATTGTGGAGTGGAGCTAACTCTATATTTTTCTCTATAACTTTTAAAACCTTTTTGTCTATTATTACAGGATTCTTGTAATCCTCTCCTCCATGCACAACTCTGTGTCCTATACCTCCAATCTCTTTTAAATCTTTCAAAATACTCTTTAATTCATCAAACATCAACTTAATAGCTTGTGCATGATCTTTCACTTTAGATTGTGGTTCACCTATCCTTTCAATTATGCCTCTGCTAATAAGGGTGCCTTTTGGCATCTCAAATAACTTATACTTTACAGAAGAACTACCTGCATTAACTGTTAATATCTTCATTTTTGAGCTCTTATTACTGTTACTGCCACACAATCTACGATATCTTCTACACTACAACCTCTTGATAAGTCTGAACAGGGATTTTTCAATCCCATAAACAAAGGTCCTATGGCTCTTGCTTTTGCTAAGCGTTCGGTTAACTTATAACAGATATTACCTGCATCTAAATTTGGAAAGATTAAAATATTAGCTCTCCCTGCTACATTAGAATCAGGACATTTAATCTTTGCCACTTCTGGAACTATAGCAGCATCTGCTTGCAGTTCTCCATCTACATTTAAATGAGGAGCAATTTCTTTTACTATCTTTACTGCCTCTCTTACTTTACTCACAGAAACACCTTCTGCACTCATTTTAGTAGAATAACTCAAAAAAGCTATCTTTGGAGAAAGATTCAAAACTTTCTCTCCTAATTCTGCAGAATAAACTGCTATTTGAGCTAACTGTTGAGGAGTAGGTTGTGGTATGATTCCACAATCAGCATAAATAAATACACCTTTTTCTCCATATTCACAATTAGGAACTATCATTATAAAAGCAGATGAGATCACCCCTCCTTTGATCTGAGGTTCTAAGCACCATATAGCACTCCTTGCTACCAAAGATGTAGTATTAACTGCTCCTGCTACAAAACCATCTGCTCGATTTTCTCTCACCATCATAGCTGCATAAAATACTGGATTTTTTAAAAACTCAGTAGCAGTATCTAAATCTAAGCCCTTTTGTTTTCTTAACTCATAGAGTTTTAAAGCGAATTCTTTCTGTTTTTTGGGATCTAAACTTTTTCTGTCTAAAAGAATTAAATCTGCGATCTTTTCTTTTAAGATAATATCAGCTGCTTTTTTTACCCTGTCATCATCTGCTTCAGGAAGAATAATCCTCTTTGGATTTCTTTGGGCTTGTTTTCTAATCATTTCTATTACTGGATGCATTTTTAAACCTCCTAATTGCTTTCTATTATCTCTTTAATATTTATGTATTTTTTAACCATCTCTTTAATTAAAAAAATCTTATCTTTATCTTTGGGTCTTATTTTTACTGTAATATCCTTTATCTTTGTAGCTACAGTAAATATATCTTCTTTAGCTAAGATTACTGGAAAATCTGCTCTTTTAAGAAAACCTAAGATTCTGAAATGAGGCAGAATCCCTTGAGTTAAAATCAACCCTGAAATTTTAATCCCTGATAAGACTGAACTTATCACAGCCAGAATTATATCATCTCTATCTCCTGGAGTAATAATTAAACTCCCAGCTTTCAAGAGATTCAATGCATCTGAAGTGGGCATAGCTCCTACTATAATGTTAGTTACTTTATTATTCAGAAATCTGTTTCCACTTATTAACTCGTAATTGGTCTCTTCTAATATCTGTTCTAAGGTAGGAGTATTTAACTCTTCATAAAAAGGTAAAACTCCTAAAACTTTTATATTCTTTCTTTCTAATCCTTTTTTTACATAATGACTGACTTTTTCAAGTTTATCAAATAAGACTTTATTAATTATTACTCCTAAAACTTTCACTCCTACAGATTTAAAGAGATTATGGTTTAAAAATATCTCATCTATGGGTTTACCTATACCTCCAGAAGAAACTATTATTACTTGTGCTCCTAAAATTTTGGCAACTTCTGCATTTGAATGATCAAAGACCGCTCCTACTCCTGCGTGTCCAGTGCCTTCAATTATCATTATTTTTCTGTTTTTAGATATTTTTTTAAAAGATTTTAATATTCTGTGAGTTATCTCTTCTTTTTTAGGATTTTGTATGTATTTTTCTGTAAAGCCTCTTTTTACTACGATTGGATTCGTATCTGTGCTTTTTGTCCTTAATTTGCATACTTTCTCTATTAAAACTGTATCTTTACTAACAGAACTCCCTTCTTCTTCTAAAAACCTTTGACCTATAGGCTTAAAGTAACCAACTCTTTTAACCTTTTCTTTTAAATTCAAAATTAACCCTAAAGCTATTGTAGTCTTTCCATCATTCTGTTGAGTAGCAGCTATAAAGATCTTCTTCATCTATAATTCAAGAAACCTTACATCTAAAACATTATCTAAACTCTTTAACTCTTCTAAAACTTCTTTAGAAACTTTTTGATCTATATTAAGCACAGTAAGAGCTTTGCCACCTGGAGATTCTCTCCCTAAACTCATACCACCTATGTTTATATTCTTTTTTCCTAATATAGTGCCTATATTTCCTATTACACCAGGTTTATCCATATTAAGGATGAATAACAAATATCCTTGAGGAATTATTTCCACATAAAATTCATCTATTCTTACTATCCTTAAACTCTCTTTACCAAAAACTGTACCTGTGATCTTTTTTTCTTCTTTATCTGAAATTAACTCTGCTTGAATAGTATTGAGAAACTCACTTTTCTTAGAGGAAGTAACGATCTCTGTTTCTATTCCTCTCTCTTTACAGATCTCTTTAGCATTTATGTAATTAACATTTTCTTCTATAATGGGAGTTAAAAATCCTTTTAGAAAAGCAGAACTTAAAGGATCTAGTTTGTATTCTGTAAGAAGACCAGAAAATGTAATCCTTATTTTGTTAACTCTGAAAGGAACTAACTGTGAACTCATAATCCCCATCTTTTCAGCTAACTTTATATAAGGCTCTAATACTTTATAAGTCTTAAAATCCAAAGATACAATATTTATAGCATTTCTTATCTGTCTTCCCATTAAAGCATCTACAACATTTTTAGCTATTTCTATTGCTACATTTACTTGGGCTTCTTGGGTAGAAGCTCCTAAGTGAGGAGTCAAAACTACTCTGTCAGAAAATTTAAGTATAGGGTGAGAAGCAGGTAAAGGTTCAGTTTCAAAAACATCTAAAGCACATTTCTTTACTTTACCAGATTCTAAAGCTTTAATCAAAGCCTCTTCATTTACTATGCCTCCTCTTGCACAGTTAACTATTTTTACACCATCTTTCATTAGAGAAAATTCTTTTTCTGATATCATATTTTTGGTTTCAGGGGTTAAAGGAACATGAATTGTAATGATATCTGACTCTCTCAAAAGGGTCTCAAAATCTGTCAGTTGTACTTCTATCTTCTTTATTACTTCTTCAGAAATGAAAGGATCATAAGCTAAAACTCTCATTTTAAAACTTAAAGCGCGCTTAGCTACTTCTGAACCTATTCTTCCTAATCCTATTATTCCTAATGTCTTTCCATATAATTCCTCTCCTAAAAATTTGGATCTCTCCCATTTTCCTTGTAAAAGAGAATTAAAACTTTGGGGGATATTTCTCATCATACTTAATATCAATCCAAAAGTATGTTCAGCTGTTGAAATCGTATTAGCTCCTGGAGCATTCATTACTATTATTCCTAATCTTGTGGCAGTCTCTACATCTATATTATCTAAACCTACTCCTGCTCTTCCTATTACTTTCAAATTTTTTGCACATTCTAAGACCTCTTTTGTGAGTTTGGTTTGACTCCTCACAATCACAGCTTCGACATCTGCTATTTCTTTTTTTAATTCCTCTAAGCTAAGTTTTGTTTTTTCAATTACTTGGAGACCTGCTTTTTTTAAAACTTCTATACCTGGAGGGGCTAATTTATCACATACTAAAATCTTCATAATTACATATATTCTTTTAATTTATTGAGAGAGGAGAGTTCTTTTAACTCAAATCCTAATTCTTTTAATGCTTTCTCTAAATACAAAAATCCTAAAAACAAATCTTGATAACTTATGTATCCCATGTGAGCTACCCTAAAAATCTTTCCTTTTAAATGAGCTTGACCTCCAGCTATACTCACTTTATATTTAGTCCTTAAAAGATTTACTAACTTTACAGAATCTACAGGTGAAATTACAGCTGTTACACTCTGAGAAGGAGATTCTGAAAATAACTTAAGCCCTAAAGCTGAAATTGCTTTTCTCACAGCTTGGCTCATCTTCTCAAATTTTTTAAAAACATTTTCCATACCTTCTTCTAAAAGAATATCTAAAGCTTTATCTAAAGCTATTACCAGATTAATAGCTGGTGTAAAAGGAGTATCATCTGATAAGATACTTTTATAGTATTTTTTCACATCAAAATAATATTTTGGCAAATCTGAACTTTCTAAAAATTTTTCAGCTTTCTTACTAAAACTTAAAAAACCTAAACCAGGTGGCAGCATCAATCCTTTTTGTGAAGCAGATACTACAACATCTGCTCCCCATTCATCTTGGTAAAATACCTCTGAAGCCAAACCACTGATAGCATCTACTATTAACAAACACTCTTTATCCTTTAATAACTCTCCATATCCTTTTATATCAAAGACTGTTCCTGTAGATGTCTCACATAGAGTAGAAAACACTCCCTTAATATCTGGATTAGAATCTAAAATCTCAGATAATCTTTCTTTAGAAAGAGATTTTCCCCATTCAACTTCTTCTTTTAAAACCTGTAATCTAAAACTTTTACAAATCTCTGACCATCTTTGACCAAATTTTCCTCCCTCTATTACCAAAACTTTATCTCCTTCTTTAAAAAAATTAGCAACAGCAGCTTCCATTGCTCCTGTTCCTGAAGATGCAAATATTAAGACTTCTGAGTCTGTAAAAAATACTTTCTTTATCTTTTCTCTAACTCTATTTAAAATCTTTTTAAACTCTGAAGTTCTGTGATGGATTATAGGTTTAGATAAGATCTCTAAAATTTCTGGAGGTAAAGGAGTAGGTCCTGGAGTGAGAAGAATATGTCTCATTTTTTTTCTTTTAAAGGTTCTATAACCTCATCTATTATACCGTACTCTTTTGCCTCATAAGCAGACATAAAAAAGTCACGGTCAGTATCTGCTCTTATCTTTTCTACAGGTTGATTGGTATGATAAGCTAATATCTCTATGATTTTATCTCTTAATCTTAAAATTTCCTTTGCTTGACGAGAGATGTCTTCAGCTTGTCCTTGCACTCCTCCCCAAGGTTGATGGATTAAAATTCTGGAATTAGGGAGAGCGTATCTTTTTCCTTTTTTTCCTGCAGCTAAAAGCACTGCTCCCATACTCGAAGCTTGTCCTACACAATAGGTAGCTACATCACATTTAACAAACTGAATCGTATCATAAATAGCTAATCCTGCAGTTACCGACCCTCCAGGAGAGTTAATATAAACATGAATATCTTTTGTAGCATCTTCCATCTGTAAGAATAAAAGTTGAGCTATTACCAAATTTGCTACATGATCATCTATAGGGGTGCCAATAAAAATTATTCTATCCTTTAATAATCTTGAGTATATATCATAAGCACGTTCTGCTCTTCCTGTCTGTTCAATAACTATAGGGATTAAAGTTTGCATCTTCATAAAATTACCTCCTCATTTTAATAAAATTTACTCTGATTTACTCTTGCTCACTAAAAATGAAAGAACTTTTTCTATCAAATCTTCAGACTCATCTATTTTAATTCCTTCTTTTTCAGCTATCGTTTCTAAAAGGAAATAAATTTTGAGTTGTTTTTCAGCTACAGGTTTTAATTTTTCTTTTATATCCTTTTTTCTTTTTTCTATCTCTTCTTCAGGCACTCCTTGAAATCTTAAATTTGAAATTGCTTCTTCTACTAATCTCTGATGGTGAGCTTCTAATGCTTTTTTAGGAACCTCTACTTTATTTTCTTTTAATAACTTTTCTTCTATTTGGGATTGGATCCTTCTCTTCCTAGATTCATATTTTTGCAAATAAATTTGAGCTTTTATCCACTCTTTTAATTCTTCTATGTTTTTACAATAAAAATTTTTGCATAAAGCTCTCTCTTCTGCATCTTGAGGTAGCTCTAAAGTCTGCTCTTTTTTAAAATATTCTCTCAAATTTTTTAAAGCTGCTTCTATTTCAGAATCCTTTACTTCTATATCTTCAAATTTTAAAGAGATTCCATAATAATCTTTTATTGAAATCTGGGGTTTTACCTCCACAAAAGCTGAAAATTTAAGATAATCATCTTCTATCTTTAGATCTTTAAATTCAGGTAAACTCAAAGGTTTTAGATTCTCTTTTTTTATAACTTCTTCATATAATTTGGGGATTAGTGATTCAGCTAATTTCTTTTTTGCCAAATCTTTGTAATTCTTTTCTAAAATCTCACGAGGAGCTTTTCCAGGTCTAAAACCTGGTATTTTTACTTCCTGAGAAATTTCCTTGTAAACTCTATCCCATTCTTTTTCTAAAGAATCTTTCTCTAATTCTATTAATATCTCTCTTTTAGTAGCATCTATTTTTTTTATCTCTGCTCTCATTTTCTACATTCTGAAATCTTCACCTAAGTATATTCTTTTGGCTTCTGGTGAATTTATTAAATCTTCTGAACATCCACTCATTAATATCTTCCCTTCATATATTAGATAAGCTCTATCTGTAATCTCTAAAGTCTCTCTCACATTGTGATCTGTAAGAAGAATACCTATCCCTTTCTTTGTAAGTGATCTTACTATATCTTGAATCTCATTTACTACTATTGGATCTACTCCTGAAAAAGGTTCATCCAAAAGTAAAAAGGAAGGATTAGTAACCAGACTTCTTGTAATCTCTAATCTCCTTTTTTCTCCACCTGACAAAAGATAGGCTTTTTTCTTTCTTAAATGTTCAATATTTAACTCTCTTAATAACTCTTCTAATCTCTCTTTTCTTTGAGACCTACTCAGAGGTAAAGTTTCCAAAATCGCCATAATGTTCTCTTCTACAGTTAACTTTCTGAAAATAGAAGGTTCCTGAGATAAATAACCTATCCCTAATCTGCACCTCTCATGGATAGGTAAATAAGTTATATCTTGATTATCAAACAGAACTTTCCCTCCATCAGGATTTATTATACCCATTATCATATAAAAGCAAGTAGTCTTTCCAGCTCCATTAGGTCCTAACAAACCTACAATCTCTCCCCTCCTTACATATAAACTCACTCCATCTACTACAGGTTTTGAATCAAAACTTTTTCTTAAATCTTTGACCTCTAAAAGCTTCATCTCTCAGAGATTATTAATAATCTAGGGTTCCCTTTTAAAGTTAGTTTTTTTGAATTAACATCGAACTCAGCTTCTTTGGCATAAGTTACTGAATCTGTTCTTACTATCTTTACATTGCCTAAAGCTCTAATTTTTTTTATCTTTTTGCTTTCAGGATCAAAATAAACTTCCATTTTATCTGAAAAAATTTGACCTTCTGTATCATCTACTTTGACTTTATTATAAAGAATAGCTATATTATTTTTGTAATCTATCTCCATAGGACCTTGGCAACTAACAGATGTAAACACTCTTTTTTTAAAAGAGAGACTAACTTTATTTTTTAAAATAGTTTTTTTATTATTTAAATCTGCTTCTAAACCTGTAGCTTTAATTGTGAACTCAGGTTCTTTAATCTCTACTTCTGAAGAGGTTTTTGCTTTATTCTCTTTTATATCCCAATCCAGACTTTGAGTGAGCAAAAGTTTATCTTCTGAAGTTATATTTACATTTTTCTCTAATTTTAAATTTTGTGCATCTTCATCTAAGAAAGCTTTTTCTGCTTTTATGAAAACAGTTTTCTCTCCATAGAGATTTGCTGTGATCTTGTGCATCTTTACTTTCTTCTCAAAAATCTCTGCTCTTTGTGCCCAAAGCTCATAATTTCTATTCCCATTTTTATCAAAACCTAAAAGATGAAAATCTTTTATGACTCTCTGAGGTGAAGCTCCTAAAATTAAAAGTAAGATAAATAATTCTAAAAATTTTTTCATCAAAAACTAATCTATATTAACACCTTTAACCTCTTTGTCAAGAATGGTTAGCTTATTTAAGTTCTAAATTGAAGATAAGCTTTACTTTTAATTTTTATTCTACTGGTGCTCTTTTCCATATTGTAAATATCCTTGCTAAAACCTGATACCACATACTTATCTTAGAGAAATTTCCTTTTATTTCTATCTTTCTGTGAGTTGCAGCTACAAAAGGATCTAAATCCTGATTAAAGATCTTTTTTAAAATCTCCTCTTTTCCAGCAATCAAAATTTCAGCATATTCATTGTTGTCTACTTTTGTAATCTTTCCTTTTTTGTAATAAAAGCAGATTGTTCTTTTAGAATCCTGATTTTTTATAGCTAAAGTGCAAGTTAAGTCGTATTTTTCTCCCAATTCTTGAGTCTGTCTGTCATTATTTACTAACTCAATTAATCTTTTGATATGTTCTGATGAAAGTAACTTATACTTAGTCTTAACCTCTTTTTGGTTATCTTCATCTTTAAAAAACTCTTTTTCTTCTTTTAAAAAACCTGATCTTATTAAAAGATTTATCTTGCTCTGCTCTTCAAGAAGCTCTATTAAACTTAAAGCTTCTCTAAAATCTCTACCTATGCTTACTACTCCATGTTCTTTCAAAACGACGATATTTACTGCTTTCAAAGCTTCTATTACAGGTTTGGTATCTATTACTGTTGGAGTCTCCTGTAAAATTACTTTAACATTTCCCAAATAGAATCTTGCTTCAAATGAAAATATATCTAACTTGTCAAAATAGTGAAAGAAAGCTACTGTATAAGGAGGGTGTGCGTGTAAGATTACCTTTGCATCTTCAATCTCTTTATAGATATCTAAATGTAATTTTTTTTCACTGGTAATCTCTTTTTCTCCTTCTAAAATCTCTCCCTCCTTGCTGATTAAAAGAATATCTTCTTCTTTCAAATCTCCTAAATAACAATCATGAGAAGTGATTAGAATTTTGTCTTCAGAAAGTTTATAAGAAATATTTCCACTCCTTGCACTTACTAAATTTTTTTGATTTAAGAGCTTTGCCCAATAGATTATCTCTTTTTTTATTTTATCCATTTGCATCTTTATTTATATGAGTTCTACTATTCTCAAAATGTTTTCAGCTGCTTTTTTTTGAGCTTCAAAAAATCTATTATCTCTAAAACCAAACTCACCAGTAATAAGATTATCAGAAACGATTAAAACCACTCCTACTCTCTTTTTATAAAGATTAGAAACTACAACAAAAGGGCTACTTACCATATCTACACTAATAGCTCCTTTTTCTATATAAAAATTTACAATCTCTTTTTTCTCTCTAAGTAAAGCATCTGTAGTCCATACACCACCTACATACACATTTCCTACTCTTTCAAAGATTAATTTTAGATTCTGCATTAACTCTTTATCTAAGATAGGAGAAAAATCTTCATCTACATAATATTTAGTTACTCCATCTCCTCTTAATACTTTATCTACAATTATAAAATCACCTATTTTTATCTCTCTTTTTAAAGCTCCACAAGATCCTACTCTAATAAGAACCTCTACTCCTCCTTCACATAGCATCTCAGTTAAGAACGCTGAATCTGGAGCATAAAATCCTGCGTTTCCCACTGTAACTCTTTTTTCTTTATAAAAACCTGTCCAAAAAGTGTAAGTCAGAAAAGTAAAATTTTTTTTAGGTCTTTCTAATTTTTCTAAAATCATCTTAGCTCTTTGAGGTTGTCCACTAACGATAGCTATTTCTCCAAAATCACCATCTTTAAATTGCAAAAAATTAAGCAAATCTCGTGCAGTAATATGCACTTCTCTCTCCATCATGGCAATTTTAATTATACAAAAAATTATGTTAAAATAATATTCAAAAATGAAGAAAAAAGCTGTAATTTTATTCTTAATAATCATCTTCATCCCTTTTATATATGCTAAAGAACCTATTCAAAAAGCAGAAATTTATGGAGGAGGAGTTTACATAGATAAAGAATCAAAGAAAAAGGATCCATCTTGGGCTCAAGCTACAGCTAAATTTGCATGGAAACAAAGAAGTCCAGGAATAAAATCCTGGTGCTCAGCAACTGCCTGGGTAGGTAGAGCTCGTGCTTCTTTAAGAACATATCATTATAAAACTTTTGGTTTCGTTAATATAAAACCTGGAACAAAATTCAAAGTAAATATTAGATTTAAAGTCTCTCTTTTTGGAGTAATTAACACTAGTTCTTTTTCTGCTGGTGAGAATTTTTATAAAGCAAAGATAAGTGTAGGAATCCATGAAGGAGCTACAGGTCCTTTAAACTCACCAATAGTAGAAAAAGTTATCTGGGCTAAGACGAATAAAAAAGAATGGGTAGATTGGGCTGAAGAAGTCACCCAAACAGTTGCAAGTGAAGCTATAGAAGAAGCAACAGGAGTAGTAGGTATAGGAACTATATTAGATGTTGTAGATTACACTATAGATGCTTTAGATGCAGATGAAGTAATTTCAAAAGAAATAACGTATGAATTTAAAAATGTACCTGTGGAAGCAGGAAAAACTTATAGAGTTTATGTTTCACTTGATTCTCTTGTAGTTGCAGCAGGAGCAGTCGCAGGAGAAGCAGGTGCTTACATAAATTTTTATAAACATAAAAATTATTTTTTAGGTGAAAATATTCCAAAACTGCGTAAGTGGGGGATAGGAATAAAAGAGGTGAGTATTGAGATACCTGAAGGACTTCCTTATCCTATAGGAGTAGGCCCTAATCGTCCTGATTTAACTGTAAAATCTATAGATATTACCCCTTCAAAACCTAAATTAGATGAATCAATAAATATTAAAGCTGTGATTGAAAATAAAGGAGCAATAGATGCTTCAGAAATTCCTTTTGTTATTAAATGTGGAGGGAAAATTATCTTTAAGCAGATAATAAAAGAATTAAAAAAAGAGGAATCTATAGCTATTGAAACTGCATACAATATAAAAAGAACAGGTAAACACAAATTTGTTGCTATAGTCGACCCTGAAAATAAGATCGATGAACTTAAGGAAAATAACAATTCTGCTTATGAGTCTGTATATATAGCACCAGAACCTGACCTTTTATTACAAACTGAAGAAATCTCTGGAAAATTGGCAGAACCTGGTTTTGGAGTAGAATCTGAAAAAGGAGGTGCTCCTCAAATAGGAGTTCCAACCAGAATATGGGTGAAAGTTTATAACTTTGGAAATAGACCTGCAAAAAATGTGCATGTTTTATTTGAAAAGGATGGTAAACCTATAACTTCTGTTTTCATTCCTTATATTAAAAGAAACTCTTATAGAATAGCGAGTATTCAATATACTTTCGATAAAGCTCGCAAATATACATTTAAAGTTACAGTAGACCCTCAGAATTCAATATCTGAACTTAGTGAATCAAACAATAGTATTTATTTTACTGTTGAGGTTGGTTTACCTGAGTATGATTTATCTATAGATTCATTAGAATTTAATCCTGAATCTTTTCAAGCTAAAGATGAAGTTAAATTTCTTATCAATGTTAGTAATAAAGGAAGGGCAAAAGCTCCTGTAGATATTTTTGTTTATGTAGATTCTGCATTAATAAAACATATCTCTACAGAGATTCCTGCAGGAGAAAAGATAATAATTGGTGATGGTAAACCAGAAAATGACTTAATTGTATGGAAAGCTGAGAGTGGAATTCACATAATAAAAGCTATTCTTAAAACAAAAGGATACAAAGATCTAAATGAAAAAGACAATGTTATCTTCAAAAAAATATCTGTTCCAGAATTTCTACCTGTTAAAGGAGTCGATTTTGTATTAAGAAAAGAAGATGTCAAGCTTGATAGAAAGAGTTGTAAAGTTAGAGTGTTTAATAGAGGTACCAAATCTGCAACTGCTTTGGTTAAATTTAAAGTTTTTTATATAGAAGAAAATGAAGTAAAATCTAAAGTTTTGGCAAGTTTTGCAAGAATAATACCTGCAAAAAAGTATCGTGATTTTTCTATAAATTACTCACAAAAACCTCCTTTTAAAATGGTGATCAGTGTTGATCCCTATAATAGAGTAAGAGAAGTAAATGAAGATAACAATGAAGTAACTTATACTTATGGAAATTTTGAAAAAGCAGTCCAACAAGCATATAAAAGAAAGCAGAAAGAAAAAGAGAAAGAGAAAGAAATGCAGAAAAGAGTCCCTCTTATGATTACAGGTTTCTGGGGAACTGATACTCCTATAAAAGTAGGAGAAACTAAAAGTATGGGTGCGCAATTTAAAAACATCTCTGGAAGGAGTTTAAGAAATATTGTGGTAAAAATAGAGATCATCAATGTTGAAAAAGAAAGAGATCCTAAATTTGGATATGCAAGTTATGTAAAAGTTTGGCCATCTGTTGTAAATAAAGGAGAGTTCCAAGTTACTTTTCCTTATAAAGCAGTATATCCAGGGAAATTTAAGATTCGTGCTACTGCTCAAGTATATTTTGGTAAGATAGTAAGAGAAATAGTAAAAGAGAGTTATTTTTATGTAAAAGGAGGAGAGTATCCTCCTTACTATTTCCAAGAAAAAGGAGCAGATTTAAGCATTTATCCTCAAGATTTTATCTTAAAGCCTTCTCTGAAAGTAAATGTGAAAGAACCTGTTAATTTATTTATAACTGTACATAACACAGGGAAAATAGATTTAAACAATGTTAAAGTTCTGGTCAAAGCAAACAATACTCCTATTCATACCAAAATTTTACCAAGACTTAAAGCTAACTCTTCATCTTCTTTCTCATTCTCTTATACTCCACGAACACCAGGACCTCTGATCTTTAAAGTAATAGTAGACCCTGAAAACCAAATAGGTGAAGTAAATGAAACTAACAATGAAGTTACCAAACAAATCTCTGTCCATGGAGTATGGATGCAACTGTGGGAAAAGACATACAAAAAATGGAAGAAAAAGATATTTAAAGAAATATTCTCAGAGTAATAAGATTTACTTTTTATTCTAAACTATCTTGTGAGAAAAGTAAGTGTTAATAAAACACAGGCTAAAGCAGTCGCATTATATTCAATTATTTTGCCTATTTAAAAGAAGCTCTATAAAGCCCTTTATTTTATCTATAAATTCAATTTTTATAAGAAGTTTATAGAAATCATCTCGATTACCATATTTCTTTTTATATGCTTCTATCAATTCATTATATTTCTTTGGATCTGTTATAAAAGTATGGTCAACCACATGTAAGAGGACATAACGATTTGTTTCTGTCCTTAATTCATTATCCTTGTCTGTAGTTATAAAAACTAACTTTATTTTTTTCGTACTCCTTTTCTTTTCAAGTTCTCTTTTCCAAAAAGCTGTCTCTGTCAATCTTTCTCTTAAGCTGGGTTTACATGATAAAATAGCTATTACTGAATTGGTCTGTTTTTCGATTACAAGAATGTCTACATCAGGGAAAATATCGCACCAGTTTTTAATAACTATCTGATCTTTATATGCATTTAAAGCCTCTTCTCCCATTATAGCTATAATCTTGTTTTTCAATTTTTTATCTTTTTCTACAACATTTTGTATATATTTAAAAACTGCATATTCGTATAGTGAACCTTTACATGTTTTCCATGCTTGATCCTGACTACGCTGGTTCGAATAATAATTTATAAGTATTTTACGAAGTTCCTTTTCAGCTAAAGAATCAAAATTTTTTAGCGCATCTAAGAAACTCCCTCTGAATTTATTTCTTACTATACTATTGTAACACTCTTTTAATTTTTCTAATATTTCTTTTTTACATTTAAATCCTTTTCTTATTTTGATTATTCCCATAACTTTTTCTGGTTTATCTTACATTCCTTTATCAATCTATTTTTAGCTAATTTGCAATAATTTTTATCTATCTCCACTCCAATCCCCTTTCTGTCTAATAAAGCACATGCAATTAAAGTACTTCCACTTCCTAAGAATGGATCTAATACAGTATCACCTACAAAACTGAAGAGTTTAATACATCTTTTGGGTAATTCGACGGGGAAAGGTGCAGGATGTCCGACTTTTTTCTTACTTTCTCCTGGAAATGTCCATAATCCATTAGTCCATTCCACAAACTCCTCTCTTTTTATATCTGATTCCCCATTTTTTATCCTTTGCCATCTTTCTTTATAAAAAATTATAATTACTTCCACAGGAGCAATAACATAAGGAGCTCTGGCACTTAACCAAGATCCCCAAGCAGTTCTTCTGGATATATTCCCTTCATTCCATATTATTGTTGAAAAATACTTCCAACCTACTTTTTTAGCAATATTTACTATATCAGCATAAACTGTCTGAAACCCTGCTCCTTTTCTACCTCTGCTTTTATCTAAAGGTATATTTAGACACATCCTTCCATCTGGTTTTGTTAAAGTAAATGCCTTTTTTAACCATTTTTCTGTAAATTCAAGGTATCTCTCATAAGGAATATCATCTTGAAATGAATTATAATGAATATCCACATTATATGGAGGAGAAGTTACTATTAAATCGATTGAATTTTCTTTAATCAAGTTTGTCATTAAAAAATCGTCATGAATTATCTTAATCTTTCCTTCTTTTGCTTCAAAGAATACACTTCCCTTTTTTGTTTGCAGTAATTTTGTATTAGTTAGATTCACCTCCACTTTTATTTTTCTGTTTGTTTCACTCATAAAAACTATCTTCAACTAATGCTTAACTAATCTAAGCATATTTAAACTTTAACCTTTAGACTGAATTTGAATAGAGTATCAAGCACAAAAGTTAGATATGTATGTTCAATGCTATCATCTGCTCCTTCATCAATACCGACTTCATAACTTATTATATAACAAACAAAGCAAAACCAAAATTCAAAAGTCTTTTTTTATCCTTTATTCTTTATGGTGCTTTATAATTTTTCCTTCTACCATAAATATTACATCTTCACAGATATTTGTAGATAAATCAGCTATGCGTTCTAAACAGCGGGAGATTCTTATTAAATGGATT
>Ga0190307_1000123_pt1 | contig 24780 bp, 29 predicted proteins | sample 48700745_MG_FD_161653 | JGI IMG/M metagenome (GOLD analysis project Ga0190307, IMG submission 161653) | Hydrothermal vent sediment bacterial communities from Southern Trench, Guaymas Basin, Mexico - 4870-07-4-5_MG | ecosystem: Environmental > Aquatic > Marine > Hydrothermal vents > Sediment ... | reverse complement strand
TCGTTTAAAAGCCCTGAAGATGTGGGGAGTCCCCGTTCCCCCCGAAAGCCCTCCAATGAAGATGGGAGGAGGGAAGGTCAGCCGTAACGACGTTTACGAACTTTACACAAATTACGGCTGACCAGAACGGATACGCGAGGGTATTTTAGCGATTTCTCTTTGATCCCTTTAATATCGAAATTCTTCTCTTCGTCTCCTGCACCGCTTTTACTCTCTTTTCAGCTTTTCCTTGCTTCATGATTTCAACTTCCTCTTTAAATGCCCACTTGAGCAGTGGTGGAGTTATTAGGACGGAGACCGTTATGAAAATTAGCGTCGCCGCAATGAACTTTGGAGCGTCGCTTTCGGGAATTGCACCCCCATGGATTGCCACCATAAGATCAACAAGTGCAACTTCTGTCCTTGGAATTGAACCAATGCCCATTTGAAGGGCCTTTTTGGCACTCCATCCCATAATCATGGCCCCAACTCCCCTACCAAGGACCTTCCCAACAACGGCAATTGTGGTTAAAACCCCTGCAAGGGAAAGGGCATCAAAGCTGGTAAAAACCCTTAAATCAAGCATTGCTCCAGTGTACACAAAGAATACAGGAACCAAAAACCCATAGGATATTGATCTCACCTCTTCCATTATTCTCTTACCCTCTGGAAGTTTTGATAGAACCAGACCAGCCATGAAGGCACCCTCTATAGCGGCATCAAACCAGTGTTCAGCCAGAGCAGAGAATAGAAACATCAGAGCGAGCACCATTCCTAGAACACCTTTCTCAACGTGAAGCCATTCTGAAAAGCGGATGTATTTTTCTATCGTGTACCATGCAACTAAACCAGTAATGATAAAGAAGATCACCATTTTACTTATTAGCCCCAAAATACTTCCAGTGCCGACTGCGAATATGATTAAGGCAATTCCAAGAAAATCATCCATAACACTTGCACTCAGAGAAGCGGCACCAACGTCACTCCTCAAAACCCCCAGATCCATCATAACCCTCACTGTGATCCCTATGCTTGTTGCCGTCAATAAAACTCCACCGGCAAAAGCCTCCCTAGAAGGATATCCCATCAGCTTGAGCCCAAGGTATCCAAGGATCAGAGGAACAAAAACCCCCATGATGGTAGAAACAGTTGCTACCGCACCGGTTTTTTTGAGCATTTCAACATCTGTGTCAAGACCACCCAAGAAGAGCAAGAAAACTATTCCTAAACGAGCCAAAAATTCAAAGGTCTCATCCGAATGTAAGGTAAGATACTCCGGCCTTATCAGGCCAAAATATATCAGATTCCCCAAAATCATGCCCATCAATATCTCTCCCAATACACCAGGAAGTTCAAAACGCTCCATTAAGTGATCTCCAAGCTTTCCAAAGACAAGCGCTACTCCAAGGGTGAAGAGGATCCACTCTGGAGCCATCGCACACCACCCACCTTCATCAGTCTTAAGAACTCGTCAATGAGCAACCTCAGGCTTATTTCCCCCCTCAAGATGTTGTCTTCATTGACAATCGCTAGGATCTGTACTTTGTACCTTCTCATTCTTGTCAACGCATCCAAAACCGTGGCATCTTCATCTATTGTCATTACATTACGCTCCATTACATCAGATGCTTTTTCCGCTCCCCCCAAAATGGACTTGAAAACCATGCTTATGTTGCCAAGCCTCGCCTTTGTATTCTCCGGAGGGAGAAGGATACACATGACGTCAAGGTATCTAATCACGCCCTCAAGCCTCATCTCTTCTTTATTATTCACAACCCACACGTGATGCCTCGTTCTGAGCAACTTAAGAACATCGACGATGGGGGAATCCACCGTAACAATTGGCATTGAGGTTATTGACGGCATTATATTCTTCAGCTTCATTGAATAAAAAGTCTGAAGAGCTCTCTCGACGTCCTTCATGCTCTCACCACCACCAACTTGTTTTTAGAAGTTCTTAAAAAGCTACGTGCCAAAAAGTCTACATTCCTAAACATTTATAATCCATAGAGTATACTGTTGATTCAGGTGATTTGATGAAAAAAACCCTAGGAGTGTTGCTACTTGCACTGATGGTGCTCACCAGCATGTGCATATCAAATAGCTCATCGACCACGTCCTCATCTTCCAGCACAACAACAGAAACTCCTACATTGGATAAAACAAAGTTCCACTTCTACATGTATGGGGCGGCAACATGCCCCCACTGTAGAAAAATGAAGGAAGAGATTCCAAAGTTCTTTGGGAAAGATGCCTTAACGTACTACGAATTACAGGGAAACGAACACAATGGAAAGATGTTTGAGCAGCTCTATCAAATACTTGGAGTGACCGGTGTTCCGGTAATAGGCATTTTCTATGACGGAAAGCTCCACGCAATAGTGAATGGAGAATTTCCACTTGAATACGCAGATGATCTTGTGGAAGAAGCTAAAAAAGCCAAAGGCGTGCTTTTTATAGCCGATAAAGCGTATCTCATCCCAGAAAACAAGACCGAAATTATTAATAAGCTTGAATATATTTTCACAAATGGTGAGCCAAGTGAGGTCTGAAATCAAGGTCCTTCTTTTAATAATTTTATCTTCCATTGGATTAACAGCCGGCATACTCTCCATTCTCGGGTTAAGAGATTTAATCTACCCCCTGCTCGCATTGGCTGGTGCAGATTCAATAAACCCCTGTACGTTTGTCATTTACACAATGCTTCTCATAGCCCTTTCTCTTAAAGAAAACATCTCCAAAAGGAGAATTTATGCCGTTGGATTAGCCTTTGTTGCTGCAATTTACATCTCCTACTACCTTCTTGGAGTGGGATTAGTAATACTCACCAAGACACTTCCAGTGTGGGTTGCGGGAGTGGTTTCAATAGCTTTTGGAGCCTATACTTTTATAACCGGTTATATGGAAAAAAGCAGGATAGTAAAGAAAAAAGAAGTGAGAAGGAGCGTATTCAGCAGGGAGGCAACCATTTTCGGAGCCTTCTCACTTGGCCTTATAATATCATTTACCCTCCTACCATGTTCCTCGGGAACTTATTTAGCATATGCAATCCTCATATCTAAAGTGGGAAGAGTGTTAACGTTAATCCTTCTAGCACTTTACAATGTCATCTTCATCCTTCCGTTGCTTATAATACTCCTAACTGTCGGAAGCATAACGGAGAGCAAATCAATCTCACAGAGGATAGTCCAAAAGTCTAGGGAGCTTTCAATGATTGCCGGAGCACTGTTGATACTTCTTGGAATATACGTTATTCTTGGAATGTAGGAAAGCTTAAATTTTCCAAATGCAAAATCTATTTGGTGTTTGCATGCAGGAATGGTATCAATCACGGGCACTCTATGAAACTGTTTCAAAGCTCATAAAAAGAGGAGACTTTGAAAGCGCGCTTCAAATTGCAGAGTCCATTCCCGACAAAGGAATAAGAGCAAAGTCAATGTCAATGGTCACCGTGGAAATGACAAAGCAGGGAAAAGACTACAGCGAAGCCCTTAACAGAACAATAGAAGCCATACTCGAAATTGAGAACGACGAAAGCATCACCAAAGCCCTCATGAGCTTGGCTTTTGAATTTCTCGAACTTAACCGCCTAGATGAAGCTCTAAAAATAGCCGAATTTATAAAGGACGTATCTAACAGGTCGAAAATACAGGCTGAGGTAGCATTAGCCCTCGCAAGGCAGGGGAAAATTCAGGAAGCGTTTAAGATTATTAACGATATTCTTGATGACGATGTTAAAACATGGGCAACCTCAAAACTCGCATCCGAATTAAAGCGTTGACATTCTTCTGATTATTTTTGCCTTTCTTTTTCCAAAAATACACCCACAATAGTTCACAATCTTTTTTTAAGACCACGTTGTTTAGCCCTTGGTGCAAGAGAATAAGTGAGGTGATAAAATGAAGGAATTTGCAGGACTTATAGGCATGCTTCTTCTCGTGAGTTCTTGGATTCCCCAAACATGGGAAACAATAAAAAATAAGAAATGCCCTCTAAATTTGGAATTTGTCTTGGTTTATGTCACTGCCTCAACACTGCTTGCAATTTACTCCTACCTAATAGGGGACTGGGTATTTCTAACCTTAAACTCCCTAGCAGCCCTACAGAGTGGGATTAACCTCTATGTTAAGTTGAAATATTAAATGATCACCTTCTTTCATAGAGGCCAACCAGTTCGCCAAATTGGATTACATGCCCTTCCATGGCTTTTTCTAACTCCCTCTTGCTCGCTCCCGGTTTTAGGTCAAGGGTTGTGTCAAGAACATAGACCTTGAAGTGGTAGTGGTGCACTCCATGCCCCCTTGGAGGGCAGGGACCATTGTAGCCGATCCTCCCAAAGTCGTTCCTTCCTTGGATAACCTTTATTGGTGTCTCAACAACCTTTTCCTTTGGAATGCCCTCGGGTATCTCTTCAGCTGGGGGAATATTCCAAGCCACCCAATGGGTGAAAGTGCCGATTGGAGCGTCTGGATCATCAACTATTATGACTATGCTCACTGCTTTATCACTTAAACCTTCGAGTCTTAGTGGGGGGCTAACGTCGATTCCTTCACAGGTGTACTTCGAGGGGATGAATTCATTCTCCCCAAAAACGGAACTAACTTTCAAATCCATTTTTTCACCTCCTCCAATGCATCCTGCGGTTAAAACCAAAATACCGAGGAGGAAAGGAAGCACTTTCATGTTTCAATATTATAATTAAGAACGTAAAAACATTTCGGAATTGTTCTTATTATTTAACAAAGCTTTTATGGCAATTTCCCAATTTATTTTGGTGAGCCACATGAATCTGAAGGGGAAAGTGGCTCTAGTGACCGGAGCTTCTAGGGGAATAGGAAGGGCAATTGCAGTTGCTTTGGCAAAGAAAGGATGCCATGTGGTTATAAACTATGCAAGAGATAAAGAAAACGCAAAGAAAACTGAAGAAATGTGCAGAGCTCACGGTGTCGAGAGCATTATCATAAAGGCAGATGTTAGCAAGAGAGAAGAAGTCAAAAAGATGGTAGAAAAGGTCATCCACAAGTTTGGAAGGATTGACATCTTGGTCAACAATGCCGGAGTCCTTGGAAAGTCGATAAATCCAATGAAGATAAGCGATGAGGAGTGGGATAGGGTGCTTGGTGTTAACCTAAAAGGAGCCTTTATAGTTACGCAGGAAGTGCTCAAATACATGAAGAAAGGCAAAATTGTAAATATAGCCTCAATAGCAGGCAAAGATGGCGGAACTGTTGGAGCTCACTATGCCGCTTCAAAAGGAGGTCTAATAGCGCTTACCTTCAATCTTGCAAGGCATTTAGCACCAAACATTCTGATAAACGCCGTTGCTCCGGGACCCGTTGCAACCGACATGATAAACGAAGAAATGAGGGAAAAGTTAAGAAAGCTCTCACTAACTGGAGAAATAGCCAAACCAGAGGACATAGCCCATGCAGTGATCTTTCTTCTCGAAAACGACCATGTAACCGGGGAAGTAATAGACGTTAATGGAGGCCGCTTAATGGATTAAATTTTTATTTAAGATTTTCAATTTTCTTTCATGAAGATCCTGTGGGAAAAAGAAATACCGGCAAAGAAGATTAAAGTCTCACCAAGGCCCGTATGGAAGTGCCGGACTTGCCCAGCTTACGGGAAAAGCCCTTCCTGCCCACCGTATGCTCCATCATGGAGGGAAGCAAAGGAGCTGATAAAACACTACAATAGAGCCCTTTTGATAAAGTTTGAAATCGATTTCGAGGATTTCGAAAAAGAAAAGAGGAAGGTATTGGAATATATTCTGAAAAAAGAAGAGGAGCTATTTAAAAACGGAAACTTCTATGCAACGGCGTTATTCCCAGGGAACTGTAACCTTTGTGAAGAGTGCGAATTCGAAAAAAGTGGAAACTGCAGAATGCCCAACAAGGTCAGGCCTTCAATAGATGCCGTGGGAATAGAGCTCTCAAAGATAGTTGAGCTCAACTTCTCCGAAAGTGTTTTGTACGGCCTGATACTTATAGATTAAAGTGAAGCCTATGAAAGCCTACGTTACGATGCTCGGAAGGTCAACATGGGCCATGATAAATGCTTATTATGCAGTTGTTATGAGGAATTATCGGCCGGACAAGATTTTTATCTTTCTTGAGGACATCTATACTGAAAAGCTCCCAAAAGCAGTTGAAGCCCTGAAGATAATCTCCAATGAATATGGCTTTTCTCCAGAGATAGAGTGGGAGATAATCGAGGAAGACAACTTTCTTGAAGCTGACGAGAAAATAGGGGAACTCCTCAAAAAGCTGAAAGAAGAAGCGTACGAAGTATCGGTGGACATAACCTCCGGAAGGAAAGCCCTGGTAGCGGGAGCGGCCATTCATGCACTTCCATTGGAAGTTGAGCACCTCTTCTACCTTTCACTTAGAGACCTTGAATACGCAAGCAGACCATACATGATGATCCCCCTGCACATCCAGAGGCTAAAGGACTTTATGGAGGGCAGAAGATGGAAAAAGTTATAGAAAAGCCGGAACTCCAGATACTGATTAACCTAATCCAGATGAGGGATAAACTCCGCATTAGCGCTCCCCTCTACAACATCCCGCTTCTGGAGGCATATCCTTACAAAGACGGATACAAAATACGGACATTAGCCAAGGAAGAAGACTTTCACAAAGTTCTCCGTGGAAAGGAAAGATACCTCTACGATCTCCCCACATATAGGGACTTTTACGAGTGCTTTCTTTCAAGTGGAATAATAAATTACGCCAACATAAATGAGTTCCAGAAGAAGCTTGACATGTATAAAAGCCTTACAAAAAGAATAATCTTCGCCCCAGATACCAACCTTTTATACCACGCGTTTTTGTCCAAGCTCAGGGGATTGGGGGGAATTCAGATAGCGATAGTGGATTTGGTCAAGAAGGAAATAGAAAATTCAATGAACTTTAAATACAAGCCCACACACTTAAAAGAGCTGAGAAAAGTCCTCCACAACTCGCACTTACTCCAAGAATTCAGCAACAGGAGGATGAAAAAATCAAGGAAAGCCGCGTATATAGCCCTAAAAGAGTACGAAAAGATAAAAGACAAGATAATAGAGGTGAAAAGCATCAATGAAAAAGTAAACACCAACGACGAGCTGATAATAAAAACCCTAAGGGAATTCGACAAAAACACGCCAGCACTTGTTGTTCTCTTAACAGCAGACATAGCGATGACGGATATAGCGAAAATCGAGGGCGTAGAGTACTTCCTCTTCGAGTACCCCCATGAAGAGCTGGGCGAACACTACGCAAGTGGTTATCAGTTGAGGACCCTAATATTCAATTTGGCAGCGGTTTTTGGGGTTATTGAAATGAACAACGTGCTTATATTTGGCGAATTTAGAGGAAAAACCAGACTAAATGAGTTGAAATTAATCTTCAAGAAGGACATACACCAAGAGTTTTATTTCCACTGGAAATTATGCAAAAAGCTGATGGAACTGGAAATTGAAAAGTAGCTAGAAGTAGCCAACGTCCTCTTTTGGCATTGTGTTTTCAATTATTCTCTTCAGGAATTCTTCAGCGTCTTTTGGATCCATTCCAACCTTAGCAACCAAAAATTTCAGAATTTCCTCTTTTTTGGCACCCTTCTCAAGTCTTTCCAGTACCATCATTGTAATCCTTTCAAAAACTGCCCTAGCGAACTCTTCTTCGAGTCCCAGAGCAGTTATCACCTGATTCAAACCTATTAAAAGGCTCGTAAGAGCATCGTTAAATTCACCCTTTCCGAGGGTTTTCCTGTCCAAGTCAACTCTTAAGGTTATTTCCTCATTCATCCCAGCTATGCAAAATTTTATTAGATTCAACCTATTGTTAAGCATCAAAAGGGTATGATAAACTTTCAAGCGCTCTGGAAGTTCTAAAGCAACTGTCTCAATGCCGAGAGGAACTATCAGGTGAACAAACCCTTCATCTATTACTACGTTGAGAACAAATGGTATCTTTGGATATTCAGCCAAATAAACCCCCTCTGCCTTTTTTGTCACTTTCCAGGGGAGATCCACTATATCCCTTGCATTATCATGGCCTTCTTCCAACCATTTGAGTACCTCCACAGGAACCACCATATGAAGTTGAACTTTGAAGTATTTAAACTCAGTCTTCCAATGGAAACAGCACTCAAAACAAGCACGAACATCACATAAAACCTTTACAATAACCAACCACCATGCGGTTTAACGGCCGTTTCCTATGGACGAAAAATGAACAGAAATGTGCGTCAAAACAAGAACAATGACGCTCCCAAATGTACATCAAATTTAACAAAAACGCTTACTAAAATAGAATTTGTTAAACAATAACTCAACCCCCCAGAGTTTTATTTCCAGTGGAAACAGCGCAAAACACCGCTTTTCTTTAATTAAAATTGGTGAAAACACTCCCATTGTTTTTGTACTTTGGGATATATATACTTATCTATGAACATTGTTCAAAAAATAATATAATTAATGGTAAAAACAATAACTAAACGACATTTATCATTTAAGCGCTGTGAACAAATTAATATTAACAAATCACAAAGATCTTTTTAAATGCTTTTTACATTCTCTTCACTCACAAAACCCGTCCATTTTTTCAAACTGGGTTCCAGTGGAAATAAAACTCTGGGGGGCTTATTAGATAATTTTATGAATGCTTAGATAAACATAGAACAAGGGCTTTGTTTCCACTGGAACTTTTGGACGTTGACGTATTGAAATGTTCACCAATATTCAAAATCGTGGTGTTTTATTTCCACTGGAAAAGGGCTCTTTGAGGTTTTCTAATGCATTACATTTTCCTTTTGAAAGCCTTGCCCTTAATGAACCAATCCCAGAAGCTGCAAAATTGATGGCTATCAAGCCTACAAAGTAGAGTTTTATTTCTACTGGAAATCTTCAGTTTAAGTGCTCCATTTTTATATTTTGGCTTTACTCATTCATGGTTTTGTAATTTTCGGTATTTGAATCCTTTTTTCGGGCATGGGAAAAATATATAAGCACTTTGGATGCACTACTATTTAGAATCATGCTTATGGGTGATAACTATGGCGAGAAAAAAGAAGGCTGAGGATGAGATTAAAGAGCTCGAAGAGTTTGAAGAACTTGACGATCTTGAAGAATTGTCAATTGAAGCAAAGAGTGAAGCAACTAAAAAGAAGGAAATAAAAACCTTGGAGGATCTTCCGGGAGTTGGTCCCGCAACTGCTGAAAAGCTTAGAGAGGCAGGTTATGATAGTTTGGAGGCAATAGCAGTTGCTTCTCCCTTGGAGCTAAAAGAACTTGCTGGAATAAGTGAAGGAGCCGCTCTAAAAATTATTCAGGCCGCGAGAGAAGCCGCTAATATTGGAACCTTCATGCGTGCTGATGAATATCTAAAAAAGAGAGCTATTGTAGGCAAAATTACCACCGGAAGCAAATCCTTGGACAAGCTTCTCGGCGGTGGAATTGAGACACAGGCTATTTCCGAGGTCTTCGGTGAGTTTGGAAGCGGGAAGTGTTTTGCAAAAGACACAAGAGTCTATTATGAGAACGATACCTTGGTACACTTTGAGACCATCGAGGAAATGTATGAGAAGTACAAGGTGTTGAACGGAGAAATGCCGTTTGATACCGGTTTTGCAGTTCCACTGGAAACGGTTAACGTCTACACCTTTGACTCGGCAACCGGCGAAGTAAGGCGCACTAAGGCTTCCTATCTGTATCGTGAGAAGGTCAGGAAGATACTTCAGATCAATCTCTCCAAGGGAAGAACACTCAGAATAACTGCAGTTCATCCCATCCTCGTTTTCAGGAACGGTTTGGAATGGGTTCGTGCAGGTGAGCTTAGAGAAGGTGATATCCTCGTTGGAATGCGAAAACTTCCTGCCAATACAATCCCTCTGCCTAACGAGAAGGCTTACTTCCTTGGTCTCTTCGTTGCGGAAGGAAGTTCTAATCCGCTCTCAATCACGACATCATCGGAGAAGCTCAAGGAGTTTATCGTTGAGTTTATACAAAAGCAAGATGGTTACAAACCTACGATTGAAGTTAGACGGGGTCTCTATCGGATATTTCTCCGCAAGAAGACCGCTGAATGGCTTGGTAACCTTTCCACTTCGAATGCTGGAAATAAGGTCATACCGGAGGAAATCCTCAACGGGGATGAGGAAGCTATAGTCAGCTTTCTTGCGGGTTACCTCGATGGTGACGGGTACGTTGCAAAATCAAACGTGGAGTTCGTTACAAAGAGCAAAAACTTAGCTGATGGTCTTGTGTTTCTCCTAAAGCGCCTCGGTATCTCACCAAGTGTGTCCGAAAAGGTAGTTGGTGAAGAAACCTACTACAGAATTTTCATAACGGGAGAGGATAGGGTAGCGTTTGAGAGAGTTCTCTCTGCTTCGCTCCTTAAGAACTCAAATATACCTTCTGGAGGCATTGGGCGTTATCCACCGGCGGTTGCTAGGTATCTCTCAAGGCTTTACACCAAGTTTAGGCTTCCTAAGAAGGACAGTGAAACCGCCTATCACATCTTGACTCGTAATAAGAATGTTTGGTTCACTGAGGGAACCCTTGAGCGGATTGCCGAATACTTCAAGGATGCACTTAGGAGGCTTGATCTTGCTAAGCAGTTTCTTGAAAATGAAGAAACTCCAGAACTGCCGTTCCCTTGGACCGTCCTTAAAAAGTATGGCTTCACTGATAAGCAGATTGCCAACTATCGCACGAGGGGGCTTCCAAAACGTGAGCCGAGGAGGAGTGAAGTTATCTCTGCTCTCATGAAAGAGATTGAGGAGCTTAGAGAGGTAGCTCAAGAGGCCCTCAAGTTCATTAAGCTCGTTAAAAGGCTTGAGTTTTACGAAGTGAAGTCTGTTGAATTGGTTGACTACAACGATTGGGTTTATGACCTCGTGGTTCCCGAAACTCACAACTTCATCGCTCCTAACGGTCTCGTCCTGCACAACACCCAGCTTGCCCACACACTCGCCGTGCTCGTCCAAAAGCCCCTTGAAGAAGGTGGCTTAAATGGAAGTGTGATTTGGATTGACACCGAGAACACCTTCAGACCCGAAAGAATAAAGCAAATAGCTGAGAACAGGGGCATGGATCCAGGGGAGGTGCTAAAGAACATCTATGTTGCTAGGGCATTTAACTCCAATCATCAAATGCTTCTTGTAGAAAAAGCGGAGGAAATAATCAAACAAAAGGCTGCGAGCGATAGACCTATCAAACTTCTTGTAGTGGATTCTCTCACAGGGCACTTTAGATCAGAATACGTGGGAAGGGGAACCTTGGCGGAGAGACAGCAAAAGCTTGCCAAGCATCTGGCCGATCTGCATCGTTTGGCCAATCTTTACGATATAGCAGTGTTCGTTACTAACCAAGTTCAAGCAAGACCGGACGCTTTCTTTGGCGATCCAACAAGACCGATAGGTGGTCACATCTTAGCCCACTCCGCTACTGTTAGAGTTTATTTGAGGAAAGGGAAAGCTGGAAAGAGGGTTGCAAGACTCATAGACTCTCCTCATCTACCCGAGGGAGAAGCGGCCTTTAGAATTACGGAAAAGGGAATTGAGGATTAGTTCCTTTAACTTTTTAAACTCTTCTTTAAATTTCCTTTGAGGATATATGAAAGTAGAGGCAAAGCTAAATCCCACCCAAGAAGAAATTGTGGACATCTTCAACCGGGCTCTTTCAAAAGAGGCCATAGTGAATATCTTTGCCCATTGTAGAGTTTTTTATGATGGAAGGGCTAAAAGTAAGCTTGGTCCTGGGGATAGAGTTATAATAATAAAGCCAGATGGCTCCTTTTTAATTCATCAAAAGGAAAAGCGAGAGCCTGTCAACTGGCAACCTCCTGGGAGCTCGGTTGGGCTTGAAATAAAAGAAGGAAAAATATTTTTAAGAAGCATTCGGCGAAAACCCCGGGAGACTCTCGAAGTGGAACTCCTAAATGTTTATCTTATCTCCTATTTTCAGGCGGAAGATTATGAAGAGCTGGCGTTAACGGGTAGTGAAGCTGAGATGGCCGATCTGATTTTCGAGAACCCCTCTCTAATTGAGGAAGGCTTTAGGCCTCTTTTCAAGGAAAAACCCGTAAAACACGGTATCGTGGATGTTCTAGGAAGAGACAAGGATGGAAACATTGTTATCCTCGAGCTCAAGCGCAGAAGGGCAGATTTGCACGCTGTTAGCCAGCTTAAGAGATACGTGGAGGCCATGAGGGAAGAGTACGAAAGAGTTCGCGGTATTCTGGTTGCTCCCTCTTTAACATCTGGTGCCAAAAAACTTCTGGAAAAAGAAGGGTTGGAGTTTAGGAAACTTGCCCCTCCAAAAAGAGAAAAATCTAAGAGGGGAAGACAAAAGACGCTCTTTGATTAACCCATTGCCATCTCCTGTGGGAGCATTTCCCTGACTTTTACCTTCATCATATTGTTCTCGCTTGAAACTTCGATTACCTTCCCCAGCCCTATAAGCCTTAGCTGTATCCTGCACACGGTTACTTCTCGCTCATCGCTTTCTTCCCATGGTATTCTCTGTTCCATTTCCTCTATCTTTAGTATTTCTGCTATTATTCCTTCGGTTCCTCTGGTTATGTCTTGGGGGGTTTCATAAGTTAAAAATACTTTTTCTCCTAGCTTCAACTTTCGAACAACAATAACATTTCTTGCACTTCTCACCTCTATCGTCCTATAAGGAATCCTTAAAAGCTGATCAAGAGTTCTCCGAGCTATCCCACCAAGTACAAGGAGTTCCATATTCTCACCTCATAGATAAACACTTTCATATTCTTTTTCAGCTCTTTTTCTAGCGGATTCCATTTGTTCGTGCATTTTTCTTAATTGTTCTTCTATCATCTGTGCTTCCTTTAGCAGAGGCTCTGTTGAAACATCTATGGGGACGAGATTCTTGAGTATTTCAATGACATTTGCTGCCGCCCTTGGATCGGGTCTATCTCCAAAAGTCTCTCCCAAAAGGGCATATGCTTTGAGATTTTCTTTACTTGCCTCCCACAAGAGCTTTCCACTCATTCCCATTATGGAGCCATATTTTAGTATTTTGACTCCCAGTTTCTCTAAGTCCTTGTTCTCATCTTCACTCCCACCTACACCCCAGACTTCCATCTGTTCCTTAAAAAAGCCGATTCCCATTCCACCCAGCGAAATTACCTTTTCAGCATTGTTTTCTTTTAGATAACCGACGGTCTCTTTTGCTATTTCGTTTACTAATGTTGGGGGCACGTATATATCCGCAACGGCAATGATGATGTTGTCTTTCCCATAGAATCTCAGCGGTGGATTTGGTTTTCCTTCAAGAATTAGCGACATTGGCGGTAGGAATGGGCTCTCAACGTAGCCTATCATATCCATGTTGAGTTCTTTTGCTAGAAAATTTGCCGCGATGTGTCCAACAAGCCCTATTCCTGGGTATCCTTCAATAAAAATAGGCCTTTCAATTTTTGGAAGTGTCAACTCAACTGGCTTTTGCATTTTCCACCCCTCATAACAATTTAGTAATTAAAAGTTATTAAATTTTCGTTGGCAACCCTTAAATATTTTCTTCAAAATTTTCTATCTGGTGATGTCAATGCCGAAGATAGGGATTATTGGTGGTTCTGGAGTTTACGGTGTATTCGAGCCGAAAGAGACCGTTAAGGTACACACTCCATACGGAAGACCTTCAGCTCCAGTGGAAATAGGGGAGATAGAGGGAGTCGAGATTGCATTTATCCCAAGGCACGGAAAGAATCATGAGTTTCCACCGCATGAAGTGCCTTATAGGCCTAACATATGGGTTCTTAAGGAGCTGGGCGTTGAAAGGGTTATAGGAATTACTGCGGTTGGTTCCCTTAGGGAGGAATACAAACCGGGGGATATCGTGATTACCGATCAGTTCATTGATTTCACAAAGAAGAGGGATTACACTTTCTACAACGGTCCAAGGGTTGCCCACGTTTCAATGGCTGATCCGTTTTGTCCAGAGATGAGGAAAATCTTCTATGAGACGGCCAAAGAACTAAACATCCCGGTTCATGAAAAGGGGACATACGTATGTATCGAAGGTCCAAGGTTCTCAACAAGAGCTGAATCGATGATGTTCAGGCAATTTGCCCATATAATCGGGATGACCCTTGTACCGGAGGTTAACCTTGCCAGAGAGCTTGGAATGTGTTATGTTAACATCGCTGCGATTACTGATTATGATGTGTGGGCGGAGAAACCAGTGGATGCCCAAGAAGTGCTCAGAGTTATGAAGGAGAATAACGAGAAGGTGAGGAAGCTCCTAAAAGCTGCGATTCCTCAAATCCCCGAGGAGAGAAAATGTGGCTGTGCCGATGTGCTTAAGACAATGTTTGTTTGAATCCAACAATTTTATTAATCTTTTCTTCCACATTTTGCAGGTGATTCCATGAGCATTCTCATAAAAAATGGCCACGTGATTTATGGGGCTACTCTTGAGGTTATTAAGGCTGATGTCTATATTGAAAATAATGAAATCTCCAAAGTTGGCAAAAATCTTAATATCGGAGCGGATTGTGTTATCGATGCAAAGGGAAAAGTCGTTTCCCCGGGATTTATAAATTCCCATACGCATTCTCCAATGGCTCTCCTGAGGGGCCTTGCAGACGACTTGCCCCTTATGGAATGGCTTCAAAAATATGTTTGGCCAATGGAAAGAAAGCTAAAGCCAAATCATATCTACTGGGGTGCTCTTCTTGGAGCTCTGGAAATGGTGAAGAGTGGAACAACCACGTTTGTTGACATGTACTTTCACATGAAAGAAGTTGCCAAGGCGGTTGAGAAGGCTGGGATAAGGGCTTATCTAAGCTACGGCATGGTGGATCTAGGAGATGAGGAAAAGAGAAACGCCGAGATTAGAGAAACCCTTAAGCTCTTGAAGTTCATCGAAAATTTGGATTCTCCGAGGATAGAGTTTCTCTTTGGCCCCCATGCCCCATATACCTGCTCCCCAGAGCTTTTAGGATGGGTTAGGGAAAAAGCCGATGAAAGTGGAAAGAGAATAACAATACATATAAGCGAAACAAGGGATGAAGTAAAGCAGATAAAGGAAAAATATGGCAAAACTCCGGTAGAATTTTTAGATGAGATCGGCTTTTTGAAAGGTGACGTTATAGCAGCCCATGGGGTTTGGCTGACTGATAAAGAAGTTAAAATTCTCGCTGAGAGAGGAGCTACCATAGTGCATAATCCAGGGAGCAATATGAAGCTAGCAAGCGGTGTTATGCCCCTAAAAAAGCTCCTCAATGCTGGAATTAATGTGACTTTGGGTACCGACGGGGTAGCAAGCAACAACAACTTGGATATGGTTGAAGAAATGAAGCTTGCAGCATTGCTCCACAAGATTCACAATTTAGACCCAACGGTGGCAGATGCAAGGACAATATTCAAGATGGCTACCCAAAACGGTGCAAAAGCATTGGGATTAAATGCTGGAGTCATAAAAGAAGGTGCCCTTGCAGATGTAGTTATATTTGACTTCAACACGCCCCATCTAAGGCCAATAGTCAACGTGATCTCCCACATAGTTTACTCGGCAAATGGCAATGATGTGGAAGCAACGATAGTTAATGGAAAAATAGTAATGCTTGACCGGGAAGTTCTTGCTATAGAGGAAGAAAAAGTTCTCGATAAGGTGCAGAAGATAGTTGATGAGCTTCGCTAACCGTTTGATCCTTTTTATTCTTTTTTTAAATAATCCCAAACTGGGGGCCGAATAACAAAGTCTAAATATTCTGACGTCATTAATCTCCTTGGTGAGCATCATGATTAGAACTCTTAAGATTCAAAATTTTAAGTCAATTAAGAATCTTGAACTGGAGTGTAAACGGATTAACCTCTTCATTGGAAAACCCAACGTGGGGAAGTCTAACATCTTAGAAGCCATTGGAATACTGTCTTTTGGAGCTTATGGTGGGAGTTTGAGGGATTTTGTCAGGTTTGAGAACATTGGAAACTTATTCTATGACAACGATGTAAATGAATCCATTGAAATTTCTGCAGATTCTAACAAGTTTAAAATGCAGTTTGATGGTTCGGTATTTATCGGTAGATACGGGTCAGGTGAACTCGAGTTTAACTATGGGGGTGGATATACTACGCGTAAGCCTCTTCCTATTAAGGACTTAAAGCCTTTTAAGTTCTATCGTTTCAAAAAATTGCACGAATTTTATTCTCGTAATTTAGAATTTCTGTTACCTCCAGATGGCAAGAATCTTTTAACCGTTTTGCTAACCCACAAAGAACTTAAATCAACTATTGCAGACATATTCAAATCTTATGGACTGAGAATCGTTCTCAAGCCTCAAGAAAACAAAATTGAAGTTGTGAAGCTTTTTGAGGACATACTAATAAGCTATCCCTACTCCATAGTCTCGGACACCCTGCAGAGAACAGTCTTTTACTTGGTAGCTATTGAGTCCAATAGAGACTCAATTTTGAGTTTTGAAGAGCCAGAAGCTCATGCTTTTCCATATTACACCAAGTTTCTAGCTGAGAGAATAGCGTTAGATGAAAGCAATCAGTACTTCATCTCAACTCATAATCCATACTTCCTTCTTTCTATTCTTGAAAAGACTCCATTAAAAGATATCAACGTATTTGTGGTTTACTTCGATGACTATCAAACGAAAGCGAAGCTTTTGAGCAGAGCTGAGCTAGAGGAGATCATGAGCCTTGAAGCCGATGTGTTTTTTAACATTGATAAGTTTGTGGAGGGGAAGCTATGAAGCATGTTTTCTTTGTAGAGTGCAATCCAGACAGGCTCCTACTTCAGAAAATAGGGGTAACTAAGAGGAGTATAATCCATGCTGGATCGAAGAGTGGAGTGTGTAAACGATTGAGCAAAACGACGTATAGTGTTGGGGTAGTTGATGAAGATCCCTACAGTGTTCAGCCAGGGTACCTTAAGGGGTTGAAGATCATTGAAAATTCTCAAAAACATGATGTCAAAGTCCTTTTTGATGAAAAACGAAATAACAGAGTAATTGTGATTTCTCCGAGGCTTGAAGAATGGATAATAAAGGCAGCTAAAGAAGCCAAAGTCAATATGCACAAATATGGCCTTCCTGAGGATGGAAATAAACTGCATAAATTAATAAACAGCGAAGTTAGCAGGTTTGAACGTCTTTTAGGAGAACTTATTAATAAAAGCGGTAGGATTTCCTTCTTAAGAAGGTGCCTTCTAGAGAGGAGGGAGAGATTATGAAACTTGGGTTTGGTCCTCTCATGTTTAAAGTTGTTAAGGGTGATATAACCAAGTTTCCAGTGGAAGCAATAGTCAATGCTGCAAACAAATATCTTGAACACGGTGGTGGAGTGGCTTATGCAATAGCAAAAGCTGCTGCCGGGGATGTGAGAGAGTACATAAAGATAAGCAAGGAAGCCATGAGAGAGCAGATTGGAAGAGAGTACATCGAGCACGGAGAAGTCGTTGTGACCCCTGCAATGAAAATGGAGCAACATGGGATCAAGTACGTTATCCATACCGTTGGACCCTATTGTGGGAGTAAATGGGACGAGAATAAGAAGGAGAAGTTAAGAAAAGCAATCCTTGGGGCTCTGAGAAAGGCTGAAGAGATTGGAGTTGAAAGCATAGCATTTCCAGCCATAAGTGCAGGCATCTATGGATGCCCCTTTGAAGAGGTCGTGAAAACTTTTGTGGAGACAGTCAAAGAGTTTTCAAGAGAAGCGAGAAACGTGAAGGAAGTGTATCTGGTCCTCTACTCTAAAGAGAATTACGAGAGAGCTTTAAGGCTTCTTTAAAATGGTGATTCAATGAAAATAGACAAAAAACTCAAAAAGAACTGCTCTTCCGAAAGCCTCGGCTGGCTTCCACTTCTTTTAGTGCTCAGACTTGCCTTTCGAGTCATATCGGTTATGGATGCACTTGGCATTGTCTTCTTTTATAATGCTCCCCTTCTCATGAAACTACCCATGTCCCATTTCGCCATTTTGGCGTACATCCTCTTTATGGGTGCTCTTGAAGTTTACCTTGTGGTAACCCTTGGGAGGAGAGCCTTTCCTATAAAAGCCTTGGTCGTCTATTTCAGTATAGCGCTCTTTTTTGAGTTGCCTTATGCCGTTTTAAGTGAAGACTCACTGGGATTAAAGCTCTTTGTTCTCCCTTGGTATTTGAGTGCGATAATTGGGTTTGGCCTGGTTTTATGCTCGTTGGAACCTGTCAGGATGCTAACTTCTCAATAATGTCTAGTTTTTGAGAATGGTGGACTTCTAAAGCTGATAGATAATAGTTTTAGCTCTCATTTCCTCTCTTTTTCTAAGTAACAAGACATTAACCCTAACGCTTCGCAACTTAGTTCTAATAATCCTCGGCAACCAACAACTAACAGGAAAGGGGGCGGTAATATCACCAATATGTACAAAATTAGAGTTGGTTCAGAGAGTGGTTCATGCATGAAAGGTCTCAAACACCAAAGGCGCGGCAACTATTGTTGCCTAGGTTGATTAAGCATTACACTGTACCTTCTAAAACTCGTCTATGGATTTAATCATACGCTAGATTTAATTTAGATAACTCATGTGTTTAACATGTTCGCCATAAATTTTTAAATTTGCAAAGGTTATAAATGATTGAAGGGGATATTTGTGAAAGTGGAGGTAGTAATGCCAAAATTAGGCCTGACAATGGAAAGCGGCACTATAGTAAAGTGGATGAAAAAGGAGGGAGATTCCGTTAGGAAAGGTGAGGTAATAGTGGAGGTGGAAAGCGAGAAGCTTACCGGAGAAGTTGAGTCCCCAGCTGATGGAATTCTTGTTAAGATACTACATAAGGAAGGAGATGAGGTTCCTGTTGGGGAGCCGATAGCGTTAATTGAAACGGAGGTGTAAAGATGAGAAAATTTGGGGCTGTGTTGTTGTTGGGAATTTTGATTTTTGGCGTGCTTGGAGCTGGGTGTGTAGGAAAAGAGACCACCACTTCTACAGCCTCAGCCTCTACTGGGTCGGAATCAACCTCGCCATCTTCTTCAGCATCTCCCACACCCGCTAAGGTATACAAAATGAGTGTTGTTGTTGGACCAAATTCCCCTTGGGGACAAGCTGCAAAGATGTGGGCGGATGAAGTGGAGAAAAGGACAAATGGCAGAGTGAAGATTCAGGTATATTTCTCTGGACAGCTTTTTGCAGGAAAACAGACAAATGAGTTTGTTTTACTTAGCCAAGGAGTTGCGGACTTTGCTGTTGGCTCGACAATAAACTGGGCACCTCAGGTTAAAGAGCTGAACCTGTTTATACTGCCATTCTTCTTCCCTGAAGGAAATAAGAAGGGAGATATATACAAGGCAGTTGATGCTGTGGAGAATGGAAAAGCGGGCAAAAGAATTGCAGAAATACTGGAAAGCAAAGGTGTAATTCCATTAGCATGGGGTGAAAATGGATTTAGACAAGTAACCAACTGGAAGCATCCGATTAAAACTCCGGATGATCTTAAAGGGCTGAAAATTAGGGTAGTGGGTTCACCCATATTCATTGACACATTTAAAGCCTTGGGTGCTGATCCGACGATGATGAACTGGGGTGATGCTATTACAGCATTCCAGCAGAGAGTAGTTGATGGGCAAGAAAACCCAATAAACATCGTTATAATTCCATACAAGATTTACGAGTTCCACAAATACATGACGATATGGGACTATGCAATTGATCCGCTAATATTTGCTGTAAACAAAAAGACGTGGGAATCTTTTGACCCACAGACCCAGCAGATAATAAAGGAAGCCGCCATAAAAGCGGCCAGATGGGAAAAAGCTATGGCACGTATAGGTCTTGACGATGGCACCTCCCTGAAAATACTAAAAGAAGAATATAACTACACTCCCGAAATAACAGAGCCCATCAGCTTTTTGGAAGATAAGGGAATGGAAATAACAGCTTTATCTCCAGACCAGAGGGCGGAGTTCAAAGCCAAGGTTGTCGGTGTTTACAAGACGTGGATACCGAAGATTGGAAATGACTTAGTAAATGACGCAGTTTCAGATATCGAGAACGCCCTCGGCATAAAAGTTGAAATTCCCTCATGACCCATTTTAATTTTTCTTTTTTCGGAAAGGAGGTGTTTGATTTGGATGAGAAAGTAGAAGCGGAAGGATACGTTGCAGCCGTTCTTCTTCTTATCATGATCCTTGTAGCGTTTGTAAACGTTGTTACAAGATACCTCTTTCACGCTTCTATAGCGTTTACAGAAGAAATTGAAGTGGCATTTTTCGTGTGGATAACGTTTCTGGGGATAGGCATGGCATTTAGAAGAGGTTCTCACCTGGCCATGGTGTTTGTAAGGGATAGAGTGCCCGTAAGAAAGCATCTCATAATATTCGGGCAGATACTCAGTTTAATCCTTTTCATTGTGGTTCTTTATCTCACAGCCCAGTACGTCTATCTTGACATGACAATTTATCATTCAACGACGATGGCTTTGGGTATTCCAATGTGGGTATATACAATTGGAATGCCGATAATATCCATTCTGGTGATTTTTAGAATAGCACAGAGCATAAGGGAGGCAATGAAAAATGCTTGATCCTTCAGTTCTTATACTTCTCATCTTTGGTATTCTCCTTCTTGCCGGTGTTCCGATAGGAACATCCCTTGGTATAGCCTCAATATTTGCAATCTGGCACTATGCTTATGGGATTGAGGTGGTTGGACCAAACATATATTCGGCTATAGCAAAGTTTCCTTTACTTGCAATCCCGTTCTTTGTAACTGCGGGTGTAACCATGCAGGAATCGGGCATCGCGGAGAAAATAATAAGACTGGCAAAACTTCTAATAGGAAACATCTATGGGGGGCTTGCAATAGTTGGAGTAGTGGTGGCAACATTTTGGGGAGCAGTTTCTGGTTCAGGGCCAGCGACTACGGCGGCATTGGGGGTTATCTTAATTCCAGCATTGATAGCGAGTGGCTACTCCAAGGGCTTTTCGGCCGGTGTCATCTCAACTGCATCCGGTTTGGCAATAATAATACCCCCAAGCATAGCCTTTATCATCTACGGTGTAATAACGAGTGTCTCCATTGGAGCCCTTTTTATTGGAGGTATAATCCCCGGATTAGTCACAAGCTCCCTTTTGATAATAACAACATACCTGATATCCAGAAAGAAAGGCTGGAGGGGAGGTGTTGAAAAAAGGAGCATAAGCGAAATTGTTAGTGCATTTAAAGATTCCCTCCTTGGTCTGTTAGCTCCATTGGTAATACTTGGGGGGATTTATGGAGGAGTATTTACCCCAACTGAGGCGGCAGTTGTTGCAGTTGTTTATTCTTGGTTCATAGGTGCTGTTGTTTACAGGACAATAACTTTTAAGAAGTTTATCAAGATTCTAAGAGACTCCGCAGAAACCTCGGCTGTTGTTATGTTTGTCGTTGCATTTGCAACACTATTTTCATGGGTTGAACAAACTGCGGGTCTGATAGATCATGCGGTGGCTGCAATAATGGGTTTTTCAGTCAATCCAATAGTCATACTGTTCTTGATCAACATCATGCTGCTGATTGCCGGGATGTTTCTGGATGCAATTTCAATATACTATGTTTTCCTCCCTATCTTTATGCCAATTATGCAACATTTTAAATGGGATCCTCTGTGGTTTGGAGTTGTCATGACCATAAATCTTGCAATAGGTCAGGTAACTCCCCCTGTTGCCGTGAATGCATATGTTGCGGCAAATATAGCCAAGGTGTCATTAGAGGATATAGCTAAAGAGGCACTTCCATTAATACTTGCCGCCATACTGGCATTAATAATTGCGATGCTGTTTCCACAGCTTTCTCTTTGGTTACCTAAACGTGCGGGTCTATATTAGGGGGTGTTTGAATGCGGGTTAGATGGGAAGACATACCAAGGGAGAAGCTGATTTGGATGTATGAGACAATGGTGAAGATAAGAAAGTTTGACATGACAGCGGAACAGAATTTCCTTAGGGGCGAAATTCCCGGATTTATCCATTCGTATGTGGGAGAAGAAGCTATTGCAACAGGAGTCATGGCAAATCTTAGGGAGGACGATTACATAACGAGCACCCATAGAGGGCATGGACATATGATAGCAAAGGGTGCGGATTTAAAACGAATGATGGCAGAGCTTTATGGAAAAGAGACCGGATACTGTAAGGGGAAAGGAGGCTCAATGCACATAGCCGATGTTTCAAAGGGCGTGCTGGGAGCTAATGGAGAAGTTGGTGGTGGAATTCCCATAGCAGTTGGAGCAGGACTTGCAATTAAATTCAAAGGAACAGATCAGGTTGTTGTTTCGTTTTTTGGGGATGGAGCAACAAACAGGGGTGCATTCCACGAAGGGCTGAATTTCGCCGCAATTTACAATCTTCCGGTGGTATTTGTTGTGGAGTTCAATGAATATGCATCAACGGCACCAGCAAAAGAAATGATACCGGTGAAAAATGTTGCGATTCGGGCAGCTTCATATGGAATACCCGGAGTGACAATCGATGGGAATGATGTTCTTGAGGTTTACGAAGCCGCAAAAGTGGCAATAGAGAGGGCAAGACTCGGAGGAGGCCCGTTTTTAATAGAGGCTAAGACGTACAGACTGAAAGGGCACTTTGTTGGAGACCCTGAGCTTTATAGATCCAAGGAAGAAGTTAGGAAATTCTGGGAAAAAGAGCCCATAGGGAGATATAAAAAATTCTTACTTGAGAATGGCATTCTGAGTGAAGAAGAAATGGAGGAGATAGACAGAAAAGTGGATGACATGATTGAAGAAGCTGTTGAATTTGCGAAAAGGAGCAAATTCCCAAGACCAGAGGATGCTCTTACGGATCTTTTCGTTGATGATTCCGGCTATGACTACTGAGGTGAACAAAATGGGAGAGAGAATTATAACATTTGCCCAGGCAATATGTGAGGGCATTCTTGAAGAGATGCTTAAGGATGAGACCATTATAACCTACGGAGAAGATATAGCAAAGCAGGGAGGAATATTCGGAGCATATAAGTGTTTGCTGGGAAATGTGGGAGATAGAATATTTGACACCCCAATTTCGGAAGAGGTGATATACGGTTCAGCTCTTGGTGCAGCAATGGCTGGCATGAAGCCTGTGGTGGAGTTTCATTTTGCCGATTTTCTCTTCACCGGAATAACAGCAATAACAAACCAAATAATGAAAATTAGGTACATGACGGGAGGACAGGTTAGCCTGCCCATAGTTCTTAGAGGGCCGGATGGGGTCGCAAAATCTGCGGCTGCTCAGCATTCTCAAAGCATAGAGACAATATTTATGCACGTCCCAGGAATAAAAGTTGTCATTCCTTCCACTCCGTATGACGCCAAGGGGCTTATAAAGAGCTCAATAAGAGATCCAGACCCCGTGATATTTTTCGAGCACAAATCCCTTTATAAAATAAAGGGATCTGTTCCGGAGGAGGAATACTACATACCTCTAGGTAGGGCCGACATAAAGAGAGAGGGAAGTGATGTAACAGTTATAACTACGTCAAGAATGGTGCATGAGTCTCTGAAAGCCGCAGAATACTTGAAAAAAGAAGGAATTGACGTCGAGGTCGTTGATCTAAGGACCCTTGTTCCATGGGATAAAAAGACTGTTCTTAAGTCAGTAAAGAAAACCGGAAGAGCTGTAATTGCTCATGAGACTTGGAGAAGGGCAGGGTGGGGAGCTGAGATTGCTGCAACAATATCCGAAGAATTGTTCGGACAGCTTGAAGCTCCTATACGGAGAGTGGGAGCTAAAAACGTACCTCATCCTTTCAGTCCTCCATTGGAGCAGTTCATGATACCAAAGGCAGATGATGTCATCAATGCTGTGAAGTCTTTATTTTAGTTCCATCTTTTCTGTTTTCTTCTTTTATCTTTAAAAGATTGAGGAACACTTGCATGCTGGTGCTTTCAAGCTTTCTGAGATTTTTTACAACAGTTGCTTTTGAGACGCCAATACTCTCTGCTAATTTAGTCAGCGTGGTGCCTCTGGGATAGCTGTAATATCCTCTTCTTAAAGTTTCTTTTAATAGGCTTTCTTGGGTTTTAGATAGGTTTAGGCTGGTCAGAATAGATGCTATTTGCAGATAAGCTAGTGGATTCGCCATGAGCCATATCATCGTTCTGAAATCCTGTCCTTTAGTCTTCCCTTTTTCCACAATTTTCACTTCATTCTTCTCCTTAAGCCTGTTCAGGACTTCGTTTTCGTCTCTCTTGTTTTTGACAATAACAAACCACCTCTCAAAGCCACCAAATGCATAAAGAGAGCGCTGAAAGACAACATGGGACTGAAGGAACTTTTCCATTGCATCCGTAGTTTTACACACCACCTCAATATCCTCTCCGGATTCATCCTTCCAAAGGGCTCTGGCATGTTTTACGTATTCATTTTTTCTGATAACTTCCATAACATCTTGAACGTCTTCCCCCCTTACAGTAAAGAGAACGCGGGTCTCTCTGGGAAGAACATGGGGCATTATAATATAAATTCTCAGATCTTCCATTTTTTCGGAGAGGTACACAATTGGGCAATCTGGTTGCCATATATCAAGTAATAAATATCTCATGATACTACGTCTGTAAACTTGTTTTTATATTTTTTGTTTAGTACATCTTGCTCAGCATCTCTGAGTAGCAAGTTGCAATAACTGTTTGAAAAGTTGCACTATTGCCTTTCCTGAATTTTGCAAGTTTTTTGGTTTTCCGGATTCCCGGAATTGTGGATACTGTAGTTTCTGCGGTTTTAATCCAAAGATCTCACCTGAAAATCTGACAATCATCAAAAGAAGGAAAAGGATGAAAGTTAATTACAAACATGCTTAGCTGACCTTCTCCCCGCCCTGAAG
>Ga0190307_1000109_pt1 | contig 26383 bp, 45 predicted proteins | sample 48700745_MG_FD_161653 | JGI IMG/M metagenome (GOLD analysis project Ga0190307, IMG submission 161653) | Hydrothermal vent sediment bacterial communities from Southern Trench, Guaymas Basin, Mexico - 4870-07-4-5_MG | ecosystem: Environmental > Aquatic > Marine > Hydrothermal vents > Sediment ... | reverse complement strand
GTGTCCATTTCCAGATTTGAATTCTCCTATTCTTCAGGCAATCAAAAACTATGTTGGTGAGAGTGTGTTTTGGCAATATTATCATGACATAATGAGAAGAAATCTCATTCAGTATGTTGGAAGAGGGCTACGACACATGAATGACTGGGTAGAAGTGTGGTCACCAGATAAACTTGTGCATACATTTCTAAAGAAATACTGGAAGGGAAGGATTGTAGAGTGTGATATGACAAGGAAGTTTGAAAAATCAACCTTTGACGAAAACTTTTTATGCTCAAAGGACAAATATCTTGAATGTGAAGGGAGGTGGTGAAGCAAGGCGTATGATGCGAGGAAAATGAGGAAGGTCTTAAACCTCTTGAAGAAGGTGAAGGCTTTTCTTGCTGACAGGAGAGGATACAACGATATGGTGATGATGGCAACAGCAATCACCTCAACAGTCGTTGTTGCAATAATTGGTGTTTATATCTCCTCACAGATATACACCATAGCATCTCTTGACAGTTCTTCACCATTCAACACAGCGATGAACGCAGCGATAAGCATAATGAACACAACATTTCCACTGATTGTCGTGGTTGCTATTGCCATCATAGCAGGTGTGATAATGACTTACCTGCTGGGAGGTTTCGGTATTGGTGGTAGAAAGGAATGAGCAGTGAAACAGTAGAGGAGGAGTAAAATCCTCCTCACATTCACTTTATTTATGCGAAAGAAATGGCAAAGGGTGAGTTGGTAGAACTTGCAACTGCGATAGTTTCAGTTGTAGTCGTTTGTATTGTAGGTATCTACATTTCATCGCAAGTGTATCAGGCAACACCACCGATGCAGTATAATATCACAAAATCAGTTGTGAATGAAACATTCAACTCAAGTGAGTATGACACATGAGTTCAGTTAGCACATACGAATATAGTAAATGCATCAGAAACAGTGACAGATTTGAGTGGAGCAACGACATACACAAGAGGCGTTGATTATGAAATGAATTACACAGCAGGACAGATAAAAGTGCTTTCAACAGGAAGTATGAGTAACTACACTGACTACCTTATTTCATACAAATACACAACAAGAGAGACATCACCATTCAGCACAGCGATGTCATCAGCAACAAACATAATGAATGTGACGATACCGTTGTTAGTGGTGGTGGCGATTGCGATAATTGCAGGAGTGATAATGAGAGAAATTTTGGGAGGGTTTGGTGGAGCAAAGTGAAAGTAACTTCAATCCCTCCCATTATTTTTGCTTTTGATTCTCTCAACATCCTTCAACAACTCAAACGCTCTATTGTTTTCACCTCTTTTCACATCCTCCCACCAAACTTTTGGGTGATGAAAATGAGGGAGAGAAATTATGAGAGATTTATTGAGTTACTCACCCCTCCATCTGATGTAAAACTTTTATGCTACATTTTCCAACTTTATGAGTGGGGAATAAAGGAATTCACCAAAAAAGATTTGAATTTGTGTAAAAATCTGGAAATATGGTCAATAAAACACTCTCTCCAAAGATTACAAGAGAAAGGATTTGTGAGAGTAAGAGGTATTGCCAAGCAACCCAATAGCAAGATGTGGATGAAAGTTTATGAACTAAATGAGGAAAATGAGATTGTGCAGAAGTTACTTGAGTTGTTCAGAATTGTTGTAAATGGAGGTGAGAAAGTATGAAGAATGTATATGCAAAATATGTGAGAGCAAGACTTGAGCAAGGAAACTTGATTATTGAAGTATCAAAAGATGCATTTAAGGATGATGAAGCGAAGAAGGAGACAGTGAAGGAATTGAGGCAAGTCATAAAAACCTACTTCGGCTTGAGGTTCTTTATCCGCCTCTCAATAGTATATGCTCTCACAGCACTCTTCTGTGCATGCGTTGCATTAGCAATTGTTCTGGTGAAGTGAAATGAGAAAATGGCTTTTTGCTTTGTTTGGAGTTGCAGTTGTAGTGAAGTTAGCAATCCTCTCCATAACACAATTTCAGCAACCTTTAATTGTGATGGATGAAACACTCTACTTCCTTCAGGCAAAGGAGATTTGGACAAATCACACCTACATCCTTCACAACAAAACATTTGGTGCACAGTATCCACCACTCTACCCATTACTTCTCTCACCGCTCACAGTGATTGCAGATGTGAATTTGCAATATATGCTTGGATTGGCGGTGAATGCAATCATTTCCTCTCTCCTCATCTTTCCTGTGTATGAGATTGCAAGAATGTATTTGAATGAAAGGAAAGCATTTATCATCTCTGCAATCACAGCATTTGCACCAATCTCACTTACCTACTCATTTGTGTGGATGAGTGAGAACTTGTATTTCCTCCTCTTTGCTTATTCAGTGCTATGGATTTTGAGGAATGAGAGAGTGAAGGCAGGAATTGGTGTTGGATTGGCAACACTGACAAAGGTAATCGGACTTGCTCTTATACCATTCATGATTTGGAAGTTCAGGAAGCATTCAATAGTTCCAGTGATATTGGCATTATCACTTGCTTCAATTCATTTCCTCTTTTGCCTAACTGAAACAGGAGAAGCAACAGGCTATCACTACTCACCTCACTCACCTTCCTCACCATTCCTCATTCAGTTGTTTCTTGCATTTGTGTATTTGAGTTGTGCAACTGCCCCCTCACTTCTGAACTTTGATTTCAGAAAACATGCTGATATTATCGCTCTCGCAGCATCATATACGGTTTTAGTGGCATTTGCCTCACACCTTCCATCCACTCATGGAAGGTATTATGAGTGCTTAATTCCTATCCTGCTCATTCCTGCTTTTGATGAATTTGCAAGGACAAGAGCAAAGACAGTTGCCTTATGTGTTGTCGCATATCTCTTCTTCGCACTCCCTACGCTTATCCATGCTGATTTAGTGAATGCCTCGCTAACTCTTCCCATAATCCTCTCAACGACATTCACCCCTCTTATACTATTTGTGATTGCTTTTGCTTTGCTCTACGCCTACATTCTGACAAGGAGCGAGAAGAGAAGGTCTGTTGTTGCACTCTCACTTCTCACATTCATTTTGATTGGAAGTTCAGTAGCAAATCTCTACAATATGCACAAAATCTCAACACAGGAGAGGGAGTGTGTTGTGTTCAAGCAATTGAAACAGAATTCAGGTAAAGGTGTAGCATTCCTTGCGGACATGAGAGAATGGTGGGCAAACTACTGCCTATGCTGTTTCTATGCTCAACACTTCCTCCCCCTCACTTCCTCACCCACCACAAAGTATTTAATAGTGGAAAAGAAAGGAATTAATGAAGGGCAGAAACATATAGCAAGGCTGGAGAGGTGTGGTGAGGGAGATGAGGTGCTTATTGTAGAGGAAGTGAAATGATTTGTGAAGGGAGGTGATGAAAAATGAGATTGAAAAAGGAGCAGAGAGAGGAAATGAAGCAGAAGATTGTTGAGTTTCTGAAAAATGTGAATGGTCACATAGCATCAATTCCGATGCTCGCAAAAGTAATCAAAGCATCTCCACCAACAGCAAAGTCAATTGTTGGAGAGTTGGAAGTGGAGAAGAAAGTGAGAATTGTGAGATTGGGCAACGACTACATAGTAAAGTTGGAGAAAGGAGGTGAGTGAGTAAGAATGAGTGAGGAGTATTATGCACAGAAAGAAGGAGAAGGAGTAGAAGAAGAGCAAGAAGGTGTTGAAACAGAAGATTTTGATGAATTTGATACAGTAGCACCTGAAGGAAGATTACCGACACCACATATCAGAGCAGATGAGACACTCTTTGATAATGAATTTGTTCGCTTCCTTGATGCACTTCTGAAGGACAGCACAACAAGAGAAATTGCAGAATACATACTTCGCTCATCTCTTTCAATCACAGCAAAGGAGAAATTGATTTTGTATGCATACACACTTCTTCACAGAGAGTTTGCAATCACAAGATTGAGAGGGGAAAGAGATTTGCAACGCATTCTCATACAAAAGTCACTAATTGATGCTGACTTACCACTCGGACTGACAAAGTTTGACCTCACACCAGAATTCCATCATATCGTCGGATTAATCACAATCAAATTCCAAGCAAAGTTGTTGAGAAGTATGGATGGATTTGAGAGAATTGCACTCGTATCGCAGAGGCAAATTGTGGCAAGAGAGGAGTTGATGAGAATGGATGAGTATGAGTTGAGAGAGCGGTTGAGGAGGTATCCACAGAGGAGTTTTCTTGGTATTCTACCATTCTTCAAGAAGAGGTGATGTAGGGTGGGAACAAGAGTGATTTATGCAATATGTAATGATTGTGAGAGGAGAAAATGTCCAAAATGTAAGAAAGATGACTACATGTTTCCCATAGTGATAGAGTGGATGACAAAGGAGCAATTAATAGAGCATTTGAAGAAAACAAGATGTCCATGTTGTGGCTCTGGTAACTGGACTACAACAGATTATTCGGAGGTTTAAGAGGGGGTGAGGTGATATGATTATTGTTCCTGAATTCCTATTCTTTGGCTTCCTCCTCTGGGCGATAATTGCATCTATGGCTTTGGTGATGTTTGCACTTGCAATCAAAAGATATGCTCCTGAAGCATTCATCTTTTGGAGAGCAAGAAGGGAAGGAAAGCCTCTCGCTCTGGTGCATTATCCAGAGGGAATCGTCAGAGCATATATTCCAAGAGAGGAGAGGAGGTTAAATCCCTCTGTAACGAATTACTACTATGTTGGTGATGTTGGCATAAAGTTCAAAGGAACAAATGCAACACTTGAGAGATGGAATGGCAGAATTCCTGTTTTCCACTACTTTGTGAACATTCCAGAAGCAATTGCAACAAGAGAAGCAGTAGCATTCTCACAATTCAAGGACTATCTGAAGGAGCATGGGATTGATGTGAGTGGAATTGAGGATATTGCATTCTTTGTTATCTCTCGTTATGAGAAGTATCTGGGAAAGGGATTATCACAAGAAGAGGCGATGAGAAGAGCATTAAGTGATACAGGACTTGATAATGAGGAAATGGTGCAAAAGATGATTAATCTCCTTAAGTTCATAGAGAAGAACAGAGAGGAGATTGAGAAGATGAAAACAAAGACAGGGCAATTCACATATCAGGTAATAGCGAATGCAATTGATACAGTTTCAGCATACACATCTGCAAATGTTGCTCACACAAAAGCAGTGTTGGAGAGTGCAATAAGAGAGCAGTTAGGAAGTGAAGTGAAGGATTACATCAAGTATGGAATGCTAATATTTTTGGGTTGCTTAGGTTTGGGTGTGTTGTTCATTCTAACACACACATTTATGACATAGGAGGTGATACAAAATGACAAAGGTGATATGTGATATTTGTGGAAAGGAAATTGATAAGAGGGCAATCCACTTACACATGCGAGTGCATGAAAAGGAGAAGGGAGGAGAAGTGGAAGAAGGTGGAAAGATTTATGATTATCATGTCCTCTTTCCCGATTTGACATGCGTTGTAAGAGATGGAAGCGATGTATATGCAATGCCAGTTCTTGCGATACACATTTCTGCAAAAGGAGGATGGATGATTGTTTGTGACAAAAATGGAAAAGTAATGAGAAGTGAAGATGTGGATGGAGAGTGTTACATCTGTAATGGAAAGAAAGAGGCACAAAGGTTGATGAAATTACTGATGACTGCAAAAGAAGGAAGAGAAGTGAGAAGATTGTTTGCAAGAATTGTGGATAAACTATTACAGATTAGGAGAAGAAAGGTAGAGCAAAAAGAAGAGGTAGTGAGAGAGTTGAGTGAGGAGAGTGTAGCAGAGTTGGTCAGTGCTTTGAGAGAGTTTGCATCAAGAGCAAGGAAGGAAGGTGAGGAAGATGAATTTTAACGACTACTCTCCAACTCCTCTACCTTCTGAAGAGGAGAAGTATATCTCAAAACTCGCATATCCTCATCTCCTTTTCATTCAGATACAAAGAATTATGGATGCAATTAATGTCGGTGATGATGGCAAGGAGGAATTGGAAAACCTAAAAGCATTACTCAAACCCTCTTGGAGAGAGGAGATTGATGCAAAGATGGAAACATATGAAAAGAGGATGGAGAAGGAGATTGAGGAAGCAACGAAGGTAAAAGAGAAGGTCGGCATCACAACATACAGAGAAATGAAGAGATTGGCAAAAGTAAGATATGTGAGGAGATATGTGCAATATGTGATTGAGAAGTTGGATGAAGTTGGCTTGTTATTGATTGAAGAGCGGACAGTGTTAAGAGGAGGTGGAATAATAACATGAATGACAATCCTTTTGACAAGTGGAAACTCGTCTCACCTGAAGATGACAAATATGTTTTTGCATTTTCACGAATAATTACTGGTCGTCCAGATATGGTGGGTGGAGTAATTTACGGAATGCAGAGAAGTGGAAAGACGATGTATTCACTGCTTGTGATGTATGATATTTACAGAGATTGGGATATGGTATTGGATAATGTTTTCTTCAATCTGGAAGAGTTAATCAGTGCAATCAAGAATAGAGTGCTCAAAAACTTCTCAAAGGAGAAGCAGTTGAGGGTAATATGCTGGGATGATGCAGGTGTTCATGGGTCAAAGTATCTCTTTTTTAGGAGTAGGCAATTGACTGAATACCTACAAAATTTGTTTGATGTTGTTGGTATTGCAGTCAAAGCAATTCTCATTACAACTCCAAGTCCTGAAAATCTTTTGAAAGCAATCAGAGGTTATGAGTTTTATCGTGTGAGAATTGTGAAGTTGCAGAATGAGAACAGAGTTGCAATTGGATACAAATCTATGCTTCTTCCATCAGGAAAGATGGTAATCAGGCGTGTATTTGAGGATTATTATAATTTGCGAATTCCAAATGATGTGTATAACGAATATTTTGAGAGGAGGGAGCAATATCTGGAAGAGGCAATCACTGCACTTGAGGACTTTCTCAAGAAACCTGAAGAGGAGAAGAGGAGCAGAAGGAGAAGGAAGAGGGTGAAAGAGGAAGATGTTCTGAAGGAAGTTTGAAAAATCAACCCTTGACGAAAGGTTTATATTGCATGAATGCAAATTTAATAATATGAGTGAGAGAGGAGGTGAAATGCAGTGATTTTTGACTTTTTCAGAAACATAACAACAACATACTTTAAACCGCCTAAACCCACTATGGAGAGATTAGAGCAGAGACAAGAAGAGTGGAGAAGGAAGTATATGCCTTATGCTACTCCACCAGCACCGCCAAAACCTACTCCCTCCTCACTTCCGCCTCCTACACCAGCAAGAGTAGTTAAACCCCCCTCTCCACCAATAGCACCTCCAAGAATTTCTCCACCTAAAATTCCAACTTTTCATGATGTTATGGCATTATCACAGCAAATCAGAAGAGAGTTGAGGAGAGAGGGAGTGCCTGTGTGGTATTACACTGGAAAGTTGCAAGTGCCAACACCACAGAAGGTGTTTATGGGTATTCGTTATATCACAGGATTTGCATCAAAACTTGCAGAAAGGGCGGAGAGGAAGTATGAGAGTGTTGTTGTGCAACCTGTTCTTGCAAAGGTTGCTCCAGAGAAGTTTGCGAAAACTGAAGGAATAAGAGAATGGAGTGTAAGAAGACCAACAGACCGAGGATTTGAGATAACAACATACAGACAGAAAATTGAAGAGATAAAGCCAGCACCACTTTCACCAGCAGAGCAGGTGAAGAGAGGAGTTGTTGGCGGATTGTTAAGAACACCTATTGCACTCACAGGCATTCCTATTTTGAGGATGGGATTTAAGGGAATTGCAACACCTTCAGGACTAAAGAAGGAATTTATTGAAACTGGAGAATACATTAAAAAGCGTCCTTACGAGTTTGGTGCTGAAACTGCAACAACAATTCTTGCTCCCTATGCCTACAAGAAGTTGCCTGTGAGACCAACAATAAGCGTTGCAGAATTTCCGAGAGGGAAAATTGCATCACTTGGAATTGAGATAAAGAAATTGCATGGTGAGGCAACTTTTAAACCTCTCGTGAGTTTTGCAGAGCCTCCTTTTGTGAGTAAAGTGGTAAGGAAAGTGTTTTATCCGAGATTTGTGCATCCTGAAGAGATTGCTATCACAACAGAAACAACAAGAGGACCAGCAGAGATTATGCTTCGTCCAAATGTAGCAACACCTGAAAGGCTCTTGAGATACTTCAGAAAAGGAGAGGTATGGCATGCATCAGAAAACCCATTCAAATCAGTTACAGAGGTGCTTGAAGGAACATCACCAACAAAGGGCTTGTATGTTGCACCGAAGGCATATCCTCGCTTCCTCAAAATAAGAGGAGTAGAGATTGGACTTTTGAGGAAAAAGATTATTGCAGAGGGCAAAGCACCAACACTATACAAGATTAAAGTGAGAGGAGTGAAGTTGCCAAAGTTTGCAGAGAGAATGAAACTTCCAGAAGAAGTGATGAAAGCAATTAGAGAAAGAGGTGCAAGAGGATTTCAGATAAAGCAGTTTGCTTCACTGAAGAGTTTCGTTGAGAGGGAAGCACCGAGAATTCATGCATATATCTCACCAGAGGCATTAGCAAAGATTAGGTGGAAAGGAAGGGTGCAAGTTGAGGCAGTCATTCCACATGGTGCGATGCTTGTTGAGAAGATTTCCTCACGATTATTTCCAAAATACACAGTGTTCAAAGTTCCAGCAGTTGGTGGCGGATACGCTTATGTGAAAGTGCCAATTCGTGAGTTCTATGTTGGAAGACCAACACTGCTTCATAAACTCATTCCAAGAATTCCTGTGAAGCCAAAAGTTATTTCTGTGAGTAAGGCATCTGAACTATTGAGATTGGCAGAGAGGGGGAGTGGAGCATTCAAGCCAATTTCACTTGGAATGCCAAAATGGAGAGGAGAAGTTTTGAGTATGGAAGCATACACACCACAAACACCATTTGAGCGAGGAATTGCACTTGAATACATGCAAAGAAAAGCACCATTTGAAATTGGAAAGATTGAGTGGGGCATAAAATCGCAACAAATCATTAAGGGCGTTAGGGCGAAGCCTCGTGAGTTAGGAGATGTTATAAGGGATGTCGTGGAGAAGGAGCATAACCTTCCTGAAGGCGTTGGAGATGTCGTTATCAAGGAACTGAAGAGGGCAAAGGCAAGAGTATATGGCAGTGTGATGCAGGAAGCGATTGGAAGGCAATTTGGGGTGAAGGCACTCCCACGCACACCACGAGATATTGATGTTCAAGTGAGAAATCCTGCTGAATTTGCAAAGAGAGTTGCAGAAGCAATAAACAAGAAAGCAGGAAGAGAAGTAGTAAAGGTGGAAGGTGAGAGCGTTATTGTAAAGTCATCAGGAGAGAAGTTGTTTGACATTCATCCAATAGGATTTGGTGAAATCTCATTAGAGGGAGGAATTCTTGCAAGGGAAGGAGGGTTTCTGGCATATGGCTTCAAAACAGGAAAACTCATTAAGACAAAAGAGAAGATTTGGACAACAACGCTTTCCGAGCAGGCGTTAAGGAAGTTTAGTGGTGCAGTTGAATTAAGGGCAAAGCCAGTGAAGTTTGGTGAGGTGCGAGGATACATAGCACCTGCACATGCAGGAAGAGTTAAGGACATCTTTGACTACTTCTTTGCAGGAAAAGCAATAGCAGAAAGATTGAGGATGCTTGGCAAGTATAGGAAAGCAAGTGAGTTAGAGTTTAGATTGAACAGATGGATTGAGAGTTGGGGAGAGGGTGTTGCAGAGAAAGCGAGGAAAATGTGGGAGGAAGCACAGAAGCAAGGAAGGGTGAAAGTTGAACTCGGAGCATTTGAAGGCGTGGGTATGAAAGAGTTGATGAGACCTTCGCTTGGAGTGGCAGGAAAATCAACTGCAATTTCAGCATCAGTATTTGCAGTGAAATCGCCATTCACTTCCTCCCTCTATACAACATCACCAGCAGTAAGGAGTGCCTTCACCTCACTTTCAAATGCTGTGAGGGGTTCGGGATTGATAAGTAGGAGTGTAAGTAGAGGAGTAAGTAGAAGCGTTGTGAGTTCTGTGACATCTGCCACTCCAAGTCCTTCAGTTTCTCGCTCAACATCAACAAGGAAATCAACATCACCATTCACATCAATCTCCTCCTCCATGTTTTCAGCATTCTCATCAACCTCTTCAGTTGTTTCACAGATGTCAAGAGGGAGTGTAAGCAGGAGCGAGTTTTCAAAGTTCTCAAAGAGTGTGAGTAAGGCAAGTAAAGGAGGAAAAAGCATAAGTTCAGCATTCTTCTCCTTCTCTGCAAGAGCAGAATATCCAAAGTGGAAGAGGAAAAGGAGGGGGGAGTTTGAGTTCAGAAGAATGCTTGAAGAGGGAGTGGCAAGCAAATTCCTCAAAATCACTCCAATCGCCACTCCTGAAGAGTTGTTGAAAGGAGTATTGAGGAGGTGATGAAATATGAAGATGGAGATTTCTGACAGAGATGCTGTTGTGATGTATTTTGCCATTCTCCAAAATCTTGCACAACGACCTGACCTCACAGATTTGGAGAGGCAGGCACTTGACTTTGCCTCATCCCTCCTATATCAAAGTATTTACAGTGAGGAAATATCAGAGGTTGGAGAGGAGGTAAAAAGTGTGAGAGAAGAGGGAAGAGAAGGAGATATGGATAAGGTGAGAAGTGTGCATGAATTAGCACAGGTGAGGAGAGCAAATGCTAAACAATAAAGGACAAGCAGGTGAGATTGCAGTATTTGTGATTTTGGTATTTATGGTAGCATTTGCCTACATCTTTATCTCACCGATAGTGCAGAATATTAAGGATGTTGTTCCGACAATTGCAGATGCGACATCATGGACAAATGCACAGACGCAAGCGATGAACTGGCTCTTCAGGGCGTGGTATGCATATCCTTTCTTTGCTTTTATTGCTTTGCTGGTATGGCTAATCAAGAGGGCAATTGAGAAGAGGAGTGGAGAGGTGGTGTGATGAATGGATGATGAAGAAGGAATTGGAATGGGAACTGCAATTTTTGTTGTAATGCTGAATATTGTATTTGCAATTATCTTCTTCTTTCTGGTAGGTTCAGTGATGTGTGGAATTCTACCTCCTCTCACAAATGTAGTTGGTATCAGTGAAACTTCGCCATTTACGCAGGCACTCACAGTTGTGCCAAACTTGGTAAATGTTTTCTTCTACCTCCCACTCATCTTCATCTTCACGATGTTCGTATGGCTGTTCAAGTATATTGTGAAGAGGCATAAATACACCTACTACCAAGGAGGTGAGAAGGAATGATAAGAAGGTATTTGGTTATACCACTTCTCACCTCATTTCTACTGTTAGTTATATTTGTGCATAGTAGTTATGCATGGTATGATGCATTTCACAATCACCCTGACAACAATATGTCTCTTCCAGAGCCACTGTTTGGAAGTATCTGGATGGACAACTACAAAAGAAGTTACATAGAGCGAATAGACACAGATAACTTTGTGCTTGCTTTAAAATGCTTTGACGGCTACTATGAAGTAGTCTATGCAACACCAAAACTTAATGCTCCTACTGTCTGCTCAAACTATTGGGCTTTCCGTGTTTATCCATTTGGGAGTTGTCCGGATGATAATCAATTGCCAGATTACAGGATAAGATTTTACAACTCAAGTGGAGGACTGATAGATGAAGGAGGGTCAAATTTTCTTCGGAATCTTTTTAATTCCTACCATAATGGAGACCAGTATGAGTTATTGAGAAGTGGAAATACAATTGCTGTATATTTAAATGGAACATATATGGGTGATTTAGGCGGTGTATGGAATGAGATGCCTTGCAATATTGAGTTTGTAGCAAAAAAACGCTCAAGAGGCTATTACGACCAGAAAAGATTGAGGCTTGATGATATTTCAACAACTGGAGATGTTATCTCAACCTTCCCTCAATCCTGGTTTATCCTTCGTAACTGGGACAATCCAGATGCAAATGGATTATACGAAGAGGATGGGACAACAAGAGTATCTACACACACCTTTAATGTCCGATACATGTGGAGAAATGTTACATCATATTCAGAAAGAAATCCACCATGCGATAAAATCATAATCAAATACTTTACAACAGGTGAGATTGTAAATCAAACCTCAATTCCTCCACAATCATTTGGGAAGATAACATACAACTTCACAGAGATGCTTTTCCATGATGACCCAATAGAAGACAAGTATGGATTGTATGAGATTGATTTAATGAGAGGGAGTGATGTAGTTGCACAAGATTTCTTCTTCTTCACCTATGTTTCAGCACAAAAAACTTCAAGTGGAACAATTTCATGGGAAAAGGATAGTTATGCAAGTGGTGAGATTGCAAGAATTCACACAAATATCACAAACCCTGATTTCACCACTTACCTATACAAAGGATATGTGTATGACATATATGGTAATAAAAAGGAGGAATGGACAGTAGCAAGTGCTGATGAATGGCATGAAGTTGATTTGAATGGATATGATGCTGGTGTGTATTATGCAATTCTCAAAATCAGAAACAAAAACACAGGATTTGAATGGGAAGAAGCATGGGATACGACAAGTGTGAGCGAGGAAGTAAGGATTGAAGGAGTGAGTTATGATGCAAAATCCGAAACTGTGCTTGGAGGAGTGTATGTGAATGCTATTCAGAACTATGAAGACCATAACACAACAACAGATGCAACAACAGGCGAATACAATATTTCAGGATTGACAGTTGATATGGAAATTCAAATGAATGCATCAAAAATAAACTACACTCACAACAACTTCTCATTCACACCACTTCAGAATGGATTGTATGAGATTAATCTATATTTGCTTCCTGATGCATCTCACATCAACATCACACCACCAGCAGTTGTTGGTATTGTGAGTGAATATCCACTTCACCAAGCACTTTCAAATGCAACTGTGAATATCTGGAAGGATGGATGGAACTCAAACACCACAACAAACAGTATAGGATACTTTGAGTTCATCCTTGATAACACAAGCATGGAAACTTCAATAATTGAGAATGAAACCTTTAACTCATCGGAGTATGATACTTGGGTGCAACTTGCAAATACTGGAATTGTTCCATACACAGAAAAAGTGACAAACACAACAGATGAAACTCCTTATGTGAGAGGAGTAGATTATGAGATGGACTATGTGAATGGAGAGATTAAGGTTCTCTCAACAGGAAGTATGCAAAACAATACACTCTACCACATAGATTATGAGAAGTATGAAGCAACAACATTCTCTTTGAGTGCAACAAAGGAAGGATATAAGGAAAGTGAGGTATATACATTCACAGTAAATCCGACAGAAATTGAGTATGTGTATCCTCTGCTATATGGATTATACAACATTACTGTGAGAGCGAGAGATGCATCAACACATGCAACAATTTTCAATTTCAAAGCAACTCTGAATGATGGAGAGCAGATAAAGGAGACAACAGTTGGATGGCTCAACTTCACAGGTGTTGAGTATGGTATTCACAAAATGGAAGTTGCTGCTGATGGCTACTATTCTGCAATTGAGTATGTGTATGTGTATAGAGATGTAGAGAAGATTGTTTATCTTACGCCACTTGAAACGGCAGGAGAGCAAGGTGTTGGCATCTCATATCCACCTCATCAAGTTGAGTTTGCTTGTGTTGATATGTTTGGCAATCCTCTTGCAAACATTCAAGTGGAGGCAACACCAATCTCCACAACGACAGGTGCTTGGGATTGGCTCTTGAATTTATTCGGAATAAGGAATGAGAGCATATCCTATTACACAAATCAAACTCTGAATGGCACTACCGACAGTAGAGGAGCAATAACATTTGTAATGATGGAAAATATAGAGTATGAGGTGAGATTTGTGAATGAGAGTTTGGGGATTGACAAGACAATCAGAATTTATCCAAAAGCAGACCATTACACTGTGATATTGACACCAGTAACTTCCTCAATTGTTTCATCAGAGGATTACATCACATTCAATTTGAGTTATGAAATTGTTGATGAGGAGGAAATCAATCTCTCACTTGTGTATAATGATAGCCTTGCTCAAACACAAAATCTCACCTTCTTCGTGTATAACTCCACCACTCTTCTCTACCAGCAGAACTTCACAAATATCTCAAATGTGAGTGTGAGTTATACCGTGCCATACAAAGCAGGAGAAGAGTATATGTGGGGTTATTCTGCCTTCCACTCAAGGTTTGGAGAGATGGGGAGGAGCAGGATATTGAGAATTGCATGGTTCTTGGATTTAGGCATCTCAAGAGCATACTGCACATGGATTGCAATTGCCATTATTCTCTTTCTGACTGCTATGTTCTCCTTCACCACAGTGAAATTTGGCTATGTCACAATTCCTATGGTGTCTCTGATATTTGCATACATCGGATGGCTTTCAAACATCAGCATAATCATCATCGCCTTATGCTTGGGAATTCTGGCTTACATGAGCAAGAGGGAGAAGGAGGTAGGAGTGTAAGATGAGGGCATATGACATCTTGTTATTTTTGGTGTGTTTGGAAGCAACAATTGGCTTTGTTTCCTCCCTTCATGTTTTTCCAGTCAGTTATGTAGACGCATCAGCAGTCCAAACACCAGCAGATTGGAATTTACAAGAAGTAGAAAATCAAACGGCATCGCAATCAATCTTTGACAAAGTTATGTTGGCAACTGACATGCTGTTCAAAGCACTTTCCATGTTCTTCAACATGCTTGTTGCAATCGTTGCCATCTACATTCCTCTGACAACAGTATTAGGAGTGCCTTCAGAGATTGCCTTACTGTTGCAAGGAGTAGTGTATGTGGTGTATGCATGGGCAATAATCCAATTCTTAAGCGGAAGGAGTGTGAAGTATATGGAGTGAGGAAAAATGGAAGAGAGAAGAAGGTGGTGGAAAGGAATTTGCATTCTTGGTATCTTCACTTTCCTCATAACAACAGCACAGGCAATTGACATTACTCAAATCACAGCAACAGAGACACAAATCAAAGTCACAATTGCAAATGCAACTTCAAGTGGCTACATCTTTGTCAGTCCTTCCAATAAATCTTTCCCTTACGCTTACTCACATCAGGGAAATGGCACATACACAATCACTGCAACATTTCTCAAGCCAAACAATACCTATTATGTCAAGGCGTGTGATAACGAGAACTGTTCAGATGTAATGAGCGTGAATATCTCAAAAGAGGAGAAGTTGGTGGAGCAGAATTTCACAGCACCATTCAATAACCTCATGCAAGGCGGAAATCTCCTGAATATTTCAAAGTTAGGAGAGACTATTCCAAGCGTTTATACCTCTCTCCTAACAGACATGTTTTGGGCGATGTTTTTCGGAGGAATTTTCCTTGCATACTGGATTAGGCAGGAGGATGTGATGCTTCCGTCAATAGTGGGAATGATTGGTGGTGTTGCGATGATTGGATTGTTCCCACCTTCAGCACAGCATATTGCATACATTTTGCTGGTGATTTCAATTGCAGGCACTCTTTACACAATAATAAAGGCGAGGAGGTGATGTGAAATGAGAAAAGTTTTGATTTTTGCTTCTGTTGCAATATGTCTCCTCTTCCTGACATCAGTTGCTTCAGCATCTTGGTGGAATGTGAATTGGAAGTATAGGAGAGAAATCACAATCACAAATGTGAGCGAGGCTCTCACTGACTATCAGATTTTGGTGGAACTCAATAACACAAACTTCAACTTCTCACATGCACAGGAGAATGGGAGTGATATTAGATTTGTTGCAAGTGATGACCAGACTTTGCTCAATCACTGGATTGAGGTTTGGGATTTCATCAATCAATCAGCAAAGATATGGGTGAATGTTTCAGAAATCACAGAAGGGACAAAGATTTACATGTATTATGGAAATGAGAATGCAAGTGATGCGAGTGATGTGAATGCGACATTCATCAGAGTAATTGATGGAGTTGTCGGAGCATGGCACTTTGATGAGGAGAATGGAACTATCGCTCATGACACTTCTGGTGAGGGAAATGATGGAACTTTGTATGATGGTAATACAACAAATGATGATGGTAACACACCACCGCAGTGGACTGGCGGGAAATTCGGCAAGGCTTTGAGCTTTGATGGAGTGGATGATTATGTGAAAGTGGAAGATAGTGATAGTTTGGATATTACTGATGAGATTACAGCTGTAGCGTGGGTAAAAACAAGTAATACTGCAGCACAAACTGTAGTTGGAAAGAAAAGTGAAATTTTACTAAGAATAGATGGGTCTGGAAATGCTGTGTTCGGAATAAATGATGGAACAGGTTGGTATGAAGCAATCTCAACAAAATTTGTATGTGATGGCAATTGGCACTTTTTAGTAGGAACATTTAATGGAAGCTCAATAAAAATATTTGTAGATGAGTCATTAGCGAAAGAAACTCTCAAAACAACTACTATACAAGATACGACTAACCCATTGACGATAGGACAGTTAGCTGGTCTAAATTACTTCAACGGCACTATTGACGAAGTCTGCATCTACAACAGGGCTTTGAGCGAGGAGGAGATTTCTGACTTATATAACAACTACGGCTACACCACACCAAACTACCCAAACAAAATGCTTGTGCAAAAATATACAGAACCAGAGCCAGTTGCAATTGTCGGAGAGGAGGTGTTAACAGTTCTTTCAGGAGTTGGAAAACTGATAAGGATTGAGAAGGAAATTGGTGCAAACTATATCCTCTGGAAATGGAGTTGCACGAATCCAAATGCACTTGTGGATGTGCTTGTGGATGGTAGTGAGGTTTTAAGTGGTGTGAGTGCTGTAAGTGGCGAATATCTACTCACAGATGTGAATGAGAACGAGTTGCACATCATCAAAATTACAAATTCCTTCAACGCATCTGACTATGTAAGAGATGAGGCGAGAACACTTCCACCATTCTCATTCTTCCTCGCATTACTCCTTACAACATTTGTGCTTCTCGTTATAACATTTGCAACAACATCAACAATAAGAATAATTGCATCAATCTTCACCCTTCTTTTCACAGTATTTACATACAAATACTCTATCTACTATGCCTCACCACTCTCATACCTTCTGCTATTCATGTTCTTCTTCACTTTTGCACTGATGCTGGTGGAAGTATTGAGAATGCTCGCATCAACAATCAGAAAGAAGCCAAAGTGGGAAGAGGATTTCTGGAGTGAGTGGAGAGAAGGAGGTGGTGGATTATGAGTGAAAGGAAAGGAATTGGCTTTGTCTCTGCAATTCTGATTTTAATGTTTGTGGTAGTGGCAGTATTCACACTCTCAATAGCATGGAGTGAAATTCCAGTAGAGCCACAAGCAAACACATCACTCGCAAATACCTCATCAATCATTCCAACACTCACATCATTCCTACCATACTTTGCGTTGGTGGTAATACTGGCGATGGCAATTGGAGTTTTCTTATCGTTGGTGAGGATGAGATGAGGAAAGAGAAGGTGATAACGACAATAGCACTGACACTTGCATTTGTCATAGGTTTCAAGAGCATCACACTCTTTCTTCAGCACTCCTTCAGAGTTGCAACCATCCTTCTCATCCTCTCCTTCTCCTGCGTTGGTATTGCATTCCTTGAGCGAGAGCAGAAAGTAATTAGTGGAGGTGATGTGAATGAGTGAAGAGAGGAGGATTAAGGAGGAAGCAGAGAAGATATTGAAGGAACTGAAAGTGCCATACTCGGTAGAAATCGTAATTGTGGACGACGAGAGCGGAAAAGTTGTGTTCAGATGGAGGAGAGGACGAGGTAACTTAGTGAAAGGTATGCAGAAAACGATTGAAGTATTGGACAGGAAGATGGGAATTCCTGTGAAAGACTTGCTGAAGTAATTGTGCGATGAAGGAAGTTTGATTTTTCAACCTTTGACGAAAATAATATTAATAATAAGCGTGAAAGGGTGTGAGAGGAGAGATGGGTGTGAAAAAGAAGGTGAGATGTCGGTTCTGTGGATATGAGTGGTGTGCAAGGGTGGAAAATCCGAAGGAGTGTCCTCTGTGCAAGCGTTACCTCATTTCACCAAAATCAAAGTCCAGCACAAATACTGGCAGAAGGAAAAAGAGGAAAAGGAGGTGATATGAAATGGCAAGAAGGAGGAAAACTGGTAGAAAAAGAAGCAGAAAGAAGACAAAAATGAGTGAAATAATGAGAAAGATAGCAAGAGGAAAGAGGCTAACAAAAGCAGAGCGTGAATATCTCAAGAGAAGGAGGTGATTTCAGTGGGAAGAACAAAATGTCCTGTCTTGCAGAAGGGAAAGCATCACATCTATGGTGCAGTGAGAGGAGTGAGTGATATAAGAGCAATTAACTGCTATATTAGGGAGCAAATCAGGAGGGCAAGGAGTAGAAGTAAAATCACTGAACTTGTGCGTCGCTCTCTCTACTTATATACGCTGACACATGCACCCGCATGGAGAACTGCATTTGGGAAGAAAATTGGGAGGATGCGACAGGTGGCAAAGGAGGAATATGAGAAAACTGCAAGGACTGCAAACAAGCAGTTGGAGAAGTTAGGAATTGGTGGAAGGAGGTATGATGAGAAGATTGGATGAAGTATGGCAACAACAAAAGAGGGATTGAGGATTTCAGCACGAGAACTTGGTGTGAAACATGGAAAGCAACTGATAAAGAAACTCACAAGAGCAGAGTTAGAGAGAATTGCAAGGAGAAAGCCGTTGAATGTATATGAGGAGGCAAAAATCAAAGTAATCAAAGAGTTTCTGGAAAAGAAGGAGGAGAAGAAGAGCAAAAAGAGAGGAGGAAGAAAATCAACAAAGAGGAAAAGAGGGAGGACAGTAAAAGTAAAAAGACATCAAACAGGAAGGAGTAAGAACCTCTCACGAGACAAGAAACTGGAGGCACTGCCACCTGGGAAAAGGATTAGTGCATCAGGAAAAGTGTATTATGAATATCGTCAGAACAGAAGTGATTTGAGAGGAGGAATATAATGTGTGAGAGGTGATATGATATGGGATTTGATATTGAAGTCCTCCTGAATAATGAGGAGATGAGGAAGAAACTAAATGAGGAGAACAGAAAGCGAGCAGAACGATGGCTAAAGAAACTAAAGAACATAAGTGAAGCACATCGTAGATACCTTGAAAAGATTGCAAGTGGAGAGTGGGAAGTATGGTAAGCATGGAAGAGAGGGCAAGTCAGGGTTGGGCATCATTTGGCATGCTACTTGCACAGGGACTGAAGAAGTTGGAAGAGAAGAGGAGGGAGAAGCAGAAGCAAAAAGAGCAAAAAGAGAAGGAGGCAGAGGAGCGTAAAGAGAAAGAGGAAAAGGAAGAGAGTGGAGAAAAGAGAGGAAGGAAGCAGGCATCACCATCAAAGCCAAAGAGAAGAAAGAAAGGAGGTGGAAAGAAGAAGCAAACTCAAAAGCATAAGACATCAAAAAGGAAGAGAGGTAAGAAGAGAGGTGGGAACAAAAGAAGGAAAAGGAGGTGATGTTATGAGATGGCACTAAAATACCGTCCAACAACAGCCAAATACAGAGGCAGAACGAAAACCCTCTACATCTACTATGAGAGCAGAGACAGAGTGAGAGGTGGAAAGGTGCGGTGGAAGCCACATGTGAAGAGAGTTTATGTGAGTGGAACAGTGATGAGAGTGGAGCGAGGCACATTCACAAACAGATATGGAAGAAGAGTGTATGGACTAAAGATTGTCTATGAAAATCCACGCAGAGCATTTATTGCAGAGAGGGAAGGAAAGAGGTATAAGGTGAGGAGAGCAATAGTGGAAGTGACAAAGATTGTGGAGTTACCTGAAGATGCAAGGAATGTGCGCATACATACAAAGAAGAGTGAAGTGGAGCCAACTTTGATGAACGTGTTGTAAGGTGAGTAAAATAATGTCAACAAAGAAAAGCAAAGACCTACTCGGCAAACTAATGAGCAAAATCGCAAAAGGCAAGAAACTCACAAAAAGGGAGCGTGAGTTGCTGTCAGTTGCAATAGATGCATCAAAGAAGGCAAAGAGTGAAGGAGGAAAGAAGAGAAGCAGTAGAAGGAAAAGGAGGAGAAAATGAAGAAAAAGCAAAAGAAGAGGAAGACAGTGAGAAAGAAGGGAGGGAGGAGAAAGACATTCATAAAACGATGTCCTCACTGTGGATTTCGCATTCAAGGTTCGGAATTTGAGTTGTTTTTTACGACAATATGTCCATCATGTTGGCAACCTCTACCACCAAATGAAGAAGAGAAGGAGTGATGTAAAATGAGTGAATTGAGTAAATATGCTGAAAAAATTCCAAGAATACAGCAACTAAAAAAGCAAGGATGGAGAGTTTTTGATGTTGACATGATAGACAGAACAATCGGATTGGAAAAGTATGTTAGGGTGATAACAACATCACGAGGAAAGAGGAAAATCAAAGAGAGAAGGAAAGTTAAACGAGTTAAAATGAGGAAAAGAGAGTTTGAATGGCTACGAATAGTTTCAGAGGCATTAACATTTGGCTTCAAACCTCCTACCTACAAGGAGGAGTGATGTGATATGCCAAAAGTGAAGGAAACACCAAACAGAGTGGTAGTGCATGTCGGTGATTTGTGGAGGAAGTATCACAGAGCATCACCAAAAGTGAGGAAGCGATGGAAATTCAGGATTAAGGATGTTGGTAGGACAAAGCATTCAGAACTGATTTTGTGCAAGCCACCGAACAAAGATTGGCAAGTGTATGCATGGTCATTCTCAAAGAGGCAGGTGAAGAAAGGAAAGAGAAGATTGCTGGTGTATGATGTGAAAGCATTTGAGATATTGCAAGGACTGAAGGAGAGTGGAGAGTTGAGAGGGTGGAAGTTGGTGTTCAGGGGCTAACCTCTCCTCTCCATTCTTTTTCCTGTTTTTAAACTTTCGCTCACCTAAAGAAAAATTTAAACATCCAAAATTTATTTACTAACCCCAGAATTTTGGCTCCAGACCCCTTCGGAACCCATCATGAGACAAGCAGAAACGACCCTCTCGTCAAATGAAGGAGAGGTGGAAGTATAATTATATTTCCAACCCAAGTTTCCTTTGCGAGAGCGTGAATTTCACTTCTCACATATATAGTTTTCGCTTCCGTGCGAAAACACCTCTGAAAGCAGTTTTCCACCACTCATCTCACACCCTCTCTCACCCCAGAATTTTGCTCTACACACCCCCTGAAAATCCGCCTTGAGACAAGCAGAAACGACCCTCTCGTCAAATGAAGGAGAGGTGGAAGTATTATTTATTGCGGGACTTGAATTTCCTTTGTGTATGAGCGGATTTCTGCTTTCACATATATAGTTTTTGGGAGTGTGTCTGAACTATGTGTGAGATGTGGAAATCTCAACTCTTCTCACTTCTTTCAGATTTTCACGGCTCCCTCCTCTCTGTATTCAGAAAACACAAGCCTCTCACACTTTCAAAACTGGGTCATTCTCAAATCTTTCTTGGGAAATTCAGAGAAACCCATTTCCCAAAAAGTTTTTATGATGTGGAAACCCATTTATAAAATCGGAAGAGAGATGTGGAAAAAGGCGTGATGAGAGTGTGTGGAAAGGAGGTGATTTGGAGGTGAATGTGAATATTGCGTATGTGAGAGTATCAAGAACAGAGGAAAATGTGGAAAATCAGATGCAAGCAATCAGAAGATTTGTTGGAGAGGACAAGGAAATAAAGTTTTTTACTGATGTTGGTGTAAGTGGAGTAGTTCCAGCAAAGAAGCGAAAGGGTTTCAGTGAGATGCTCAAGTTCATTCACGAAGTAAGACAGCAAAACAAAGAAACAGAGATTAACCTGTATGTGTATGAGATTTCAAGAATTGGTCGTGACATGTTTGACACAGTGATGATGATTAACAAGTTTGAGAAGGAGATGAATGTGAGAGTAATCAGTGTAAGTGAGAAAGAGCAATTCCTCAATACACAGGAGCCAGCCATCAGAAACCTCATCCTAACAATACTTGCTTGGGTAGCCGAAAGAGAAAGAGAGTTGATTAGACAAAGGTCAATTGAAGGAATGAGGAGAGCAATAGCAGAAGGAAAGCATATTGGTCGTCCAAAAATTGAACTCTCACAGAAGCAAATAAGGAAAATCAAGCAGTATCTGAAACTTGGACTTCCACTAACAGCAATTGCAAAACTTGTAGGACTACGATACAACACACTCTATTCAAAGGTAATTGAACTTGGACTGTATGAGAGTAAGAGAAAGAACAGAAAGGAAGAGAATGTGATGAGTGATATGATGTGAGAGAGTATATGTCAGAGTATCAGAGAACAACATTCATTTCTTTCACAACATCATAAACAACAAACAACAAATTCCTTGCATTTCCTTGCATGAACATGTCATATGACTATGTTGTTACTATGTTGCAATTGCAATTGCAAGGAACAATTGCAAGGAAGTGTGTTAGAGTGTGTATGTGCATAGGGTAGAGAGAGGAGAGGAAGATAGGAGAGAGATAGGAGATAGGAGATAGAGATAGGAGGGGGTTACAGGGGGAGGGAAGAGGAAGAGGGAAGAGGGAAGAGAGAGGGAAGAAGGAGAGGAGAGAGGAGGGAGGCTCTGATGAGAGTGTTGGTGTCAGTAATACATTTCAGCACACTCGTAATAATGGAGAGCAGTAATATTTTCCTGTGAAATTGTAATACTGATGGAGGAGGTGGTCTTGGGAATGCTCCTCGTATTTTAAACTTTTGGATACTTAAAATTTTCTTTCGTTGAACAAATCCTTTAAATAGTGCTGAAAGAAAGTGATTATTGGTGAGCGGGGGTGGAAGGGGACGCACCCCTGTGAGGCAGGCGAGGTGGCGACGAGGCAGAAACCCAGCCTCGGAGACAAGGTGATGAACTCCTCCCTTCAGGGTAAGGAGTGATTACCATCGCTCTTGAGAGGGAGCGGGTAGATGCCACCCGACCTGTGAGGTGTTCCTACCCGCTGTGCGAGAGTGATATGGTGGTAGATGCACTTCCCCTGCGGAAGTTTCCTACCACCAGAGTGTGTGGATGCTCTCCCAGTTGAGGAGATTCCCACACACGAAACAAGAGCGTAGAGCAAGTTTCTGAAACATGGGTTAGTGGATACTCTCATCAACTGCTCCGACCGCTCCATCCTCATTCTTTCCCTTTTTTATTTTTCCCAAAATCACAAGTTTTATCCTCCCTTCACTACCGAGAGGAGTGGGGGAGGCGATTTTGGATGGAGGTGGATGTGTGGATGAGTGGAGTAGGATATGTGGATGTTGTATTTGTGGAAAGGAATGGAAACAGAGAAACATGGGTTGCGAAGTGTCCATTCTGCAAGCAACATACAGTGATAGTCAGAGAGCAGAGGGTTATGAAGGATGGCTGTGTGAATGTGGAGTGGTGTGTAGAGGAGAAGTGCAAGCATTTCTGCAACCTCTTTCCACTTGCATATACAGCGATGTTCTCCTCCTTTTCAGAGAGGAGGTGAAATGGGATGGGAAGGATAGAAGAGGAGTTTGAGGAATACCTCAAGAGAGGGTTTCCAGAGGAGATTGCGGTGCTAAAGACAGTGGCACATCATTTTGCACCAGAGACGCCAGGTGTGTGGAGAGAGATTGAAGGTGTCATTCGTGAGATAGCATGGAAGAGGAGGAACATAATAGAGAGTGTGCCAGAAAAATACAAAGATGCTGTAAAGGAGTTACTTGCATGCACCAGGTTGATAAAATACATGGATAACCTCACACTTTCATGGGGTTGGTTCAATATTGCTCTTGACATAAAGACCTACACATACTTTGTAACTTCCCAACATCCATCCTTACCATACATTATTCCATACAAGGTAGTAACAAAGAGCAGTGATTTTGAGTTTTACACTGATTTTGAATTTACGGTGGAGGAAGGAGAACTTGCGATGCTCCGCACAAGTGCCAATCCTTCGGCAAACTTTGAAATCATAGGTCTATTCATAACAGATGACGGATGGCTTTTGGAGGTTAGGAGAAGCGAGAGAGGGTTGAAGGCAATATCAACACTGGAGGAGATTTTGATGGAGGAAGGTGATGAAGAATGAGAGGGATGAAAGGGATAAGGGGGTGTCTTGACCTCACTGTGTTTCAGGATGAGAAGCCACTAATCACATACTTCCTCTTTCCAAGGACGAAGTTGGCATTTAGGAAGTTCAGGAGTGGAGAAAAGAGAGGAACAATAGAGGAAGTGGATTACAATTTCGCATTTAAGTTGTGTAGGGAGTTGTGCAGTTTTAAGGCGAATGGAAGAAGAGTGGAAGGAGCATTTGTTCAGTGGATAAGGAGGAAGGAGGAGAAAGGGCAGGTGAAGAGGCAGAGTGATGTGATAGCACAACTCTTCAAGAAAGGAAAGGTAGAATTGAGTGGCTTAATATTTGTGAAGAGGTGAGGTGGAAGATGCTTATAACCGAGGAGCGAATGATAAATGATATGGAGGAATGGCTTAAGAAGGCAAGGAGTATGCTAAAAGAGGTTGCTGTGACAACAGACCAGGGTCTTGTTGGGTTGCGAGCAGAGGATAAGAGTTATGCAGAAAATCAATTGGAAAATGCAATAAACATGATGGAGCATTTGGATGGAGAACTACTGTCTATACAGATGCTCATTTGGGATTTGAGGAAGATGAAAGGATATGAGTGAGTAAGTATTGGGAGGTGAGGAGAATGGAGGATATAAGGGAGAGAGTGGAGAAATCGCAGGAGAGAACACTTGAGTTTAGGGTGGTGGAACTGGAACAATCAGCGTTTCGCCTTCTCGCACTTATAAAGGAGTTGCATGGAAACTTTTTGCTCTACAAAGAGGGTGTGGAAAAGAGGGAGTATGTTGAGTTGTCAGCAAGTCGGATAGTAGATGAAATCAAATACCTTTACAGAGCATTTAGTGATTTAGAGAAATCTATAAGGAACATACTGAATGTGGATGAGCAAAAGGGTGAGTAAGATGCAAGAAGAGGAGGTTGTGAATTTTTCTGATGTCGTGAGGAAAGAAGTGATGGAGATAGTAAATGAGCGGGAGTGGTGGTGTCATCACTGCTCTACCTATATGCCTGTTGAGCCAGAAATTGAAATCAAGGAAGAGAATGGAAGAAAGGTTGCAACAGTTAAACTCTACTGTGTTGCTTGTGACACATTATTGGATATGTTTTGCAAGTATGTGTAGGGGTGTGTGATATGGTGAAGGAGATTGTTATCTCACTGTATCCAGACATAGGCGACATTAGTGACAAGGAGTGGAGTGATATTGAGAGGTGCATAGAGAAAGTCAGAAAAATCCTCAAAAAGATAACAGGGATTGACTTCAAGATTGAAGTAGAATACTGTTTCAATACAGATGAGAGGGCAGTTGGAGTAGAGCCTGATACAGTGAGTGATGATGTGGCAGAATTAATCAACGGTTTGACAGTGGTGTGTGGAGAAGTAGAGATGGAAATCACTGCAGAATTTCCACCAGACTATGTTCCTCCATCACTAAAGAGAGGTGAGTAAAGTGAAGGTAGATGTCTTAAGTGTTGGAAGGTTTTCCCAGAGATTTAAGGATTTCCAACATATCTTTGACTATGCTGAAACCTTCCTTGACAGGAGTGATATTGGATTATGGATACTGGGAATTTTTCCAGCAGAAGAAAAGAAGGAGGATGCACTGTTCTATGAGGAGGCATTACCTACAACAGACCCACGACGATTTATTTGCTTCAGAGAGGGAAAGGTGATTGTTGGTGAGGCGGACTATTACATAGATGCAGAGCAACTTCTCACCTATCTTGAGGATACAATAAAGATGTATGATGAATTGCAGGAGAGAGTAAATAAATTTGTGAAAAGTCAGGGTTTGCACTGCAAGTATTGCTCCAAACATGTCTTTGGAGAGGTTCGTGATACACTTGGATTTGTAGTGAGAAGAATTGAGAGCAAAAAAGCGGTGGTTGATATGTATTGTAGATATTGTCGTAGGCATTTACTCCGCATTTACTTTTACTGGTGTAAAAGGAGGTGATTAAGATATGGATATAGTTCACATTCCTCCTCATAGGTTTGACCTAACATATCAGTATTTACTTCCAGTGCTAACAAAGACACGATACCTTTACCAAGATGAATGCATCAAAATTCAGGAAATTAGCATCTCGGATATTGAGCAGGAAAAGCAAGAGGGAGTGATTTTCAGAGGAAGTGGAGATGAGCCAAAGCCTTTTGTTGCTTGCTTCAGAGAGGCAATAGTAGTAGGATGGTGTGAAGGTAATGAAGAGGAGTGCGTGAAGAGAGTTAAGAAATTTCTTGAGAAAATGCTCAATACTTGGAATATGGGAGTGATGCTTATTGTATTTGGATGGAGGTGATGAAAGGTGAGGACAGCAACATTCCCTTTCTCTTTCTTCAACAAGGTATATCAGCAATTTGCTCCATACTTTGAGGATGACAACGACATTCACTTTGACCCTACTGGAATATTCATTCAAGCAATTCTCCCTCCCTCTCCACAG
>Ga0190307_1000108_pt1 | contig 26507 bp, 17 predicted proteins | sample 48700745_MG_FD_161653 | JGI IMG/M metagenome (GOLD analysis project Ga0190307, IMG submission 161653) | Hydrothermal vent sediment bacterial communities from Southern Trench, Guaymas Basin, Mexico - 4870-07-4-5_MG | ecosystem: Environmental > Aquatic > Marine > Hydrothermal vents > Sediment ... | reverse complement strand
CCACAGTATAATATATTCTTTTTCTGCCTTTTCCAACATTTTTAGCTTTAAGGAACTTTATTGTACCTATTTCCTTAGTGTTCGCTACATGAGGTCCTCCATCCGCCTGAACGTCTATACCCTCAATTTCAACAATCCTTAGAACATCTATCTTTGGTGGCAGTTTCTCAGCTAATTTAACCAGACCAGGAGTCTTCAAAACTTCTTCCCTCTTCATATAATATATTTTGACGTTGTGTCCTTCTTTAGCCAGTTTATCGGCTTCAGCAACTATCTGCTTAAAAAGTTCTCTGTCCATTCTCTCAAAACTAAAATCTAGATGCCCTTTCTCCAAGGTAATATCTCCACCTGTTATTAGAACACCAAAATTACTGTAAGCAACACCGACAATCACGTGAGCTGCAGTATGCAACTTCATAATCCTATATCGTCTTTCCCAATCAATTTTACCCGTTACTGTTGCACCTACCGGGATATCCCCTTGAACTTCATGAACAACAACATCTCCCTCTAGCCTCACAGCAATCGGTTTAAACCTCGTTTCTTATAACTTTTACTCATGGCCGCACCCTATATAGATATGGTAAAAGATTTTTTAATTCTCTGTCGAGAAGGCTTAACAAAATAAATGTCAAGACATTTCAACAGAAATAGTAGAAAGACCTATCTACATGTATGGAACCGCGCTATACGTAGTTCCAGATGATACATCAATATCTTCCACAGAAGTTGACGACAACCTTATCCCAGCACCTCCTCAAATCGTTAAGGAAGCACACTGGTTTCCTAAGCAATCACATGTAAAACTAATCTACAAAATTGTGGCATCAGATTGGTCAACGCTTCATGTGAAATTACGATTCGACCAAGATATATATGCCAGGTACTTTCGAGTGTATTTAGGTAGTCTCAAAGTCTTTGAACAAATAGTTTATCCAGGCCGTACTTATGATTTTACAATAGGCTTACCAACCGGCGCCTCCGGCTTCTACACTTTCCACGATTTAACTCTTGAAATTTATTCCGGAGGATATACAGAATTTGGATGGAAAATAACTTCGTTATGGCTTCAGGGTCCTGCAGCAGTTATTGGCGAATACTTTCCAAGATTATCTAAAGCAAAATTATCATGGGAAGTTATCTACGGCCCTGACACTAAACTAGACTTCTCTATTAAAAGAGTAAATGATAAATACCCTCGCTACTTCACGGTATATGTTGGTGATCAAATAGTTAAGGACTATACGGTTTATAATCAAAAGCAAGATACATTATCATTGGGAAATTATGATAAAAAATCTCATCACATAGTTACTCTTGAAATCTGGTCAGGATCATACGTGGAAAAAGGCTGGATTCTTGAGCTATTCAGAGTACATTACGCAGCACTGTTTGTGGAAATTGATTACATGCCAGGACACAAACCACATGAAGAAACCTTAAATTACATATCAGAATACTACATTAATCACGGATATGAAAGGGTAAAATTTGTCGTAGACGATGAAGTTCCCGCAGACGACACAATAAGTAATTATAATGAGTTTTATAATGAGTACATTAAGAAGTATTTTGATCATCTAGGGAAAGCTAAATGGAAATACTGTCTATTTGGACAATACTATTCCATTAAAGATTATCTAGGTGTGACCTTTGCAAAGAAATATATATTCATTGCCGATCAAGCGTGTGACAATTTTGCAAATAACTGGTTTAATCATTACATTGGTGGTGTTACAGAGGTTCAAGTTGAGAAAGTTGTGCTTATGCATGAAGTGGGTCATACAGTACATATTGGCGATTTTGAGGACAGTACCGAAATTTACTGCAGCAATTCGTTCTGTGTGATGGCCAAAGTTAATTGGGATAACTGCGATGATTCCCCATATTATTGTGCCCACCACTGGTCACAAAGAAAATTTCCATAAATTTATTAGAGGTAGGACTAATTGAATCGTAAAGTTTCCACAATACTTATTGTAATTTTTATTGTTCTCCCAATTTTCTACTGCTATTTACGGTATAGAAGTATCGTTGAACCTCCAAAGCCAGAGAAAATAGTTGAAGTAGCGGTTTACGCTGAACGTGTAAACGATACAGGCACAATTACAGAAGATTTTATGCTCGTAGTAGGTGTTGAAGTTGTAATAAGTAATTCCTCTGGCGTTGTAGCAAAGATTATAACAAATCGAACATACCATTTTATCTACTTGTATTGGGGGCATTGGTATAATGTTACTGCAAAATTTAATAATTCAGTCAAATGGGAAAACATAACAGTGGGAGGCTATGGAGGCACCATTGAAATTCTAGTTTGGGATAATGACACGATTAAATCTATTGAATATATTCCTACACTTGTAAATTACTATTGTAATGTCAACGTCAAATATGTTTACTTGAATATGCTGAGTTTAAAGGAAGTTAGGATGAAATATGTGAAAATAGAAAGTATTGGCGAGAAATTAGGATTAGAATGCAGTGGGTGAAGTAATATGCGACGATTAAAGTTGATGTTGGTTTTGTTTTTTATTTTATTCGTCTTTCAAGTACCTCAATTTTTACATGAGGTTGAAATTGCCCGGGGGGAGGAAAATCGGTTGGAATATGGCTTTATAGGAGATAATGATGTGTGTACTTGGTATTTGAAGGTTTTTAGAAGCGGTATGTCTTTTGTTTTTCTCACCCATTCTTCAACAGTATTTCCAACCCCTATAAATATTCTCTACTGCTTTGATGTTTCAATAAATGGTACGGAAGCTTTGTTGATTAATGAGTTGATCGGTATTGAATTTTTCCGCGATCCTAATAATGACAGTGTTCCATCGGTAGTTGATTCAACTACGAAGGAAATTGATTTCTTCCTCTTGTTTAACGCTTCTAGGAAAAGTATTATATCAAAACCGGAAATGCACGAAGAAAAAATTGTTTGGAATATCACATATTTAAATATTCAAGGACACGCTATTAATACTCTATCTCTTTCCCCCGAGGACCAGGATACTGTATTTGAAGTAATATTTGATAGGATTATCTTTACTTTTGAGTTACGTGTAAAAGATAGAGTTGCTAGACTTAAAATGGGTCTGATTCTTGGTAAAATTATTTATTTTAGACGTTTGTGGGGGAACATAACTTTGCTTGATGAGTATCTTGATGAGTGTGGTGTAAGTTATTTATTTTCAACAAAGGTGTATTCTAAAGAGGGGTATGGAATTTTGCTAGATAGTCTAAATAAGCCTACTAATATAACCATTCTTCTACGTAATGAGACTACGGTTTTTCAAACCTTATTTAATACCACATATTTCATTGAAAAAAGTAGTGGGACCTTGATTTACAACTGTACTGCAGGAATATATAGCTTAGAGACTGTTGATCCTCAACTTGTCGAAAGCATAGAATATTTTGATCCAAGTATTGGTGATGAATTGAATGATTTGCTCGATTCAAAAGTTGCAGAAAAATTATCTATTAAGGTAGCAGATGCTAGTTTTGTATATCGTCTGGTTTTTCCAAAGTGGGGAAATAAAACTATTTATTATGACCCAGAATATATAGCTTACTTTACACCTATTAAAGCCTCGAAGTTTCTTAACTTGATTTTAGTTTCATCTACGATAACTGGAGCAGCTTTGATAACATATGATATAGTACGTTATAAAAGATTCAAAAAGCATGGCACAGTCTCAGCGTCTAAATGACGGTAAACACTCATAAAATGTAATTTCCTTAAATTAAATTCAAAAATATGAGACTGAATTAGGATAAACACTATTAAGGCGATCGTGAATTTCTAGAAAGTTTAATAAATAATCTTATGTTATAAATAGGATAAACTAAAGTTAAAAGTTAAATTCCCATTTTGAAATAGACCACTACAATAGTGGAGTGGTAAGTTATGGTGGAAATATCGGAATCCCCTTTTCAAGAGGTTAAGAAATTCACAGAAAGAGCTACAGTTGCAATAGCAAAAATAGAGGATATGCTAGCTGGAATCGTAACAGCAATAGTTGCAATAGCAGGACTTGCAACAGCAAACATTATACAGGTAACCGCGCAACCAGAACAATTCAGAGGTTACATGAATCTTATAATGCTGGGAGCCGTGGCAATATGGGCCTTTGTAAGATTCGTAAGTATGTATAGCTCTCGTTTCATGGAACCAACAGTTATACGTGCTGTCTACTTCACATTCGTATTGAACTCTGCAATTCTCATATACTCCTACAGATTATACATTTCTCAAAGCCCAGTATGGCCATATATGCTTGCACTGTCCTCAGCGATAGTTGCAACAGCTTTTGTCCTCAGTTTCCTAGGATATGGATTATTTAGAGTTCTACGTCGCCGAGAACAAATCGAAGAAGCCATTAAATCTCAAGAAGAGCTTTTCAAAGAAGTCTTAGAATCACCTAAGGTTCCATCTGAAATCAAAGATAAAATTATGGAACTAAGATTAAGAAATCTAAGGCTTATAGACACGCTTATAATGTCAACACAGAAATATGCAAGCTTATCCAGAGGTTCAAACGTTCTGGCTCAGTCTATTTTAATAGCAGCGATAGCAACAGGTACGTCTGCCATTGCCGGAGGGATAGCAGCTGCGACAATTTCAGGACAAACGTTTCTCTGGGCTGGGATAATTGAAACGGTGGCGATAATAATAGTGGGAATTTTAGTGTGGTACTTTACTCGCATTCAAGAAAGAGTATTGAATGAAGAATTTTCAGCACTTCTAAGCATAGCACGAGTCTAACAACATTCCATCATTTTTGTTATCCTAACAACTCAAATAATACGAAAATAACACCTTATTTGGGTAGTCAGGTTCATTAATTAAATTACAATTTAAACACTAAAAAGCGAAAATATAGCATAAGAATGATCGCATTCTTTTAATACTTCATCACTTTGGAAAGTGATTGAACAATGGCTAAAAAGTTTTATATCGGAATCCTGATGGAAAATGGAAAAGAAAAAATGCTAATTAAATCAAAAGACCTAATGACACATGCTTTTGTCTGTGGAGCTAGTGGTAGTGGGAAAACTGTTACATGTAAAGCAATTTTAGAAGAAGCAGTTCTCAACGATATACCGGTTGTAGCCATCGACCCCAAAGGTGACATCGGTGGAGTGGCATTCGCCGTCAAGGAACCTAAGCCAGATGAATTTGTTAAGTGGTGTAAGCCGGAGGAAAAAGTAACAGGGAAACCAGCAGAAGAACTAGCAAAGGGATACGCTGAACTATATAAACGTAAATTCGAAGAATACGGTATTGACGGAGGAAGACTCAAAAAATATCATGATAAAATTATGGTTTTCATATTTACACCTGGTAGCGGAATAGGACTACGTTTAAAAATCGAACCAGAACTGGATCCACCAAAGGACTACAATAAGCTTCTAAAAGAAGACCCTGAAGCCATTGAATCCATGATACAGTTCGAATTGCTTCCACTGTTAAAAATGGCGGGATACAAAAACATTGAATCAACAAGCAAAGAATACGTCTTTCTTGCAGAAATAGTGAAAGATGCATGGTCAAAAGGGAAAAAAGTGGATTTAAAATATTTGATTAACGCGACATACAACCCACCTATCATTAAGATCGGTGTTATCCCTGTTGACGAGTTTATAAGCAAAAAGGAAAGGAAGAAATTAGCAGAAAAACTTAACACAGTTGCGCTGTCAGCTATGGGAGGCATACCCTTCGACCTAGACATGTTAATTGAGAAAGCAAAAGAACAAAACAAAGTACCCGTAATAATTTTCGACTTAAGATGGACAATGGATCAATCCGAGAAAGAAGCCCTCATAGCAAAAGTAACCAACCACATCTATCAATGGATGCTCAAAAAGGGAGGAACAAGCGACCTTCGCCTACTATTCTACTTCGACGAAGTCTACGGATTTCTGCCCCCATATCCAAGAAACCCATTAAGCAAACGCTACATCATGCTCCTTATAAAACAGGCCAGAGCCTTCGGTGTCGGATGCATTCTCGCCACACAAAACCCCGGCGATGTAGACTATAAAATCCTCACAAACGTAAGCACATGGATAATAGGAAGACTGCTTACAAAAAGAGACAGAGACAAAATAGGAGAAGGGCTAAGAAGCTTCCTTGACGCCCAAGGAGGAACAGCAGAACACTACAAATATTTGATGTCTTCCCTAAGTAGATTGCAAACAGGAGAATTCCTATTTTACAATCCCAATTTAGGTTCACCGAAACTTATGAAAACTAGATGGTTAATGACGTTTCACCGTGGACCACTAGTTGAAGAAGAAATTAAAGAAATTACAAGTAAAATAGCTATTACACCACCAAAAGAGGAAGTTGAAGTAAAGGAAATTGAAGAACTCGAATACGAGATTTCCCCCGCAAAACCCGAAATCGTGCAACTCAAAGAACAGTTTTTAAAATCGAAAATCTCACCTAAGGACATTAAGAAACTTGTTAAAGAACTTGTAAAGGGAAACTACGATCTAAAAATCGAGGAACAACACTTTTTCTACATCCCTCTATTGATGTTAAAAGCTAAAGTCTCAATGGAGAAGCGTGTTCCAGCAATAAGAGGAAGTATACATGTAGGAGATCTAGTATTCGAAAGAACCATTCCTCTAACTCAGAAAAACATAAATTGGGACGCGGAAGACTTCATGGGACTTTCCCTTAAAAACTTGAAACACAGCGACTTTACATCGAAGCCGCTCAAGGCTGAATACGCCATTCCCGTCCACAAGAATCCCTCAAAACTCTTAGACCACTTCTTAAACGTTTATCTACGCAAAAATACATCTCTATATAAAGATGAAGTTTTAACAGCCCTAGAAGACTTTTACAATAACGTATTGACGGAAAAGATCGAAAAAATTGAGGAGAAATATAACAAGAAAATCTCAAAACTCGAAGTGTCAATTAAACAAACCGAAGCAGAACTTAAATCACTGGAAATCCAGGAGGGAGTAGAAGAGGAAAAGAAGACACAGCTACTTGAAGAATTTGAAAGAACAGGGGACCAAAAACTGCAGCTTAAAGCTAAAAGCGTAGAAGCCAGCTTAGCGAGAATAAGAGGGAAAATAGAAAAAGTTAAACTGAAACTCGAACAGCTACAGAAAGAATTAAACGAGCTACGAAGCGAAAAACAGGAAGAAACAGAGAAAATCAAAAGTGAAATTCTTACAGCTAAAGAAATGGAGATAACAGATGAATGGGTTCTTCCTAAACCCAAGGAAATAACGATGCTTGAATCCATCGTTCTTTGGGTACCACATGTTTACGCAATAGCGACTATTAAAAACAAAAACACAAGCAAGAAGCTTAGAATCAAAATAAGAACCTTCGATATGGTTGGAGAAATAGGAAAATGTGAGATATGCGGAAAAACACTAAGCACAGGATACGTTTGTAACTATTGTCTCACACTTCTATGCGAAGAAGACTTAAAACAATGCAAAGTATGCCGTACGGTACTTTGCCCAGACCACGTCAAAAACTGTGAATATTGTAATGCGGAACTCTGCGATAAACATGCCTTTAAATGCGATAAATGTGGAGGCATTTTCTGCCCCAAGCATGCCAAGCACGAAGTACATGCACCTAAACCAAAACCAGAAATAAAACCACCACCCGAAGTAAAAATAGAACTGAAAGGAATAGAAATCCCAGGAGCAGAAATAATAGTTAGACACGCAATAAACCTAATAAGCAGACTAACACCCCTAGAAAGAGAAATACTAAGAATCACAAAACAATTTGGACGAGTAAGCGTAGCAGCTTTAATAGACAAGTACCCAGTCGAAAAATTTGATAAAAGCATTCGAAACTTAAAACAACTAGGACTAATTAAGAAAGAGAAAGGAAAACTAATCTACAACTTCCCAAACCTAATTAGAAGACTCATACTGGTCAAAGCACGAGAAGACGCCATAAACGAACTAACAAAAAGAATAGAAAAAGCCCTAATCTAAAGTAGCAAAGCCGTCAACATCTTCTTTAAAAAGTGAATTAATAAACAATATTTTTCGCATTTAATTACTTATAGTAATGCTACATGCTTCCGCTTGATTATCGTGACATGTTTATAAATATCAGTAAAGTTAGAGGAAAGTAATTTTAGAGTTAAACAATGTTTTCAGTAGGAATGCTTTTCCTTATCCATGAAAATTGATTATAAAGTGAACCTGTATCAACTCGAATAGAAAATATATACCATGACTTTCTTCGGCTTGACTAGCAATATACTGCAAGCTAAAAATAGTTTTCCAGTTCCCAGGGTCACCCTTTATAGGGTAACCGCAAGAAAACTCCCTTCTTCAGAGGGCGGGGATGAATTGCGGTTAAAATTAAATATTCTGGCTTTTAACTTAACTTGAACAGTCCCTTGGATAGAGGTCGCCCGAAAGGGTGGAAACGGTGAGTCCAAGGGAATGGGGCAGCAGTCGAGGAGGAAATGCCTCGGCAAGCCGAAAGGCGAGTGACCCGCCCCAAACCAGCACATGAGCCCGAGTGCGTAAAGCCTCGGGTGAACGCTGAAACCTCAGCAACGCTTCCACCAACTCGGCGTCCGAGCCCTGGTGGAAGCCCCCGACTTCAGTCGGGGGAGGAGGTCACAAGAAGAGCAATACTTCCACTATTATTAAAAATCAGTGACTTCAGGTGGAATGTCTCCCTCCATAATCCATACCTAAACTGATCTATAAATGTTGTAGTTATTACTATAATGAAATAATGCTTTTCAAAAATATAAATACCATGTTCTCTAAATTCGCCAAAAAAGAGGTTCACAGTAGAAAATGCAGTTTTCAAACGAGTTAACTCGCTAATTGCAATTTCACGCTAAACGCGATTAATTGTAGAAATCTCAATTTCACATGGAAATATCGAGTATTCCATAATACTTATATCTTTGAAATTATAAAGGTCTTAAAAATTATAAAGGGGTTCTAAAGCCGCAGCAGCAAAAATTAAGATAGGGTATAGTTCATAAAATTGTAACATTAGGGCTTCCAGTCTGGTGTTTGTAAATGTTCCTAAGCTTAATACTCTACATTATAGCGTTTCTCATCACGATATTTCTTCTTATAAGAATTTTAAAAGCATATTTTGAAAATCGCTTCAAAGTGTTGTTGTCTTATGTTTTTACAACCTTTTTCATGGCAGTAGTGGCCCTAACAATGATACTGGACCTTATGTATGAAATTGAATACGTCATAGGACCGTTAAGAATAGAACCCATAGACTATACTATGACTTTTGCTGTAGTTGCAGCAATAGTTTCATGGTATTTTGCCGTGACTTTAAGTCACAGTTCCATACCGCCAACAAGAAGTTATTTAATAGTTCTTATTGCGGGAATGGTCCTCATGGGAGAATTACTTGAGAGATCAGCAACTTTCTTAATTGATGCCGTGCTCGAGACCATTGGAGTAACATTTGTTGTGGCAGAAACTTTTAATTATCTTCGAGGAGCATATAAGGAGATTATTAATCCAACCGATAAAAAATATTTAAAACTATATGCTGTCGGCTTTACTACTATCTTAAGTTCAGGTTTAATGCCAGTACTAGGTGATATAGCTGTAAAGTACCAGCACTTTCCCCGTCAAATTTTTGAACCGGGATGGGCCATTCCTTACTCTGTAGGTCTACTTCTCTTACTTTACACAGTTTCTAAAAGACCTTTAGTTTTTACTTTAAGTAAAGCATATCCAACATTATTTGTCCTATTAAATCAAGTGGGCAGTCCATACTTTATACAAGAGTTTCGCTCACCAGAAAACAGCTCAGAGCCTTCAGAAGTGGACATTTTTAATCTTTATAACTCTGCGAAAGAATTAATAAACAGCGGCAAGAAAATGGGAACTGTTGATCAAGGGAAGAGAAAAATTCTCATAAATGTCCATGAAGGCATAACAGGGATGTTAGTCGTCAATATCGAGACACGTTATCTCAGAGAGATCCTGCAAAAAGCTACCCGCCTTTTCTGGGAACGATATCATGAAGTTTTACCGAAGTGGAATGGCAAAATAAGTCAGTTCACCGATTTTAAAAAAGATGTTATGCAAATATTTTCACCCTTCATACCAATTGACAGAACAGTTCAAAAAATAGATTTGAAAGCTAAAGTACTTGATCCACTAAACAAGGAAAGTAGAATTCTCGCTCTTTTAACAGATTACACGTCAAACAAAGGGGAATGCCCATACTACTCGGAGGATGTGCCTTCAAAATGTCTCCTAGACCCAACTAGCAGAAGACCGTGGGACTGCGAAGGGAAAGCCTTCGTTAAAGGATTTGTCTGCCAATATATACTAGATCATTTAGAAAAGAAAGCATATGAACAGACGAGTAATCTTCAAAGGAAACGCGAAAGTACACATTAAAACCTACAATATTGTAACACCTAAAAACTCAACCAATCTTCTCAATTCTTCCTCAAAGTTTCCGACGACCATACATAAATGTCTATTCACAGCGCTCTCAACAATCCTTTTAGGAGAAGTTCTAGTTCGAACAAGAACCTGAGTTCTACAAAACTCTTCTGATACAGGGTAACCCTTCTCTATTTTCCCGGTCGTAATGAAAATCTCTCTAAAGTCGGGGGAGAAATTCGCAAGTGTAACTTCTTCATCTTCCTTAAATACTCCGGCGATGCTTGCACCGAAACCTGTTTCAAAATGGCTTCTAACAGTACAGGTTGAAGCAATGGTGGAGGCAACAGTACAGTGCGCTAACATAAGTAAATTGTTTTGGAAATCTTCAACATTCCCCATGAATGCAGGTTTTCCAGAAAGTAAATGTAGAATTTTAAGCATGAGCATTGAAGATAAATCTCCCTCACATGCAGCAGTAATGCCCAAGTCCAAGAGATGTGAAATAGCAAGACACGGAGTTATTTTCTCCCTTGTTAAAAACGGAAAACATCGGAACGCGCAAAGATCCGCTCCAGCCTTCTTAAGTTCATCTTGCATGGCTGTCAGAATTCGCGATGCTTTAACAATATCCTCTTTAACTACTTCTGTCCGCGGAAAACTATCATACTTTTTAATAAGCTCCTCGTTTTCTTTAGATTTCCCAAATCTTTCTATAAATTCTTCAATATCGACGGGAATCACTTTCATCTTAAGTTTATCTTCTAAAAAACTCACACCATACGTTCTTTCTGCCAATTCCTTTGACGCACAAAACAGTATAATCCTCTTTTCTTTAAGCTGAGAAACTACTTCAGAAACCAGGGACATGTACTTAATTTCTTCCAAAGAAGATGAAGATAATCCATGAACAATTTTTACATATTTTTCTTTTCGCTTCAATCTGAATGCGGCGTTAAGAGCAGATGCCAGTGAATTTTGCTTTCCATGTGTTAACAAAACCGTATTGGTGTGTTTTGCAATTTCAAGTATTAAATCGGATGTCCCTCCTGTGGCTACAACAACATAAACTAGCGGATATTCCTCAAGTTTCTTTGCTATGTTCCTAATTGCTTCAACTGATGTCAAAATAGGTAAAATCTCTGAATATAAGCCTTTGAGACGATCAACATATTCAATGTGGACTCTATTTGCCCCTCTTTCTTGGGAACTAGATGAAACTGTAAGAATTGCAGGCTTCACCAATTTTCACCTCGATTTACAACATGGAAATCTTGCCTCTTCCTCGACATTTTCTTCAGTTAATTGTGTCAAATGTTTTTATATCGGGAAATGAAGCCAGAGTGAGATTAGTTAGATTATTTATAGATTTTCTTCCTTGATTCAAGCTTTAGTATCTTTATAATTTTTCTTCTTTAAACAATGCATAAATAAGCCTATAATCACCAATTCTGATTCGAAAATATTTTGAAATCTTTAAGTTTCTCAACGTCAAAATGTTCGCTTGGAATAGGATTTGTTCTTAAAACATCTAAAATTTCTATAAGTTTCTTTTTATGACTCTCAGGAAGATGTTTAGACGCTTTTAATATTCGTTTGTTAACTAAAACATTATAACTCATCATTCAAAAGTCCTCTTGAACTCATCAAGTGAAATAAAGTTTTCATCTGACTCATTTAATATTTTTTCTATTTCTTCCCTTTCTTTTTCCTCTATTTCTTCTTCCTTTAGGAGAATGATTTTTATTCTGAGCAGTTCCTCGTCAATTTTGTCAATCTTCTTTCTAAGATCTTTTAATTCGCTGTAAATGGACCTTAATAACACTAACTCTTCACTCATGTTTGTATCACCTAAGTCGTTATACAATTAACTTGAAAACTTGGGGCTTCTATGCATATATTCTTTTCTGCCACGTTTTCATATAAAAGCAGAAAATAAAACATATTAACCAGTAATTAACAATAGCATGAGCTTGATTGGATTTTTTTGCGAATGTCCGCTACTTTAACTTTTATCATTGTTTTTTGAATGTAATCTGGTAGCAGATGTAAATATTTAGGGTCTGAATAGCGTTTGTCCCCGCAAATAAAGATTCCTCTGTCACTTTTTGATCTTATAACTCTTCCAAGGGCTTGGGAAGCTCTCCTAAAAGCGGGAACGACATAGGCGTAATATCTGCCTTTCTCTTCTCCATAAAGCTTAGAATAGTAATCTATGTAAAGTTTTGTCCTCATAGTTACTCTATCAAAGGGGATGCCAACGAGAAAAACGCCTTCCAACTCTTTGCCAGGAAAATCTGCGCCCTCAGCGAATCTACCAGTCATAGTCGCACAAAGAACAGCCGCCTTACCTATTTTACCAGCATTTTTGAAATCATCAAGAATTTTTCTAGCTTCGTCGCCACTCATACCCTGCTTCTCCACAAAAATCTCTCTACCAAGCTTGCGGCAAATATCGGATAAACCGGGAAGAATATCTTCTTGAATCCTATAACTGGCGCAAAAAACAGCAGCATTTGAATTCATACATTCCAAGAAAAGCTTGATTGCCTCCAAATACTTGTCTACCATCTCTTTTTCAAGCTCCTCTCCTCTAGTGGTTAACTCTTCTGGAACCAAAGTTACAATTTTTGAAGGATCAGCAAAAGAAGGCACAATTTTTCCATCATAATTTGTTAAGCCAATAGTTTCGCTAAAAGCCTTTATAGGTTTTAATGTTCCAGAGCAAAAAATGCAAAGCCTAAATTTGTTCCATTTGTCTTTTAGTAGCTCTGCAGCTCTCATATCCCAGATCTCAAAAACAAAGTTACCGTTTTCTCGAAATTTTAGAAAAGCAATTCCGTCGATGTTTAAAGATTCTAGGGCGGTAAGCCAAAAACGGCCCAAATGGAAAAGAGAAGATCTAGGAGCTTTTCCTTCCTTTAATTGCCTGGAGTGGATGAGACTTCCATATCTAACAAGAAGTTCAAGTTCTTTAACATCTATATCTGAAGATTCGAGAACCATTTTAGGATCAAAAACATCATCTTCGCCACTAATTTTCCTACCTTCACTCTCCAATACTTTCATCAAGTCTTTAAGCTTACCCTTTAATATCGTGACTTTTTCAGATTTAAAACTGTTAAGCTCACCTATTGCTCTTTTAACGGAGCCAATAGTTATTCTATCAGAGTTGATTGATGAGGCAGCATATTGAAGATTATGGGCTTCATCCACTACGAGGAAAGAATTTCTAAACGGCACCAACCTATTTATGGTCCAGCCAAGGTCGCTAATAATATAATTGTAGCTGAGAGAAACAACCTTAGCATATCTTAAAAGCTCCATCTGCAAAAAATAAGGGCACATATCGGTTTCTTTAGCAAACTCATATATTTCGGAGAAAAGAAGAGGCTGTTTCAGCAAAGAATTTACAAGATAAACATTTTGATAGTATGGGCATTCCTTTCTCTTCTTTCTACAAAGAATTGAAACACCGGTATAATCTTGAATCTTAAGCTCCCTAGCAAGTAAACACATATCTCTTTTACCTCTAAAAGATAAACCAAAAACCCTAATTTTCTTCTTCTCAACAATTTCCTTTAATTCCTCAATAGGTCTATCAGTTTCATTCCCAGTCCTAACAGCCCAAATAATACGTCGACTCCCCCCTACAACATAGGGTAAAAGAGCAGCAAGAATAACAGGTGTCTTACCAAAACCAGTAGCAGCATGAATACAAACATTAACCTTTTCCCTAACCCCTTTTTCGATAAATTCAATAACTTCACGTTGATGTTCACGCAAAGAATATGGAAAATATCTAAGAACCGCCATGATAAACACCAACATCAACATAAATAAAAGGCTATGTAAATCTTCTAAATTTTCTCACAAGGTTAACCAAAGCTAAAATAAGTAAATCTAAACTTTATTGGTAGAAATTCTCTGTTGATTAAAAAATCACATTAATAAAAAATAGGGAGGATTTAGGGAAGCTCTATTTCCTTTTCTTTATCAATGCTATGGCGACAACCGTTACTATGATGGCAATCGCTATGAAGAATATTAATAGTCTTCCACGTGTCGGCGGTGAAACTTCCTCTCCTCCTACTGCTACCTTTGAAGTATAAACTATTATCTCTGGGTCATTGTCTATGCTGTAACCATCCCACTTGGGGAACGAAGTAGTTACTATGTAGGTTTGTCTATCCACTAGCCACTGGGATACACTGTCACCTGTTTCAGACTCATACATTGCTTTAAACGCTGAAAATGGTTCAGTTGCAGAGTACGCTATGTAAGTTTTGTTATCTTTACCCCAGATGTAAGTTGTTTTTCCAAATTTCATGTCGGCTACGCTGGCGTTTTGGACACTATATGAGAATTTATCTCCCACCGTTGCATTGTCAGAGTCAACCGCAGTTCCTCCTAACGTAAACATCGAGCGGGTCACATTTGTCAGCTTTGTGAAGTATGCTATGGCAAGCGATTTACCCTCTAGTTCAGCTGTGGTGTTAAAGTCTAACAATTCCCAGTTTCCAATGTACTGATCAATTTTCATCGATGCATGATTGTTTAATTCCTCTACACCTGTTTTTTCCACTGAAAAGTGCGCTACGAGAGACATTTTATCTATGGTTGCCCTAGAGAGAGCGTAGTCAAAGTCCGTGGGAATAATGCCGATCTCAGCTGTTGTAGACAGATAGTATCTCCATACGCTTCTAAGTCTTCTACCAATTCTCGTCGGATAAAGTACGCCACTTACACCCTCTAATGTGACCCCGAAGCTAACTGTCTCGTTGTCAGGCACAGTTACTTTTCCACTCGAGTTCGTTGAATCGAAAGGCCGCTTAAACACAACGTTATCAACATTGTTTATCAGGAAGATATGTGAAACCTCGTAGGCCATTGGAATACCATTGGTAATGTTAAATGTTGCTGCACCATTTCCATCAAAGTCATCGTAAAGTAAGAGGCCTGCATAGGAGGTTTTAAGCGTAGCCCGGCTAATCGTATTTTCTGAAATAGCTGTTTTATACGTTTGTAAAATTGCGAACCGGAACCATGTCCACTCGAATCTAGAGGTGTTAAGCCACCAACGTCTACCACGATACTCCTCCGATGTAGTGTTCCTCGTCAATGGAGCCAGAGCCCAGTAACCAGGCCTAGGCCTACCTTCCACCGTATCCCAGATTGTACCGTTAATTTCCTGCATTGTTTCAGCGCTTACAACAGTTTTATTCTCTGCATAGTACCAGATGAAGTTCTCAGACCATGAAACATTCCAAACATGGTGCACAGTACCCGTCCAAGCGAAAGTACGTAGCTCATCACCAGGTACCCCAGGCGTTGGATCCCACGTAATATTTACGAATAAGATCTTCCAGGACTTAGATGTATTTGCATCAAGAGACCAGACACGCTTAACGAAGTACTGATCATCGGTTGTTGATAAATCACCGTCCAAATCTAATGCACCATTAGGAGCAACAGTCCAACGTCTACCCCACCAATCAGGGGTTTCTCCCACGGTGAAAATTATAGGTCTATGTCGAACAGCTCCTTTACTAAAGCTCACTTCATAACTCGAAGTGTAAAACTCAACTTTGTACCAGTATACTCCGTCTGCTGGCTCATCTGTGAAATGGCATTTGAAGTTCAAAATCAGAGTGCTCGATGTATTCTTCTTAGACATGTTGTCAACTTTAAGTACTGGTGGAGCAGTAGTATTTGTACGTGAATTAATTATAATTAGTTTGAACGGTTTAACTGTGACTGTGAAATTCAAATACCATACAGTGTAGCTTTCTGTTGCAACGTCGTAATCTATGTGGATGTCCAATCTGGAAAAGAAGTTTTTCTTTGCAATTACCGTTGAAATCGTTGTGTTAACAGATACCAGCGAGCTGACAGTGTCTTCGTCTGCTGCAAACCCGATGGTCAGGTTGAATGGTTCTTCTTTGTCTATGTGTCTCTTTATGTCTCCTATAATTGGGTCTACTATTTTTTGAAGGCTGATAGGTGTGTTTATTCCCAGTACGTAGAATGGATGCTCCTTTAAGTTTCTTCTTATGAAGTTCCCGTTTTCATCTAAGACCCTGATTTGATATATTAGACGTGCACTGCTTGGCATTTTTTCTGTGAAGTACCCTGCCCAAGTCACTTGGTTACCTGTGGCTCCGCTAAGCGTACTGTTTAAAACAAATTTATCCTGTGTATCGTTGTACACTATGACGTGTTCGTAACGTTTTATGCTGCTGTTCCACGTGAAATACTCATAACCAATACCGACGTTAATGCTTCCATTTTCATACTTGAAGACAAGTTTAACACCAACATCTATGCTTCTTGTTACAGTTTTTCCTGTGAAGGGATTATATAGTGTTACTGTTACAGTTTTCTTTTCTCTTGTAGGTAACAGCCATGCAGCGTAGCTAATACTTCCACTTGGATAAGTTATTCGAAACATCACTGTTTCGTTGTAAGAAGCTACCCAAGCTTCTTCACCCTGTGCATTCAATATTTCAAATGTGTATTCTCTTGGTGAACCCAGTATTAACTCTGGGAACATGTCTTCTAAGCAGAACTCTCTCCAAGATGGTACAATTTTCATATCTTTGGTATCCATTACATACATCCACGCGCTGTATGCACCGTTTGGTGCGTTTTCACCGAATTTACCCACAAATTCGACAACATAGTCATCTGTTCCATTGGTAAATTTGCATAGCGATGTGTTTAAGTCAAAGACTCTCTCTCCGATTTGCAACGGCACACTGCTCTTAGATTTATCCACTACTAAGCTTCTAGCTTTCCAATGCTCTGATCCGTTTTCAATGCCCATCCAAAGAGACACTGTTGCGCTGATGTTCGGCGCCCTAAGATATAGTATGACATTTACTATTCTTAAATCAGCACCTTCATCGAAAACATCCTTAGGAATTGTTGCCACAATTTTAAACGACTCATTGTAGTTTATTGAATTGTCAGCTAATGGTGTTCCATTTAAGTACTTGTAGCCTATTTCAAGGGATGGGCCAAATGTCCATCTGCTGCGGGCACGGCTGATCTCTGTCGTATTTGTGCCTGAAAGTTCATTCCACTCCACGGTTATTTCACCGGTTGCTTGTGCAGCGGCTTTGGGTGTCGATGGCGGTAAGAGCAGAGCTAATAGTAGTATTATGGTTAGAAATTTTAACCATTTAACTGCATCTTTCTTCCTCATGGTATCTTTCACCTGTCTGTTTTCTCCCATTCATTTTTGTTGTAATATATATTGTAACTTATTTTTTATGTGTTACCCGGCACGGGCAACACATGAATAATTAAGTCTCACTTACTTTTAAACATCTCTGAAAAGAATAATTATCTATTTAAGAAAAGTTTACCTTCCACCCAGCAAAACTCCTCCAAAACACATAAACACACAAAAGAAAAGCAAATATCAGCTTTGCACTCAATTAAATCCGCGATTAGCCCCTGGCACCTAGAAACCCTCCAAAGTAACTCCTCTCTCAACAGCTAAACGAATAACAAAAACGTAAGGGAATAATATTCACAATAGGGGTGAAAACCTCAAGCAACCTAGGCGTCCTCAACAAAAGTCTGAAACTTCCACCCGAATGAGTGAAACAACCACCGGAGAACTCTTTTTAATAGGAAACATCTGATAATGGTAAAACTCCTCAAGCTCAATAGCTTCAAGGGTTCTCACTGTTCTACCAGATGCTGAAAACAATAACTACAGTTTTATCTGAGCATTTCGTGTATTTAGCGAGTTCTAATGTTTCTTCGGCACATAGCCGGAGAGATTTGAAATATGTAGTTTTCGATATACTCTTAAGAGGATCAAATGAAAGTAGTTATAATTTTAAATTATATACGGGGTTAAGATTGAAGTTTGGTGAATTAAAATGGAAGAAGTAGTTGAGAAGGGGATCGGTGGAGTTGAGTTTAGAAAGATAATAGTGAAAGCTAAATTGCTAAACCCATTTAAGAAGTTCTCTCTCGATGTTCAATCTATAGAGTATAGGAAAGATCCTCTTTTAGACAGATGGACTAGAATAAACACGCTTAGAGCATCAAGGATGAAGCAAATAGAAGAGAAAAATGAAAAAATGTTTGAAAAGATGGTTAAAGAAAGTAAGGCTAAATGTCCATTTTGCCCGGAAAGAGTTTTAACCGATACACCCATGTTTACCAGCAATCTCGTAGATTCTGGTAGATTTAAAAGAAACACTTTCATTTTATTCCCAAATTTATTTCCTTTCGCCAAATATCATAGTGTAGGCATAATTTCCAGAAAACATTATTTAGAATTAAACTCAATTTCACAAGATATCTTGGAAAACTGTTTAATTGGCTGCAAAGACCTCTTTAAACTAATAATAAGTAAAGATCCAGATGCAAGATATGTGATGGTAAATTTAAACCACCTACCTCCAGCTGGAGCATCGATAATACATCCACACGTACAAATAATTCAAGATTATAAACCGACGGTTATGCTTGAAAAAACATTGAAAGCTTCAGAAAACTACTATAAAACTTATGGAAATTGTTTTTGGAATGATTTAGTGGAATCCGAGAAAAAAATAGGTAAAAGATTTATTTCAAATGGAAAAATATTAGACTGGGTGGCATCCTTTGCCCCACTAGCAGATAAAGAAGTTATTGGAATATGTAAGCTACACAAAGAGTGCTTCACTGACCTAAATAACGATGAGCTTGATAAGATGGCTAAAGACATATCAACCATGTTATCTCTTCTACACAATAAACTTGGAGTAAAGAGTATCAATATGTCCATATTTAGTGCTCCCATAGGGTTAAAATACGAGCATTTCAAAATACATGTTCGAATAATATCGCGAAGCAAACCAACAACCCTATATACAAATGACATGGGCTTCATGGAAATTCTTCAAAACGAACCCATCGTCACGTCTCTTCCAGAAACCATAACACACATACTCAGAGAGTAATCGAAATCCATCTGAAAACAAGTAGATGGAGCTTAACGATTCAAATATAGGATAAAAATTTATAGAAATAATTTTTGCTGGAGTTTAACCTTTAATTACCCAGCCTACCATACCCTTAACATAGTATTTTTGTAGAATAGCGTAAACTAAAACTGGAACTATCATAACCAGTACAGCACCAGCACACAGCGTATCCCACGGCGTATGATATTTTCCTTTCATCCAAACAATGCGTTGAGTGGCTACTAGCTTATCAGGAGAGTATATAATAAGTAAAGCAAGAAAGAAGTCGTTCCAAACCCATGTAAACTGCAAAGCAGTTACCGAAAGCAAAGCTGGTAACGACATTGGAAGCACAATTCTCAGAAATATTTGGAAGTCCGAAGCACCATCTACTCTTGCAGCTTCCTCTACTTCGATGGGAAGCGTAAGGAAAAAGTTCCTTAGAAATAGAATAATCCATGGAAGTCCCCATGCTGTGTGAACAAGAATTAAGCCTAGATACGTGTTTATAAGCCCAAGTTTAATCATTATTTGAAAAAGCGGTATAGCAACCATTTGCTGCGGCATTGCCATCATAATTATAATGGTAAGGAAAAGATATGTTTTAATTGGAAAACTAAATCTCGCAAAAGCATAGGCTGCTAGTGCCGCAATAAACACTGGCGTAATCATTGCAAGAGACGCAATTATGAACGAGTTAAGGAGACCTCTACCTAGTGGAGTAGTTGGGTGATTCAAAGCTTCTACAAAATTTTTAAGTGTAGGGTGAAACTCTTTGAAATTCCACCACCCATGTAAAACCTCTCTTATAGGTCTTATTGCCACCATAAAAATACTGACAACTGGCAAAATCCATACTACACCAATTAACAATGCTACTACGTGAGCTACTATTGTAGAAATTTTTACTTTCATTTTCTTCCCACCGCGGTTTTCGCTATCCAAATAGCTGGTAGCAGCGTCAATAGTGTAAGAAGTGTTGCTAAAACTGCTGCCTCGCTGAAATTAAAGGCTACAAAAGCCTTTATATACATTAAAATAGCCAAAACCATGCTTGCTTCTCCCGGGCCTCCTCCAGTGGCAACATACACGATGTCAAAAATTTTTAACTCCCATAGTACGGTCATGACTACAACAACGAGAGTTGCAGGTTTAAGCAAGGGAAGTGTGATGTGAATAAATTTGCGGAAGGATGAAGCACCATCTATTTCAGCTGCCTCATAGTATTCACGAGGTATCGCTGCTAACGCTGCAGAGTATACGATCATACTAAATCCTGTCCACATCCACACTCCAATAAGTATTGTGGCAAACAAGGCTGTTTCCGGATGATATGTCCACGAAATATCAGCTAAGGAATGTAATCCTATAAATCTTAAAACAACGTTCACTATTCCAATATCTTTATCAAATAGGAATTTGGCCATTAATCCGCCTACAACCATGGGCATTACCATTCCTAGGAAAACTATCGACTTTATTATCGATGCACCTTTAACATCCTTTAAGATAATTGCAAAAAAGAGGCCGAGAAACACGGTTAGTGGAAGATGAATAGCTATCCATACAGCATTATGTATTAATGCTCCCCACGGAGGACATTCAAAAGGAAACCTATCTGAATTAATTATTTCCTTGCTCCTTAAAATTTGAGCGTAGTTACGTAATCCTACAAATTCGCCTTTAGGTGAAAGAAAACTGAGCCATAATGTTTGGACGATAGGGTAAATCACAAAAACGATGATAAGAATAACCGCAGGTGCCAGAAAAAATAAAGGAGTTGTATTTTTTTGTGACATTTCGTCACCTGCCATTAAGGTGCTTTTTCTTCTATCTTCGCTAATACAGTTTCCCATTCATCTGGATGAGCCCATAAATACTTCAATTGATCCCAGAAGGTGGTTTGGAACTCGCCGCCAATGGTATCGTCAAGATCGGTGACTGCAGTTGCTCCTTGTAAGAGTTGAGCTACCTTTTTATCAACTTCAGGATAAGCACTGAGCTCTACATTGAGGTTTGTAGCGATGTGACCACCTTGTCTCACCTGTATTGTTTGCCCTTCGGCACCTGAAAGGAATTTGACTAGCTCTTTAGCTTCATCTGGGTGCTTTGTATATTTTGGTATGAACATAAAGTCTGGACAGAAAACGAACGCTTTTGCTCCTGGCAACGAGAAAACACCTAGATCGGTGGGATCATCGACCATACCTGTTATCCAACTACCCATGAAGTATAGGGCGTGTTTTCCTTCCCACCAATTCTCTAGTATCAAAGTCCAGTCATCAGGTTCGCTAAAGTATCCTTTTTTGAGCAATGGAACTAATTTATCCTTAAATATAGCTTTAACTTCGTCACTTGTCCATGAAACACTACCATTTATGAGTCCTTCAAAGAGATCCGTACCACCGAAGGTTAATATGAAGTGTTCGGTTACATCTGATAGTGGCCATCCAACGCCGTCTCCGCTCGCTATTGGCGCCACTATACCATCAATTGTACTGATATTCTCTAATAAAGTTGTAAATTCTTCCCATGTTGTAGGTACTTTAAGGTTATGTTCTTCGAAGAAAGATATTCTGTACCAGAATCCTGGCTTAACTTTACCAGTGTAAGGAGCTCCATAAACTTTACCATCAACTGTAACTTGATCCACAATACCAGGCATGAAATCAGCTGGATCAATAATATCGCTGATATCAAGTATGTGTTCTGTATTGTTTCTAATCCACCATGCCCACATAAATATTACATCAGCAGGAGCTTTTCCTGCTTTAAACTGTGCCGGTAATATTGTTGCCAAGTCTTCAGCTCTATAAGTTCTATATTCAACCATTATACCTTTTTCTACAGCAAATGCTCCCAGAACAGGCATAAAACTCTCCATTTCCGCCCCGGACCATGGACCAATGACAACTAATTTCATCGGCGCTGGTGCTGGTTTAACCATCCATCCTGCTCCAAAACCTACGAGAAGACACACTATGCCAACTACAATTATTAGAGTTTTTGCTTCTCTAGCTGCTGCCAATTTTCTCCCCTCTAAAATCCATTCAGAATTACCTTTATAAAAATAGTATATAAGTTTTTTGTTAAAAGTTCACGTTTTTTAAAAACTAATAATGTAGAAACATGTTTTGCCATTTTGAAAACAAAGTTTTTAGAAATTTTGTAGAAATTAAGTGATTTAATCATGTTTTAAAATCAGAAAATAAGACAAATGATTCATGTGTGAATGATGTTTCAATTTCGCAGGAAAATTGAATAACGCAAAATTTTAGTAGTTAATCAAATTAAAATAAAGCTAAAACAGTGAACGGTGGAGCTGGTTAAGTGAATATTGAAGAAATAAAACTTAGGCTTCGTCGGGATATTGAAAAATTAAGAAGTTCAAGAGGGTATCTTAATGCTGGGTACCCAAGATATTACACTCTTTTTGGCCGCGATTCTATAATTTCTGCATGGCAAATGTTAAAGATAGATCCCCCGATTGCAAAAGCTACTCTCTCAGTTTTATCTGAATATCAAGGGAAAGTTGTAGATCCAAAATCGGAGGAAGAACCCGGAAAAATTTTACATGAACACAGGTTTAGTCCGAGGGAGCAAGCAGAGATACCGGAATGGAAGTTTCCGTATTATGGAAGTATTGACAGTACACCTCTATACATAATTCTAGCGGCAAAGTATCTTAAAACCACCAATGATACAGCTTTTCTATCGAAAATATGGAGAAATATTCAGGCTGCTTTTAACTGGATCATAACCTATGGAGATAAAGATGGAGACGGCTACATAGAATATCAAAGAATGAATCCTCATGGCCTTTTTCATCAAGGATGGCGGGATGGCTGCGAAGATCATCTAAAAATTAAACCCCCCGTAGCTATTGTTGAAGCTCAAGGCTATGTTTATGCAGCCTACCATAGTTTAGCCTATATTTCTCAAAGACTCGGTAAAAACAACAATCTTATAGGGGAAGCAATGGAGAGAGCAAGAAAGTTAAAGAAAAATTTTAATCAAGATTTTTGGATGGAAGAAGAGAAATTTTTTGCTTTAGCTCTTGATGGAGAGAAAAAACAGAAGAAGGTTGTTTCCTCTAATCCTGGCCACCTCCTCTTTACTGGAATTATAGATGATAGCAAGGTAGATTATGTGGTTGAACGTCTTTTTCAACCAGATCTATGGACTCCCTACGGTATAAGAACTCACTCCATGAAAGCTCCAGACTTCGACCCTTACAGTTATCATCTTGGTTCCATATGGCCTCATGACAATTGGATAATTTACAAAGGCCTACAAAAACTCGGCTATCATCAACACGCTGAGAAAATTAAACAAGCCTTACTCCAAGCTTATCAAAAACTTAATAAAATTCCCGAACTTTACACGGTTATAAACAATAAAATCGTTGATCTATCCACACCTATTAAAAGCGTACACCATGTGTTAGCTAATCCATTACAAGCATGGGCTAGCGCCGGTCTGCTCGAAATGGTTGTAAACAACTAAACATACCTTAAAGCATGAAAAACTTGTATTTAAACGGAAAATAGTTAACCTAATCTACAACAAAAAAGAGAAAATGTAAAAATTGTCGTAAAACCCATCAATTATATAAATCACAACATCATAGTATAGTTGTATCTCGACTTGAAACCGTGAGGGGAACTATTCAATCCTCTAGCTAAAATGGGGGCTTGTACATGGTTGATGTCATCCTCGAACACTTAACAAAATATTATGGTAAGGTTAGAGCAATAGAAGACATAAATCTACATATTAAAGATAAAGAATTTCTAGTACTTCTTGGACCATCTGGCTGTGGAAAAACAACAACACTAAGATGCATTGCTGGTCTGGAAACCCCTACTAGTGGTAACATATACATGGGTGGTAAACTGGTTAACGATGTCCCCACAAAAGATAGAAACATTGCGATGGTTTTTCAAAGCTGGGCCTTATACCCACATATGACAGTATTTGATAACATAGCTTTTCCACTCAAAATGCGCAAATATCCGAAAGATGAAATACGGAGAAGAGTTAAGGAAGTAGCAGAACTATTACAAATAAGTGAACTTCTAGACCGTAAACCAGGAGAATTGAGTGGAGGCCAACAACAGAGAGTAGCTTTAGGCAGGGCTATCGTAAGAGAACCAAACGTTTTCTTAATGGACGAACCACTAAGCAATCTGGATGCTAAATTAAGAGTGTATATGAGAGCTGAACTAAAAGCTTTACAAAGAAGACTAGGAGTGACAACAATCTACGTTACACATGACCAAGTAGAAGCGATGACAATGTCTGATAGAATTGCACTATTAAATGATGGACTTCTACAACAAGTAGGAACAGCAGAGGAAATTTATTCACGTCCAGCAAACCTATTCGTTGCAGGTTTCATTGGCAGTCCGCCCATGAACTTCGTAGATGGTAGCTTTGTGGAGAAATATCCTGAAAAAGCCTACATAGATACAGGTTTTTTCATGTTAGATGTCTCAGAGTTCAAAGATATAATAAAGAAGAACGCTACAAGCAGTGAACTTGTAATTGGAATCAGACCAGAACATATCACTTTAAGTAGGGAGCCTGCAGAGGGCGCTATTAAAGCAAAAGTCTACGTAATAGAGCCTCTTGGAAGAAAGGTAATAGTTAACTTGCAAGTAGGTGACACTATATTCAAAGTAGAAGAGGATCCTAAATTTAAATCGGAACCCGGAGAAGAGGTCTGGATGATATTTAACAGAGATAAACTCTATATCTTTGATAAGAAAACCGGGAAAACAATCGTATAACAAACTTAAAAACGTGCAATAGTACATTTACAAATCTTTTAAGTTTCAGTCCTGCCTATTTCAATTCCTTAAATCATAAATGAAGTAGGTAACACATTTGCATGTAATTAGCATTTACCTTTTCCTCGGTGAGTTATAGTCCCCTAAATGAACTTACTGCATACGAAAGAAGAGTTCTGGTGAAAATAATGTCATTAGTTGAACCTTCTGGGAAAAATAAGTTGGATGATTATGAAAACGTAGTTGGTGGAGAGGAAATAGAGAAAATAAGGTATTTAGCTGACAAGGTTCAAGGTTCTTCGGTGATTCATGTAAATTCAACAGCTTTCGGCGGGGGAGTAGCTGAAATACTACATAGATTGATTCCCTTAATGAGAGATGTCGGCCTAAACACGGTTTGGGGCGTGATTGAAGGAGATTTAGAATTCTTTACAATCACAAAAACAAAACTTCACAACGGGCTTCAAGGCGAAGAAGTATCATTTTCTAAAGAGGAAGAAGAAAAATATCTACGAACTAATAAGATGAATGCAGAAAAACTAAACCTAGATTTTGACTTTGTGATAATTCACGATTCTCAGCCACTTGCCATTGCTAACTACTATTCTCGAAAACCTTGGTCAAAGTGGATATGGAGATGTCACATAGATTTATCAAATCCAAACCCGTTCATCTGGGAATTCGTATCAAAATTCATTAGACTATATGATGCCGCTATATTTACAATGAAAGACTATGTTAGAGAAGATTTAGAAGTAAAGAAAATAGCTATTATACCTCCCTCAATAGATCCGCTCAGCGACAAAAACAAACCCTTACCTGAAAGCCAAATTCTATCCATTCTCGAAAAATACGACGTGGATCCAGAAAGACCGATAATAACCCAAGTCAGTAGATTTGACCCGTGGAAAGACCCTCTAGGAGCCATAGACACGTATCGACTGGTGAAAAAGGAAATACCGGAGGTACAGCTTTTACTCATAGCTTCAATGGCATATGATGATCCAGAAGGCTGGTACTGGTATGAAAAAACCGCTAGACACGCTGGAAATGACTACGATATCCACCTATTAACCAATATGATAGGGGTAGGAAACATAGAGGTTAACGCTTTTCAAAGAGCATCAAATGTCGCTTTATTGAAATCAATTCGCGAAGGATTCGGCTTAGTTGTTGCAGAAGCCCTATGGAAAGGAGTACCAGTTGTAGGCAGCCCCGTTGGAGGAATCCCCCTACAAGTAATAGATGGATTCAACGGTTTCCTCGTAAATAACGTCAAAGAAGCAGCCGAGAAAATAATATACCTACTTAAACATCCAGAAGAAGCTAAACGCATGGGTCTTAATGGAATTAGCCATGTTAAAAA
>Ga0190307_1000107_pt1 | contig 26738 bp, 31 predicted proteins | sample 48700745_MG_FD_161653 | JGI IMG/M metagenome (GOLD analysis project Ga0190307, IMG submission 161653) | Hydrothermal vent sediment bacterial communities from Southern Trench, Guaymas Basin, Mexico - 4870-07-4-5_MG | ecosystem: Environmental > Aquatic > Marine > Hydrothermal vents > Sediment ... | reverse complement strand
GAGCCTTCTTCAAAGTTAAGTTTAAAGCCTTTAACTCTTCTCTGCTGAAGCCTCTACCCCTCCTAACCCGGCGCTTCCTATAGACGACAGGTTGAACGTTCAACCCTTAAGGCATCCTCCCAGAGATCTCTCTAAAGAGCAGAAGCCTAAATCATTTATGTGCAAAGCCTCTACTCCGCATGAGGTTTGAAATTAAGATTTCCTCGTTGTTCGGAGTCTTTATGAAGACGGGGACGTTCCTCTGTTTCGTAGCCTTATAGGACACGAAGAGCCATTCACCGGTCTCGAGGTCAGTCGTCCTGTCGAGCAGATCATAGCTTAGGCTGAAGGCGTCCGCGATAACCATTCTGTCGTAGAATCTTGGCAAGACGCTGACGAAGTAGCTGTGGAGCTGCTGTAGAGCATTCACGTTCAGGTGAGCGACGCGCTGACTGCAGACCCAGCAGTTTGCACGGTACTTTCTACCCTGCCTCAATAACGCCTCAACAGCCTTATTCGAGTCCTCCGTGAAGTCGTCTTTTCTAGTTCGGTCAGGAATGAACTCTTGAGCCTCGTCCAGAACCGTTAGTACCGTTCTTCCGATCCCATGCGTCTTCTTCAACCACAGGAGCCTCCTGATAAATCGGCTGACGACTTGACGAGCCAATTCTGGTTCAGGAATGTAGACGATGTTGAGTCCTGAGAAGTCCCCGATGGCAACCTCGAAGGCAAGCCACTCCGCATTCTTGATCGTTTCCTCCTCGTCTTCTTCCTCTTCGGCTGGAAGCCCCTCTTCTAAGACGTTTAGTATGCTATGGACGTCCTTCACAGTGCTGGACATAGAATGTATTGAGGCCGTAAAGTCTCTCAGTATCTCTTCCAGTTCAGCCTTTGCCTTAGGGTTTTTGGCTATCTCCTCTAGCGGAGTCGCGTCGTCGTACCCGTTCTTCCTCATGAAACTGTCCAGCCTCCGGATGGCGACCGCCGCCTGTATGGACTCTTTCTCCCTTTTCCTCGCTATTCCGCTGAGGAGATGCGTGACTAGGCCCATGTTAAACGAGATTTTCTCCCGAGGCTGGGTTAGAGAGAGCCTTTGAACCCTACCAGAATCTACCAGCCTTTCAATGGCGTCTATGATTATGCGTCTGTCGAGTTTCTCCTCTAGGGTCTCCGGAACGGCTTGGGAGTCCATTATTCTCTGTACGTCCTGTTCAAAGTCTTCCGTTGAGAGCATTCTCGGGGCGAGGTCTAGGAGGTGGATGAGGTACTCCCCGGCTACGTCGAAGATGACGACTGCCAAGTTGGATATCTTCTCTAGAGACTTTCTCAGTAGGTAGGAGCTTAAGTTGGACTTTCCGCATCCCGTAAAACCGAAGATACCCGTATGGTAACGGACAAGCTCCATGATGTTAACCGTTAAGGGTAGATTGAACCCTATTAGGGTGCCGACTTCAACTCCGTCATCCACGCATAGGAACTCCTTAACCGTCTCTCTTGAGAGTATGTGGGCTTCGCTTCCGACGAGCGGCGTTAGGTTCGACCTCTCAAATTTAAGGTTGTCTCCTTCAATGTCCATGCGATAGTTCGTTGGAACAGCTATCACGTCGATCCATGTCTCTTCGCTGGCCTCCCAGCTCTTATCGATCCTCTCCAAGAACTCCTTCCGGATAACCTTTGGAACGGCTATTCCCATTCCCAGCATCTGGAAGTGCATTGGACGTACGCCGACAACCTCGTATATGATGTGGGTTTCTCCGTTGTTGGTGGGTCTCCTTAATGCGATGAAGCTTGGCTCATGTAGCCTGTCTAGAACGTTGAGGCTGAACTTCGCCTCGACTACGGCGACCCGGCTTGTTAATGTTAACTCTCCCTCCCTCGTTCTTGAGGTTCGTGTTGTGATCTTGTGGGCTCTTAGGCGGGCTGAGAATTCCCCGTTCATATCGTCGAAGACTTCTCGCATATTCAGATTTCCTCCAAAGCCGCTTTCTCTCGCGCCCCTTCAGTCTCTCTCCTTATATCTCTAAATCTACGGGCAATCGTGAATATTTTTTGTTTCCTAGAGAGGCTTCCCAGCTCCAAGTCCGCTACTCCCCTAAGCAAACCCTTCATCATCTTGATCTCGTTCTTAACGGCTTTGTCAGCTATGTACAACAGTTGGTTGTGCCCGATGGCCTCTATTATCTCAGGGTTATCGCATTTCGAGAGGAGATAGAGTATGAAAGAGTCTAAGGGGTTCTCCCCCGCTCCCTCCCAATAAGGATAGATTTTAACCTTTCTTCCCCTCTCCCGAACAGTTATCTCCACGACGAACCTCTCATCTACCTCAGGATTGTAGAACCGGTCGTAGAGGAAAGTCGGCGACCTAACCGCGCTGTCGGATTTGAACTCTCTCAGCTGGAAGTATCCCCTCACAAACTGGCGTTCCAAAGAGATAGCTCTCCTCGCAGCTTTTAAAGGAACGTCTCCGTCTCCTTGGATCAGGGTTGTGAAGCAAGAGTCGTAGCCTATAGTGCGCCACGGCGCCTTGAAGAGGCTGGGGTTAGTGCTACTTAGGATTGTGAGAAAAGCCCTGTCATGTTTGAGGTTTGGCAGTCTCTCATCCGGGGGGATCAAGCCTTTAACCTTGGCGTAGGGGATTACGGCTCGAAGGAACTCTGAGGCTGAGGTGTCCTTCGCGATCCCTAAGACTAATACGCCTCTTTCTTGAGCCTTCTCCTTCAAGATGCGGATAAGCACCGCGTTGATGGTGTTCAGGTCTATAACGGTTAACCATGTCTCACCTTTATCGACCATGAGGGGATGTTCAGAAGAGCTGAAGACCCTCTCGGCGATCGAGAAGGCGACTTCTTTCACTCTAAGCCAGTAATATTTAACGTTCTCCTGCAAAGTTAATGGTGCATCTTCCTTTAGGGGATCGTCAACGAATAATCTTCCACCCGAATCCTTATGCATCCGCTTCAGCTTCTTAAGGAGCCGCTTCCCCTCCTTCTTGGATATGCCCAGTCTCTTGTAAAGCTCTTTGTGGGAGAGGCTCTTAGCCTTCAATAACGTCTGAACCGCTAGGTAAGGAAGGTATTGCGGCCTCTTTGATACCCAGTCTTTCCCTGAACCCAAAACCGAGACGAGCTTAAAGTCGAGGAGCGTTACGGGCCCGTAGGAGGTTTCAACCCCTAGAAGCGGCGACTTACCACGGCTTAGGAAGAAGCGGAGGTCACGGGATAGAGGTGCGAAGGTTCCCGAAAGAGGTCGGTCGAGGAAGATCAGACGCACAGTCTCATCGTCAATCGCCTTGATGGCCAAGTAGAGTTCAGCCATGGTCATCAAAGCGAATGGTATCCTCTCGGCTGACCTCCCCAAATCCTGCTCCATAGACTCGTCGTCGGCTACTTGAAAGAGGTCTTCGGTCCATAAGGGCACGGAGGCTGAGGCCGCAAGGCGTTGATCTCTCTCAATCTCATTTAGATGGAAACGTATCTCTCTGTCTACGGTAAAGTTGCATCTGAAGCCGGTGGCGCAGACGTAGAAGAGCAACATCTCGAGGAGCTCGTCGTAATCCATCGATCCATCTATGCCTACGGCGGCGTACTCGCCGGGTTCAAGAAAGGAAGCCTCAGGGTTGAAGCCTCTGTACTGCCTTATACACGGGAGAAGGTTCTCTCTATTCGTTAATTCACGTATCCTCCGGGTGAGGAGGTCGGCCAGATCAGACGTCTGGCTTCTAAGCCTCTCAGCTAGAAAGCCCAAACCTTAGACCCCAAACAAAATTGTGTTTCCACAAATAAACCTTTTATTGAAACACAAATTTATGTAAAAGGGGAAAAGTCTAACCTTGATCTATATGCTAACTTGTAGTTCGAAAGGTTTAATAAGGTTCTTTGTAAAATATATCTCTCCCTTCCAAGAAGCTCGGATTGCTGATATCACCATCTCCCGATGAAGCGATCCGACCTTCTTGGAAGGCTTCTTCTATTTTCTGTTCTAAGTCCTAGGGTGTTTTACGTAGTTTTTCGGGTTTGTAGGTGGTTATGAGGGTTGCTACAAACTTTATGGACCTTATGTAATCCTTTATCCTTATGTTCTCGTTTGGGGCGTGTATCTTGTCCTGTGGATATCCGACGCCTCCTCCGGAAACAACCGGGATTCCCATCCAGTTTCTGATCGTGTAGATGGGGCTCGACCCAGCCGTTGTAGGAACGACAACAGGCTTGCTTCCATAGACTCTCTCAACGGTTTCGATGAAGTATCTTGCGAAGGGATCAGTGGGCGGGGTCTTCGCAGGCTCATACGCACCGTGAACTATAATCTCGACATCGCTGAACCCTTTCTTGTTGAGGTACTCTCTAAGCATTCTCAGAAGCTTCTCAGGCCTCTGCCTCTCGACTAAACGGAAGTCCATCTTAGCCGAAGCCTCACAAGGCAAGACGGTCTTGGAGCCGGGTCCCTTATAACCAGCATCCAAGCCGCAGATGGTCGACGTCGTGGAGAAGTATAACGTTTTTAGAGCCTCGAGGCCCTTCAAGCCTCCTAGAAACTCCTTCAATCCGAACTCTCTCTTTTTAGCTTCTTCCTCGAAGGGCATTTCTGCTAGGAGATTCTCCTCAATTTCAGACGGCTCAACCACATCGTCATACCATCCGGGAATCTTAATCTTCTCGTCCGGCCCCTTGATTGTGGAGAGCGCCCAGACTAGGCGCCAAGCCGGGTTCGGGATTAGTGGAGCCCAAGATGAGTGAGCGTCCCTCCCTGCACCTCTCACCTTAAACTCAACGTATATGATACCCTTCGCTCCGAGAGTTACGCTCGGCCGGTCCTTCTCATCTACTCCATCCCCCTCCCATACGTAGCCGTCTGCCTTCAAGAGATGGGCATACTTCCTAACGAAGTTCGGTAGGTGGGGGCTCCCAATCTCTTCTTCGCCTTCAACCATAAACTTCAAGTTTATGGGAACTTCGCCGAGAACCTCTCTAACGGCCTTAACAGCCTCTATGCGGGCTATAAGGCTTCCCTTGTTGTCGGAGGCTCCCCGAGCATATATTTTACCGTCTCTCACGGCGGCCTCGAAGGGAGGGCTCTCCCAGAGCTCTAAGGGTTCCGGCGGCTGGACATCGTAGTGGTTGTAGAAACCTATGCACCCTCTTTCCTTTCCTCCTCCGCAGACTTCACCTAAAACTACCGGGTTCCCGTTCTCAACCGGATACACCCGAGCTGAGATTCCGGCTTCCTCCATCATCTCTCGGAGCAGATTGGCGCACGCTTCTATCCCTAAACCTTGGGCTGAAACGCTCGGTTGTTGGCAGAACCTCCTTAAGTCTTCAACGTATTCATCGGCCTTCGACTCTATATGCCTCATAAGACTACCTAACAGGGTTCACCACCAGATTCCAAAAACCCTCAAAACTATTTAAGCTTTAACGCGCCAAAATATTATTGAATTCTCGTTCTTCTCCGCGTCTTTCTCAACGGTTTCCTCTTCAAGGTGGTTCCGCAGACCTCGCAGACCTCAAACCTGTACTCTGGCGGATACTTCTTACGGCAGGCCGGGCAGTACCTCAGCCATTTCAGTTGAAACTTTATCCCGAAGGTTGCTAGTGGAGTAAAATCTACATTCATCTTCTCCGCGACGTTCTGTATGGAGTAGTCGTCCGTCACAATGAACGGCTTGTATCCTTGACTTTTCAGTTGCAAAGCTAAGCCCAGTATCTCTAGGTCGGCGTCAGAGAGGAAGACTAGGTCCCCAACCTCTCTGGAGACTCTCTTAGCCTCCTTCAGAAATCGGGTTTCCGGCTTCAAGAGTTTAAGCCTGCCCCTCTCAGAGGCGGCTTCGAACCTCAATCTGTGCAACGATCCTTCAAGGAGTTCCTCCCTTACGGAGGGTACCGAGTACTGCTGAAACTCGACGGAGAAGGGGTCGTATCCCGCTATGAAGGCTGAGGCGTCTAGAATCAGGGCTTTCCTTCTGACATCGGAACCTATCGGTCCTTACCCTCCATTTGTAATCTTCACTCTAGGTCGACTTCCTCCTTGACGAAGAGGAGCCGCGTCTTGAGGCGGTGGTAGAAATCGTCCTTAAACCTTATGAAGACCGTTTCATGCTCCGACTTCTTGATTTTTATTAAGGGCTCCTCCCGACTCATCTGGGTCTGGTAATGCCCGTCTATAACGACGGTTGCGCTCTTAGGTTTGACGAGCTCTATAGTGAGGACCGTGTTTGAAGCGAAGACTGTTGGCTTCACAACCGTGAGTGGGCAGACAGGGGTTACGACGAAGGCGTCCAGTTCAGGGTCTAAGATCGGGCCTCCAGCCGAGAGCGAGTAACCGGTTGAGCCTACCTGAGAAGCCACGATGACCCCGTCAACCCTGCAGTCGGTCACGAGTGAACCGTTCTTCCAAACCCTCACGTGGAGGAGCTTGGCGAGACTGCGGGACGTAACGAAGATTTCGTTCAACGCGTCTGGCAGTCTTCTCTCTCCGATGTAGGATGCGAGCTTACTGCACCGTTTCATGTTGTACTCTCCCTTTATGTATCGGTCTACGGCTTCGACGGCTCTTTCGGGAGGAACCTCAGTTAAGAATCCTCGAACACCCATGTCGATCGCTAGGATGGGAGGCTCAGGCTTCGGTAGGCGCAAGCACGTCCTGAGGATTGTGCCGTCTCCGCCTATAGTGATAACGAGATCGGCTCTCATCTCTTCTATGGAGACGGCTTCCCTGCTTCCCAAGCGCTTAGCTAGATTCTCCTCCATGAAGACCCTAAAACCCTTAGACTTCAAGTGTCTGGATACTTGTTCCGCGAGTCTCAAAGCGGCTTCCTTATCTAGGCGGGCGACAAGCCCCACAACCCTCGGCAAAACACCCACCGCGCCAGAACGATCTCCTTGAATCTCTAATAACAGAAGTAACGATACTTAAACATTATAGTTTCCCGTCGAGCATCATAACATTTTAAGGAGAGAAACCATAATCTATGCAATGTTATGATCACGTTATTGAGCGTTGGGATGATGAAAGATGAGTAGGCCCGCAGAAATTGGAAGCCTCAAGGTTGGTAATTACGTAATCATAGACGGAGAGCCGTGCCGCATAGTCGATTTAACGAAGTCGAAGCCCGGAAAGCACGGTTCAGCGAAGGCTCGAGTTGTGGCGATAGGGATCTTTGATGGCGTTAAAAGGAGCTTCGTGAAACCTGTCAGCGCCCAAGTAGATGTTCCAATAATCGAGAAGAGGGGAGGCCAAGTTATAGCAATCCTCCCTTCAGCCCTCCAGATTATGGACTTAGAGACGTATGAGGTATTCGAGGTACCCTTCCCTGAAGACGAGAACCTGAGAAAGAAACTTACGCAAGGCGTTGAGATCGAATACTGGCAAATACTGGGTAGAAGAAAGATCGTTAGGGTGAAGGGCTGAGAAGGTTCGGGTTTCGCTTCCCTTTCACCTTCCTAGAAATATCCTCGATGACCCTTAAAGCCTGCTCTATGTGTTCCCTCTCTATTCCCCTATGCGTCACCATCCTAACCTTAGTTTCCTCGCGTGGCAAGGCTAGGACTCCCCGCTCCCTCAACATCGACACGAACTCTCCAGAGGTCACGCCTAAACCGCCGACGTCGAAGAGGACGATGTTGGTCTGAACAGTCTTGAGGTTTACCGAGATTCCCTCAATTTTAGAGAGTCCTTCAGCTAGAAGCCTAGCGTTCTTATGGTCTTCCTCAAGCCTGTTGATCATCTTCTCCAAGGCTATGATGCCTGGGGCCGCTATCACGCCCGCCTGCCTCATGCCTCCCCCAAGCATCTTCCTTATTTTCCTAGCCCTCTCTATAAACTCCTCATCCCCGACGACGAGTGACCCAACTGGGCAGCTCAAACCTTTGGAGAGGCAGAACATTAGGTTGTCGACGTGCCTCGTGAACTCTCTGACATCAACCTTTAAGGCTACTGCCGCGTTGAAGATTCTGGCGCCGTCCATGTAAAGCCTTAAACCGTGCTCTTCAGCGACCTTGCTCAGCGCTTTGATGTTATCCGGAGGAACGATTGTTCCCCCATACCTGTTATGCGTGTTCTCGATGCAGATCAACGTCGTCTCAGGGAGGTGGATGTTCTTAGGCTTTATGGCTTTCTCAACGTCCTCCGGATTCAAGATTCCCATCTCCCCCTTAACTGGCCATGGTAGAACCCCAGCTATGGCTGAGAGTCCCCCAACCTCGTAATGGTACATGTGGCATTCAGCCTCTAGGATTACGCAGTCTCCACGTTTTGTGTTGCTCATCACGGAGACAAGGTTAGCTTGAGTTCCGCTCGTGACTAGTAGAGCCGCCTCCTTCCCCATCTTCTTGGCAGCTAGCTCCTCAAGCCTGTTGACGGTTGGGTCCTCCCTGTAGACGTCGTCTCCTAGCTCCGCGTTCCTTATAGCCTCGAGCATCTCCTCCGTTGGCAAGGTAACGGTGTCACTTCTCAAATCGATGAGGTTTCCCCGCGCGCTCCTCATGACTGTTGCTTCCCCGCAAGTACTGGATTAAAGGGTTAGAAAAGGTATATTTGAGATTTTACGCCCTCTAGGTTGAGGGTTGCCGGGATGAAGACTGTTAAGCAGATCGAGATTAAAAGTGGTATGAGCGTAGGTGAACTTGTTAGGGAGATGGAGGCGGCCGGGGTTCTGGGGGCGGGGAAGATCGGTGAAGCCTCCAAAATTGTAGCTGAGATGTTCGGAGACCCAAGATGCACGGTCTTCCTAACCTTAGCTGGCCCGCTCGTCCCCGGCGGACTCAGAAAGATTATAGCGAACCTGCTGGAGGGCGGGTACGTAGACGTCATAGTGACCACTGGGGCCAACCTTGTTCATGACATGGTTGAGTCCTTAGGCTTCAAGCATTATAGGGGAACGTTCAAAGCCGACGATAAAGTTCTGAAAGATGAGGAGATAGGGAGGATAGGTGACATATATATAGAGCAGAAGGCCTTCCAGGGGCTTGAGGACTGGTTATATAAGTTTTTTGACGAGCTGCCGAGCGAGATGAAGCGGAGAATCTCCATAACAGACCTTTTAACCGAGATAGGGCGTAGACTTCCAGACAAGAACTCCATACTTGCGACGGCCGCGAGGAAGGGAGTCCCAATAATCTGCCCAGCCTTCCTAGACTCGATAGCTGGCTTCCACCTCTGGATGTACGGCCAAGACGGAAAGATAAACGTAGACCCCCTCCTCGACGTGAGCAGGCTCATGGATAAGGTCTACGAGGCCGACAAAGCTGGAATCATAATCCTTGGAGGCGGAGTTCCGAAACACTTCGCTCTCTTCGCAAACACCTTCCGGGAAGGGGTAGACTTAGCCGTACAGATAACCATGGACCGCCCTGAACCCGGAGGCTTGAGCGGCGCAACCCTAGAGGAGGCGATAAGCTGGAGCAAAGTTAAGCCTGAAGGGAAAGCCGTAACCGTTATCTGCGACGTAACGATAGCGTTTCCGCTGATAGTCGCGGCTGCCCTAGAATATATAGAAATGAACAAAAGTAGATCAACGCCGCATTAATCCCGATCTTCCTATAAAGATTCACCCATTTAACTTTATTTTCCCGTTGAGGTTGCTGTTAGACGAGAACCATAAATATGAGGGGCGAGGAAATATATCCACAACGACAGGAGTGAAAGAGTAAAGATTTAGAGCTCTTAACCAGTATGTTTGGAGAGGCCGATTTTGGTACTAGAGAAGCTTGGCTCCTCACTCTACAGTTCCCTGAAGAAGCTCTTCAGAGCCTCGGTTGTCGATGAGGCGGTCGTGAAGGATCTTGTTCGAGACTTGCAGAGAGCCCTACTCCAAGCAGACGTGAACGTTAGGCTCGTCTTGGAACTCTCGAAGCGTATAGAGGAGAGGGCTCTGAAGGAAAAGGTTCCTCCCGGAATCCCGAGAAGGGAGCACGTAATAAAGGTTGTTTACGAAGAGTTAACTCGCTTCTTAGGTGAACGACCAGTCCCCTTGAGGATTAAGGCTGGCAGAAGAAACGTCCTCATGCTCGTAGGGGTTCAAGGCTCAGGAAAGACGACGACCGCGGCGAAGCTCGCAAGGCATCTCCAGAAAAGAGGATTTAAGACAGCCCTCATCTGCGCCGACACCTTCAGGCCCGGCGCCCTGACGCAGCTCCGTCAACTCGCGGAGAAAGCGAACATCCCCGTCTACGGAGACCCTTCAGAGAAGGACGCAGTGAAGATCGCTCTAGAAGGGCTGAAAAGATTCGAGAAGTACGACGTTGTCATAATTGATACGGCTGGCCGACACAAGGATGAGAAGAACCTGATCAAGGAAATGAAGAGCCTCGAGAAGGCTGTAAAACCCGATGAGACGATAATGGTTATCGACGGGACTATAGGGCAACAAGCCGCGGTTCAAGCGAAGGCTTTCCACGAAGCCACACCGCTAGGTTCCATAATAGTTGCGAAGCTAGACGGCTCGGCTAGGGGAGGAGGCGCCCTATCAGCGGTTGCGGCGACCGGTGCACCCATAAAGTTCATAGGAACAGGTGAGGGCCTAGATGACCTTGAACAGTTCATGCCTTCCCGTTTCGTAGGCCGGCTCTTGGGGATGGGGGACCTCCAAACCCTCATCGAGAGGGTTCGAGAGGCCGAAATCAAGATTCCGGAGAAGAAGGTTAAGGCTATCCTCCGCGGAAAATTCACCCTCTTGGACATGTACGAGCAGCTGGAGGCCTTGACGAAGATGGGTCCCTTCACCCGTTTAATAAGGATGTTGCCGGGGATAGGTTACGACTTACCGGAAAACGTTAAGGAGATTGCTGAGGACAACCTCAAGAAGTGGAAGGTTATAATCCAGTCCATGACTCCCGAGGAGAGAGAGAAACCCAAGATAATAAATGCTTCGAGGACGAGAAGGATCGCCCGAGGGTCTGGGACAAGCGAATCCGACGTTAAAAGCTTGATCAAACAGTATTTCCTTATGCGGAGGATGATGAAGGCTCTCAGGAGGAAGAGGCTTCCAGCTTCACTCTTCGGGGGGAAACTCCCAATATAAAGGTCAAAGGCCCGCCGCCAGTTTACATGCTGAATGGAGGCTGAGGTTCCCATGGAGATTCTTGAGGCGGCTCAGAAGATGCTTGAGAAGTATCCTCTCTGCGACTACTGTTTAGGACGGCAGTTCGCGATGCTCGGCTACGGGATGGAGAACAATGAACGTGGCAGGATTATTAAGGCTCTTCTAACCATGAAGGGGCACCAGTTAGCCCTCCAGAAAGAGGAAGACGGCGTTAAGCTCCTTAAGACGCTTGCTTCTAACGGCTCCTTCGATATGGCGGAGGAGATGCTTAAAAGGTTGGGACACCGCGTGAAGAAGGGGAAAGTCTGTCACCTCTGTGAAGACCGCTTCAAGGCTCTACCACGGATCGTGGAGAAGATTCTAGAGGCGTTGAAGGAATATGAGTACAGGTCGATCTTGGTGGGGATAACCTTACCAGTAGAGGTTGAAGAGAGAGAAGACGAGTTTAAGGCTGAGTTTGAGGTTCAGTACGGCGAGAGCATGAGGAACGCGTTCAGCCGAGTTATAGGGAAGATGATCACGGAGATTACGAAGAAGCCTGTGAACTATACGAACCCTGAAGTAACGATTCTCGTGAACCCCTTCACTGAGGAGTTTGAGATACAGGCAAACCCTCTATACATAATGGGGCGTTACCGGAAGCTGGTGAGGGGCATACCTCAATCTAAGTGGATATGCATGAGATGTAGAGGGTGGGGCTGTCCAAGGTGTAACTGGACTGGGAAGATGTATCCGGACTCGGTTGAGGAGTTGATCGCAGCTCCGGTTTTGAGGGTTACGTTGGGTGAGGATACGGCTTTCCATAGCGCGGGAAGAGAGGACATAGATGCTTTAATGTTGGGGAGCGGCCGCCCCTTCATAATAGAGGTTAAAAAACCGAAGAAGAGGTTTATCGACCTGCAGGAGCTTGAGAGAACGATAAACGAGGAGGCGGATGGGAAGATCGAGGTCTCAAACTTAAGGTTCGTCAATAAGGGTATGGTGAGGCGGCTCAAGCAGCTCGAGGGTGCTGAGAAGATATACCGGGTTCTCGTCGAGTTTGATAGGGAGGTCTCAGACGAGGAGCTCAAAACCATAGAGAAGACCTTTACGAACACGGTTATTCGGCAGAGGACTCCTCTCAGAGTTCTCCACCGCAGAGCGGACAGAATACGAGAAAAATACATATATGAGACGAAGGTAAAGAGATTGGCGCGGAACCGCGCTGAGATAAAGATAAGATGCCAAGGAGGACTATACATAAAGGAGCTCGTAACCGGAGACAACGGAAGGACGAACCCTAACATCTCAAGCCTGATCAAAGTGAAGGCGGTTCCCAAGGAGCTCGACGTCCTGAACGTAGTAGTTGAAGGTGAGAAGATTGGGGAAGTCTAAAGGTTTCCGATCTAAAACCCGCTCTTTACTTAGAAAGAATCCTAGAGAACGCGGGAAGATCAAAATAACCAAGATACTGCGCGAATACAAGGCGGGCGATAAGGTTGTGATAAAGATCGATCCAAGCGTCCATAAAGGTATGCCGCACCGGAGGTACCACGGGAAGGTGGGAGTAGTTATGGCTAGGAGAGGAAGGGCTTACATAGTCAGCGTGACTCAGGGAGACGCTGTGAAGGAGATAATCGTTAGACCTGAACACTTAGACCCCTGGAGAGGTAAATAAGATATGCCAAAGAAAGTGTTGGAGATACGGCCGATAACTATTCCTGAATCTCTAGCTGCCTTGAAGGCTCTGAACGAGGAGCAACTCAACCAGTTCCAGAGAAGGTCCCTAGAGTACCTGATGAAGTTCTCTAAGATTGACCCGGAAGACGCTCGTAAACTGGTGGAGGAGATCGTTAACAAGTTCGAGATAGATGTTGAGGAGGCTGTTCAGATAGTCAACTGCATGCCGAAGAGCGTGGAGGAGCTCAGAGTCTTCTTGGCGGCTGGACGTAGAATCGTGGAAACCTCGAAGCTGGAGGCAATTTTGGAGACTCTCAACAAGTATAGACGAAAAGAGTAGAACCAAAACAGGAAAGAAGAAAAAGTTATTAATTTTAACCATTTAATTTAGGGTTGTCGAGAGGCGAGAGTGGGGTATGAACAGACTTAAGGGAACGCTTACTTATCGATTCTTCCTAGACAAGGCTCATCTTGGGAACCCGCACAGAATCATCGGTAATAAGTCTAACCATTTAAGGAAATTCATGTAGGCCCTCAATTTTGGAGCTGAGATGGGATTCTAATGTGAGCCATTTGATCGGGAGGGGAGCAAGGCTGGTTGAGCGGAGGGGAAGAGGTCAACAATTCTATGAGGAATATGCTTACGTACTGGACTATCTCCTCCACGGGAAGCCGGGTTCGAGATCCCGGTACAGGAGGGGCGCCATAGTTCAGATGGTTGGGGAGACCTACTTCACGCTCTTGGAGGCAAGCGTTAGACGTGGAGTCGTCCTCAAAACTTACGACAGAATTTATGTGGGGAAGAACCTACGCAAAGAGATAACTTATATTCTGGGTAGGATTGGATACGACGAATTGACGAGTAACGCCAAGATGGAGCTCGCCAACGTAGTCGAAAGAATAATCCAGAACAGAGAAGAGTTTTTCGTAAACTTCTTCAACACAGCTCAGCCCGTAACCCCCCGCATGCACGCCCTCGAACTCATACCCGGCATAGGGAAGAAGTACATGTGGCAGATCGTGAATGAACGGGAGAAGAGACCCTTCACGAGCTTTAAGGACCTCCAAGAGAGGGTCAACATCCCAAACCCGGCTAAGCTCCTAGCGAAGAGGGTGGTGGAGGAGCTGATGGGTAAGAGCAAGTATAGGCTCTTCACCCGTCCATCATAAACCGGGTTCTCCGTCTCGGCTATGCGGCCCTCATCTATGCTGTCTGACCGGTGCGTGAATGCCTTTTCAGCCGGAGAAGGTGGGGATGAACCTACTCAAAGAGACGATGCGGATACTCCGCGCTTACCGTATCGCCCCGAAGAAAAGGTTAGGACAGAACTTCTTGGTCGACTATGATGTCCTCAAACGGATGGTTTCGTACGCGGAGCTGAGCCCTGAAGACACTGTTCTAGAGGTGGGAGCCGGCCTCGGCTTCTTGACGGAGATTCTAGCTGAAGAGTGCGGCCGAGTTTTAGCTGTTGAGGTTGATCCGCGGCTCGTCAAGATACTGAAGAGGCGTCTTTCAAATAGGAGGAACCTTTCTATCCTTAAGGGTGACATCCTTAAAATGGAGGTTCCGCCCTTCAACAAGGTTGTCTCAACCCCGCCTTACTCGATCTCTTCCCCCCTTCTCTTCTGGCTTCTGGATAAAAAGTTTGAACGGGCCGTCTTGATGTTCCAGAAGGAGTTTGCTGAACGGCTTGTCGCGCCGGTCAACAGTAAGGAATACTCTAGACTAACGGTTACCGTATACTACAAAGCTAAAGTTAAGATTCTTGATTATGTTCCGAGAGACCGGTTCTGGCCCGCCCCTGAGGTCGACTCCCTAATAATCGAGTTGGCGCCCAGAAAAGAGCCTCCATTCAAGGTTGAGGATGAAAACTTCTTCTTCAACGTTGTGAGGTTTCTCTTCACGCAGAAGAACAAAAAGCTTAGAAACGGCTTGATCGCGTTCCTTAGGGGACGCGGGGTGGAGAAGCCTGAAGCCGTCAAGATCGCTGAAGCCATCCCGTTCCACCAGAGGAGGATTAGAGAGCTCACGCCTGAAGACTTGGGGTTGGTCGTCAATGAGCTTGCTAGAAGAACGCGTGGAATGGGTCTACTTTGAAGGGTTAAATGTGCGCGTGCCGAGGGGAGTCTACAAACCGGCTGAGGACACCTTCCTACTAGCCGAGAACCTCCACGTAAACTCGAGCGAGACCGTGCTAGACATGGGGACGGGTTGCGGCTTACTAGCGATCCTAGCCGCGGAGAAGGCTGAACGGGTCTTCGCCGTCGACATAAATCCTTACGCCGCTAGGTGCGCCTCCGCGAACGCGCGGTTGAACGGGGTCCATGACCGAATCCACGTTGTCTGTGGAGACCTCTTCAACCCTCTCAGAAATGACGTGAAGTTCGACGTGATAATCTTTAATGCTCCATATCTGCCCTCAGAACGTTTCAGAGGCAGGTTTAAGCGTGGAGACTGGCTGGAACTCGCTTGGTCAGGAGGAGAGGACGGCAGAGGCGTGATAGACCGTTTCATACTGGAGGCTCCGAGGCGTTTGAGGAGGGGAGGTCGCATACTGCTCCTCCAATCGACGCTCTCGGATGAGGAAGCTACCATGCGGAGTTTTAGAGCCGCCGGTTTGAAGGTTGAGATCGTAGCCGAGAAGCCCCTCTTCTTCGAGAAGATCGTTCTCCTAAAGGCTGAAAAACCCGTCTAGGAGGCTAATCTTCTACCTCGGTGTTCTCCACATGATCCTAGGGGCCTCAACGGGTTTACCCGGCTCTCTGAACTGCATCTCGTAGAGGCGCCGGTATAACCCGTCCTCCTTCTTTATTAGCTCTTCGTGGCTTCCCTCCTCAACTATTCTCCCGTCGTCTATGACTAGGATTCTGTCGGCGTTCCTGACCGTTGAGAGCCTATGAGCGATCACGATGGAGGTTCTATCCTTCAAGAGAACCCTCATAGCGTTCTTTATCATGAGTTCGGTGTATGGGTCGATGCTGGACGTAGCTTCGTCTAGGATCAGGATCGAGGGGTTCCGCAGTAGAGCCCTCGCGAAAGCTATCAGCTGCCTCTGCCCAACCGAGAGTCTCAACCCTCTCTCACCGACAACCGTCGAGTAGCCGTCCGGTAGCTTCTCTATAAATTCGTGGGCTCCAACAATCTTAGCCGCGTTTATAACCTCTTCATCCGAGGCGTCAAGCCTCCCGTAACGGATATTCTCCATAATCGTGTTGTTGAAGAGGAAGTTCTCTTGGAGAACCATGCCTATATGTTTGCGGAGGGAGCTCTGCTTAACCTTCCTTATGTCGTAGCCGTCTATCCTTATGACGCCGCTCTGCGGCTCGTAGAAGCGGCTTAGTAGCTTTATTATCGTGCTCTTCCCCGCACCGGTCGGCCCAACCAAAGCAACGGTCTCTTTAGGCTTCACCCTGAAACTCATGTTATGTATGACGGGGTGGGCTGGATCATACCCGAAGGTGACGTTCTCAAACTCGATCTCGCCCTTAACTGAAGGCAGATCGACAGCGTCGGGGCTGTCAACGATCTCTGGAGAAGTATCCAGAAACTCAAATATCCTCTCAGCCGCGGCTAGAGCCGACTGGATCATATTATAGAAGTTTGTCAGGTCGAAGATCGGGCGGAAGAACATGTTGATGTAGAGAATGAAGGCTATGAGGGTGCCGATGGCCTCGTTGAGGGGTCCTAAAGGCCCGTTCGGGGTGAGCGCCATCATCCCCCCGTAAAGTATGACTATCGACATGCCTATGGCCTGTATGAGTTGTACGGTCGGGAAGAATGTTCCCCAAACCTTAGACGCTTGGAGGTTCGCCTGCAAGTTCTCTATGTTCGCCTCCTTGAAGGATTCCATAACTTCTCTTTCCCTAGAAAACGACTGAATCTCCCTTATCCCTGAGATTCCCTCTTCGAGCTTTGACGTGACCTTGGAGATTTTAAGTCTGGTCTCCCTGTAGGCCGCTTTGAACTTTGACTGGAAGAACCACGCCGCGGCTATTATGAGCGGTATAACCGCCATCGAGGCGAGGGTGAGATGCACACTCATGTTCACCATGAAGAAGATCACCAGTCCAAGGCTTAAGATGTCGCTGAGCACGGATGCCACTCCGGATATGAAGGTTTCCCCTATACTGTCGGTGTCGTTGGTCACTCTGGAAACTATGTCTCCGCTCTTTGAACGGTCGAAGAAGCTGAATGAGAGCCTCTGCAGGTGCGTGAAGAGCTGAGCCCTCATCTTGAAGAGCATGCTCTGCCCTATCGACCCGATCATATATCCTCTAAGGGCTCCGAAGAGCCAGTTCAATAGGAGTATCCCGACGTAGAGGAGGCCGACGGCTTGGAGGCCAGCTAAGTCCCCCCTCATTATATACTTGGAGATAACTTCTCTGCCGAGTATGTAGGGGCCTATGGAACCTGTGATCGAGGTGACGATTATGGATAAGACGACTACGGCTAGCCTCCGTTTGTAGGGTAGAATGTAACCTAGCATCCGTGAAACAAGAACTCTGCTTGGAACCTTCCTCTTCTCCTTAGAGGTTTCGCTGAGCCCTCTAGTCATGTGGTAGAACCCCAAGGCTACCCCTCCTCCACTTTCCCAGATTTCTGGGTTTTACGCTCCGTCACGGCCTGTTTGTTGAAGGTGTCAGCGCCGGCGGCGTCGAGGATGTCCTGCTGGGCCTCATATAAGGTTTGGTAGATGCGGTAGTAAGCCCCCCTCTTCTTCATGAGTTCCTCGTGGGTTCCCTCTTCCACGATCTCCCCGTTCTCCAAGACCACGATCTTATCCGCGTTCCTTATCGTCGAGACGCGCTGTGTTATCACGAATGTGGTTCTATTCTTTAGGAGCGCGTTAAGGGCCTGCTGTATCTCATATTCCGTGTCTACATCCACACTTGAAGTTGAGTCGTCCAAGATTAGGATGCGCGGGTCTTTCAGAATGGCCCTAGCTATAGCTATCCTTTGCCGTTGTCCTCCTGAAAGGGTTACTCCCCTCTCCCCAATTATTGTGTCGTAGCCTCTCGGCAGCCTCATTATGAAATCGTGAGCCCTAGCTATCTTCGCCGCGCGTATGATCTCGTCCATGGAGGCGTTGGGTTTCCCAAATGCTATGTTATCTTTGACCGAAGCGTTAAAGAGGAAGATGTCCTGCGAGACTATTCCTATCTGCCTCCTTAAAGACTTCAACTTGACGTCTCGGATGTCGTAGCCGTCTATCAGGATTCTCCCGGAGGTCACGTCATAGAATCTTGGAATCAGCCTGATTATGGTGCTCTTCCCCGATCCGGTTGGGCCGAGGAGGGCAACGACCTCCCCCGGCTTAGCCTCCAAATTTATGTTCTTTAGGACCAACCTGCCCTTTTCGTAGCCGAAGGAGACGTTCTCAAAGACTACGTGCCCCTTGATTGGAGGCAACGTTACGGCGTCCGGCTTGTCCTTCACCTCTGGAACCGCGTCGATGATCTCGAAGACCCTCTTCGCAGCGGCCGCCATCCTCTGGTAACCCGTCCAGAACATGCCCATTATCCAGAATGGCCTCATCAACATGCTCACATAAGCGCTGAAGACGAAGAGCTGGTCAAGGGTTAGGTGGCCGCTTATCACCCTCACCCCGCCATACCAGTATATGATGACGACTGAGATTCCCGCGAGGAAGTTCACTAATGGCATGAAGATGTTCCGGAGCTTCACAATCTTGATCATGGTTCTGTAATACTCCGTGTTCGGCTTGGAGAACTTCTCTATCTCAAAATCCTCCCTAGTGAAGGCGCGTACAACGTTTATCCCGACGATGTTCTCCCACAAGACCGACGTGAGAGTTCCGAACTGCTCCCTAGAGAACCGTATCAATGGGCGGATCTTCTTCCCGTACAGCATAAACGTGGCGAGGACGAAGGGTGTTATAGCGAAGGATGCGAGTGTGAGCTCCAAATCCATAGAGAGCATCTGGGTTAAGACTCCGGAGAAGAGGAGCAGTGAGTTCACAACCCCCATAACCTGCCATCCTAGGAAACCGCGTATTCTATCCACGTCCGTCGTAGCCCTTGACATGAGTTGTCCGGTCTGTGTTCTGTCGAAGAAGGTGAAGGACTGCCTCTGGATAGCCCTGAAGATGTCGTTCCTAATGTCGTAGACGACCTTCTGAGAGAAGTAAGCGTTGGCGTAACGTTGAATAAAAGAGAATATCCCTAAAACCACTGTGAACCCGACTATCTGAACCACTAGCGACACAAGCATCCCGTAATCCCCTCTCTCTAGAATCTCCCTTATCACCTTGCCTCCCAACTGAGGAATATATACGCTCAAGGCGGTTGTGACGACCATGCACACGATGCTGAAGGCTAGGAAAATCCAGTTTCGTAGCACATACTTGCCCAGCCTTTGGAGGAGGCTCAAGGTTTCATCACCCACCCTTTTACCTTGAAATCTTCGCCTTAGCCGCTTCGACCTCCGCCTGCTTCAGCATCTGGGAAATCTTCTCCATCAACTCGACGTATTCGGGGTTCCTGTAGAGCTGGACGTGGGCGAGAAGGTCAAGCAAGAGCTGGAGGGAGGGGCCCTTAATGTTCACCGGTGAGACCTGCTTGGAGATGATGTCCTCGAAGGCCCTCTTCCCCAACGCGGCGTACCTCTCTAGGAGGCTGACCCACTCATCCGCCTTTTCCGGCGGGACGTGGTAGCCGAAGGCCTCCAACCTTGAGACAGCTCTCCTACATATCTCCCTAGACCACTTGGCGATGTCCTCGGAGCCCGGAACGAGCCCCTCGCTCAACGTGTAGGAGATTATGAAAACTTTGGCCGCGGCCCTATAGTACCTCTCTATAAGGTTGCCTTTAACGCGGACCTCGCTCTGCTCAACTAACCCAGCCTTCTCCAAGGCGTTGAGATGGTGCACTATGGAGGAGACGTTCTTTCCGAGGGCCTTGGCGAGCTGGTACGGACTCATCTCCCGATGCCTCAAGTTGTGGAGTATACTCCTCCTAAGAGGGTCCGCGAAGAGCTTGGCAACCTCCGGGTCCTTTATGACCATGAAGTCTCTCAAAGGGCTTCACCGTCCATAACAGTTGTGTGTAATGCTACATAAAAATGTAGCGTTACAATCAATTTTAGATACGAAGATTTAATTGGCTCGGCTACACCATATTGAAGGACCCCTCATGAGCGTTAAGGAGATAGCGTTACAGCGGATACGTAGACTCTTCACCCTAGCCGTGGAGAACGCCCGTAACGATCCAAACCTAGCCCAGAGATACGTCGAAATAGCCAGAAAGATAGCTATGAAGGCTAGGGTTCGTATGCCTAGAGAGTATCGCCGACTAATCTGCAAGCACTGCAAAAGATTTATCTTGCCCGGCGTCAACTCTCGTGTCCGCATCCAGCAGAGAAGGGAGCCGCATGTCGTGGTCACATGCCTGCTTTGCGGCGGCCACATGAGGTTCCTTCTGAGAGGTGAACGTGATGAAGGAAACCGTTAGATCAAGCTTGAAGAGGAGGATCAAACGTCGGATGGCCGGTGAGAAGCCGACGGTGTGGATAGGGAAGGGCGGAATCGGCGTCTCCGTAGTGGATGAGATCAAGAAGCAACTAAAAGCTCAGGGAAATGTGAAGGTCAAGGTCTTGAAGACGGTTCTCCGCGAGAAGAGTATGGAGGATGTCGCTTCGGAAGTCGCCGAGAAGACCGGTTCGGAGCTCATCGAGGTTCGCGGCCACACATTCATCCTCCACAAGCCTAAAGGGTCAAAAAAGGGTTTATAAGTCACCCATTCAGAATACTGAGATGAAATTTAAAGGGATGGCTGGAATTGCCTACACCCTATGATGTTCCTCCGGCGCTACTCATCGAGAGGCTCTCCAAATACTTAAAGATGAATGTAGACGAGATTAAACCGCCCCCTTGGGCTTCCATAGTTAAGACGGGGGTCCACGCTGAGAGGCCTCCTCAAGACCCGGACTGGTGGTTCGTCCGATGCGCCTCCCTGCTTCGGAAGATATACGTTAAAGGGCCTATAGGGATCGAGAGGCTTCGCTCAGAGTATGGCGGAAGGAAAGACCGGGGGGTCCTCCCGGAACACTCAAGGAAGGGAAGCGGAGCCATAATCCGGAAGGCTTTACAGCAGCTCGAGGAGGCAGGCTTAGTTGAGACGGTTAAAGGTAGAGGGCGCATGATAACCCCGAAGGGCAGAAGCCTACTTGACTCCCTCTCAACAGAGATTAAGAGGAAACTCGAAAAGGTGAACCCTGAGTTAAAGAAATATTAAGGTGTAAGTGTTGAGCGTCGACGACGAACTTGAAGAGATTCGGAGAAGAAAACTCTTAGAGCTTCAACGGAGGCTCCTCCAAGAACAGCAGGAAGCCCAGCTGAGGAAGCAAGCTGAACTTCAGAAGCAGGCTCTCTTGAGGAGGATACTGGAGCCGAAAGCTAGGCAACGCTTAACGAACCTGAGGATGGTGAAGCCGGAGATAGTCTCACAGCTCGAGGTTCAGCTCATCCAGCTAGCCCAGACAGGTAGGGTTCCAATCCCGATAACGGACAGTCTCCTGAAGGAGATACTCTTAAGGATTCAGAGGCCTCGAAGGGAGATAAAGATCAGGAGAGTATGATGTGGATGGCTAGGAGTAAACCTCTAGCTAAGAAGCTCAGGCTGATAAGAGCCGGAAAAGAGAGTAAACCGGTGCCGACGTGGGTGGTCGTTAAGACCGGGGGGAGGGTTAGGGTAACCCCGAAGAGAAGGCACTGGAGAAGGACGAAGATAAAGCCTTAGAGCGGAGGAGGCGGAGAGATGGAAGAGGAGGAGCGTGAACCCCCAGAAGAAGAGGAGTCGAAGACCGTTGAAGAGGAGGAACCTGTAGAAGCCGAGGAGATAGAGGAAGAGGAGGAGCGTGAACTCGAAGAGGACATCGTAGAAGAGAGAATTTACACAGTGCCTCTCCGTGAAGCTTGGCGCTCTCCGAGACAGAGGCGGGCTCCCAGAGCCATCCGGATTCTGCGGAGTTTCATCGAGAGGCACATGAAGCCTGAAACTATAGTTATCACGAACGAGGTGAACGAGTACATTTGGAGGAGAGGAATCCAGAAGCCTCCCCGGAAGGTTAGGATCAGAGCCCTGAGGGATGGGGAGGGCCGGGTTATCGTCCGCCTCGTGAAAGGGGATTAGCCGTGTCGATCTTCCTCTTCGACGCCTTCGGGAGCGCAAGTATCGGCGTCTACATGCGGGCGACGGATAGCATGGTTATCGTTCCAAGCCAGACGTTAGACTCTGATGTGAAGAAACTGGAAAAGTGGCTGGAGGTTAAGGTTGTTAAGACGAACATCGGAGGCTCCGTCCTGATAGGCCCCCTCGTATGCGCAAACTCTAACGGCATAATTCTGCCGCACTTCGTGCGTGACGAGGAGATAGCAGCTTTAAAGTCGGCCTCCTCAGACATGAACATAACCATAATGGAGACGAAGAAGACGGCTTACGGAAACATGGTTTTGGCCAACGATCGGGGAGCAGTAGTCGACCCGAGGCTAAAGAGGAAGGAAGTAAAAATCATCGAGGACACGCTTGGGGTTGAGGCCGTGGCGGGGGAGATCGCTAGGCTACCCTACGTCGGCTCATTAGCCATAGCAACGAACAGAGGAGTCCTAGCCCACCCGATGATCACGGAAGAGGAGGAGAACCTTCTGAGGGAAGTCTTAAAGGCTCATGTGGGTGTTGGAACGGTCAACTGCGGCATACCATACATCGCAACCGGCCTCATAGGCAATAGTAGAGCCGCGGTAGCGGGTTATTTAACTACTGGACCGGAACTATTTATGATAGGTCAAGCCTTGGGAGTGGTTGTGTGAGGATGAGTGAGGTTAAGGTTTACAGGGTGATCGGGAGGATTAGAAAGCCGAACTTCAAAACAGTCTTTAGGAAGGAGATTAGGGCCGTCAAGCCTGAAGACGCCGTTGAGGAAGTCTACAAGCTCTTAGGAAGCAAGCATAGGGTTAAACGTTTCCACATAAAAATTGAACGGGTTGAGGTTATCGAGAACCCAGAGGAGATAAGGGACCCAACCGTAAGGTTCCTAACCTTAGGTGAGTGAAGGATGTCAAGCGACGAAGAAGAGTTTAGGAGGCTCGTAGCGGAGGTTCGCTACTTGGAGGGAGCCGCCGAGGCCATAAGGTCGAGGATAAACCTAATAAACGCGGTCTTGGCGGAGTTCACGTCCGCGAACAGAACCTTGGAGGGTTTAGAGAAGGAGAAGGCGGAGGTCTCGATTCTCGTACCGATCGGAGGAGGCTCATACGTAAAGGCGAAGCTGGAAGACACCGACAAGGTCATCTACGGTATCGGCGCCGGAGTAGCTCTAGAGAAGTCCATGAAAGAGGCGAGAGAAGACATATCGAACCGTATAGCCGAGCTCGATAGAACCAAGAGGTCCCTCGAACAGCAGCTCAACCAGATCATAGAGAAAGCCCAAGAGGACCAGAACAGGCTTCAAGAGCTCAGCGTGCGGCTCAGCAGAGGAGCGAAGAGGAGAGATGCTAGAAAATCTCCGAGAGGGACTTAACAAGTTCATCGAGAAGATCGCTACAACAGAGCTTAAACCCGAAGACCTCCAACCGATCCTTTGGGACCTGAAACTGCTCCTTATAGAGAACGATGTCGCTCTTGTGGTTGCCGACAAGATATGCGAGGAGGTTGAACGCCGCCTTTCAGGGTTGAGAGTTAGAAGGATGGAGGACAGAAAGAAGATAGTGAAAGAAGCCTTGAGGTCCATTCTCCTTGAGGTTCTCACGCCGCCGAGTAACGTGGACCTCTTGGAAGCCGCGGAGAAGAAACGGAGGATGAAGGAACCCCTCGTGGTTCTCTTCGTTGGGATTCACGGAACCGGTAAGACCACCACCATAGCCAAGGTTGCGAAGCTCCTCTTGAAACGTTACTCCGTCGTCTTGGCGTGTAGCGACACCCACCGAGCCGGGGCGATTGAGCAGCTCGAGGAACATGCGAGGCGTATAGGAGTCCGCACGATCAAGCATCAGTATGGAGCGGACGCGGCCGCCGTAGCCTTCGACGCCGTCCAGTACGCTAAAGCCCGCGGCATAAACGTCGTCCTCATCGACACGGCTGGCCGGATGCAGACCGATAAGAACCTCATGATGGAGATGGAGAAGATCGTCCGCGTAGTCAAGCCTGACCTCGTAATATTTGTTGGGGACGCCTTAGCCGGAAACGACGCGGTGTACCAAGCCGAGGAGTTCGACAAGTTCGTCCATATAGACGCCTCCATCCTCACGAAGATGGACGCCGACGTGAAGGGCGGAGCCTCAATATCCATAGCCTACGTAACCAAGAAACCCATAATCTTCATCGGGACGGGTCAAGGATACGAAGACCTCGAACCCTTCAAACCAGACACCATAATCAATAAGATTCTGAAACCCTAAGAAGGGCGAATAGATTTCTGAACCCGACGGCGTTCAAAGCTTACTGAAGATTTAAGGGTGCTGAGAGGCCTCAGCCTTGAAGGGTCTGAGAAGAGGGAGTACCCCTCGAAGCTCCCTAAAGACGATCACAGTACTCACGTTGTTCGTTAACATCATCTACGCTGTCGGGATCATCCCCGCCCTCAAGACAATGTTGGCGGAGATCACGTTGCTCACCCTAACATTTCTAGCGGGGGCAACCGTGAAGTCTCTACCTCCTCTCTCTAAAAGAGCCTTTAAGAAGAGATCAGCCCCAACCCTAGATGATCTGGTAAGCTACTTACTCGTGAGGAGGAGTGTCCCCTCAACCCTCCTTAGGATTTTCCTCTGGAACCTCTCCATAACTCTGCTCCTGATCTTGGTCGGACTTGTAACCTTCGGAGTCTTCCCTCTGGTCTGGACATTTATAACGTTAGGTCTGGCGGCTCCAAGCCTCAGCTCTTTCAGGGAGCACCTCCACCTCTGGTTTGAGGTGTCCGCCTTCCTACTCTCCGCCTCCCTCGGCCTCTGGGGAGGCCTTAGAATCAGCAACCTCCAAACCGGCTTGGATCTTGTCCCCCTACCGCTCATAGGATTCATAATTGTGCTCCAATTCTCAGCCTCGATGCTTGAAGCCTTAGAGACATCCTCTGAAGAGAGCCAAAAAATATAGAGGGTCTACTACTTTTGGATCGTGGAAGCTCCAAAATTGGTGTGTTCCACCACGTAAAGGGAGAAGGCTGAGATGGAAGAGCCGAAGCCACGGACAATCCTAGAGAACCGTCAACCCTTTAAAGTGGTAAATAATAAATGATGCCGTGCTAGGTTAGGTGGTCAGTGAAGTAGCCTTGATAGGAGACGTAGAACGTCATCTACTAAACAAGATTGAAGAGGAAGGAGCGATCCACATAGCCCTAATCGACCCTGAAGACGTCACCCCCAAGTTGGCGTCCACCATAGCTGAAGAAGCCGAAGGATGTCAGTCCTCAGCTATAATGATTGGAGGAACAACGTTAGTCTCGACGATGCACCTAGACAACATCGTGAAGGCTGTAAAAAGCGCCGTGAAGATACCGGTCATACTCTTCCCCAACAACATAACGGGGATAAGCAGATACGCGGACGCAATTTGGTTCATGTCGCTCCTAAACTCTTCAGACCCGTACTTTATAGCTGGAGCCCAGGTTCTCGGCGCCCCCTTAGTGAAGAAGTTCGGCCTCGAACCCATACCTATGGGATACATAATAGTCGGGGAGGCCGGAGCGGTCGGCGTCATCGGCCGAGCCTGCCCAATACCACACAACAAACCTGAACTCGCGGTAGCTCACGCCCTAGCCGCCCAGTACTTAGGGATGAGGTTCATATATTTAGAGGCGGGTTCAGGTGCTAAACGGCCAGTCTCTAAGGAGATGATCAGAGCCGTCAAAGCCGTTCTAGAGGTTCCCCTAATAGTCGGAGGAGGCATAAGGACAAGTCAACACGCAGAGGACGCCGTAGCCGCAGGCTCCGACATAATCGTGACCGGAACTCTGCTGGAGGAGAGCTCCTCCAGAGAAGAGGTGAGAAAGAGAATCAAGAAAATAATAGAAGGTATAAAAGAAGGAGTTAACAGAAGATATAAGCGTTAACCCCGGTCTGGTGGGAGAGAAGACTTGACCGCGTTTGAGAATTACTTCAGGGCCCTCAAGAAAGTTTTAGAGATGGAGGAAGCCTTCGACATATGGCCTGACTTCGAACCCCAATACGACGAGAAAGAGTTTTGGTGGGAGACTCTAAGAGGCCTAGGAGAGTCGCTTATACTCAACTGCGGAAGATGCGACGGCCCCTCAGACCTAAGGAATAAACGCTGCGAAGAATGCGTAAGGAAGAGGGAGCAGATCGCAAAGGAGACCTACCAAAAAGTCATGGGACGCCCCATAGAGAAATGGTCAACGATAATGCTCTGCCGCCTCTGGCAGAAGTAGACCGCACCAAACTTTTCCGTCCACGGACCACTTAGCGGCCCCCGGTCTAGGAAAGGAGGGAGAACCCTTCCTAAACGAGAAGATGAGCCCCGAGTATAGGGAGTACATATCGCACCTAGAAGAATCCCTGAACAGGCTCTACGAGATCGCTAGGAAAGCCAGGGCTAAAGGTCTCGACCCAGAGTTTCAGCCGGAAGTCCGTGTTGCAACGGACTTAGCAGGGCTCGTCGAGAGCTTCATAGGGCCTCCGGGAGTCGCGGAGAGGATAAGAGAACTGAGCAACGTCATGCCTCGGGAGGAGATGGCCTTCAAGATAGCCGAGGAGATAGTCTACGGAAGGTTTGGGCACTTGGAAGAGGAGGCGGCGGCTGAACAAGCCATCCGAACGGCCCTTGCGATACTGACCGAAGGTGTGACCGCCGCCGTATACCTAGAAGGTATAACGAGAGTAAAGATCAAGAAGAACCCGGACGGCTCTAGGTATTTAGCGATCTACTTGGCCGGCCCAATCCGTTCGGCTGGGGGAACCGAGACAGCTCTAACACCGGTTATAGCCGACTTCGTAAGGAAGATACTCGGCCTAGACCGTTACAAGCCGACTGAGGAGGAGATCGGCCGCTTCGTGGAGGAGCTGAGGCTCTACGAGAGGGAAGTAGCCCGCTTCCAATA
>Ga0190307_1000102_pt1 | contig 27364 bp, 30 predicted proteins | sample 48700745_MG_FD_161653 | JGI IMG/M metagenome (GOLD analysis project Ga0190307, IMG submission 161653) | Hydrothermal vent sediment bacterial communities from Southern Trench, Guaymas Basin, Mexico - 4870-07-4-5_MG | ecosystem: Environmental > Aquatic > Marine > Hydrothermal vents > Sediment ... | reverse complement strand
GGGACCAATATACAGTTTTTCAATTAATTCGGCTCTTGGAAAAATAAGGGATTCTTTAAAGGCTCTACTTGAATTATTATCCTTTGTTGCGGTAGTAATATCTTTCTCAGCTTTGCTTACCTTTTTGTTGCGATTCATTTTCCCTCAGAAAATTAAACTTGGGCCTGAAATAATGTTAAGAAGCGAGCCAAGCTTAATTTATGTTATTATGGCAATTTTACTTGGATTTGCGGCGATTATGGCTATGGCAATGGATATACCAGAAGTTTTAGCTGGAATAGCTATAGCTGCCGCGGTGTTACCTCCTTCCGTAGTTGTTGGTATAGCTATTGGGATGTTTAATCTTCAGATATTTCTTGGATCTCTTTTGCTTACTCTTGAAAACGTTCTTGGTCTTTTGATCGGTTCTCTTCTTGCTCCTATTCTTCTTAATATTGGACCAAGAAGATATTATGAAAAAAGAGTTGCAAAATTTTACATACTTAGGGCGATATCGATTTTATCGTTTTTGACGGCTGCTGTTATTATTCTTGACTTACTAAAAGAAATTATCCTTAATTTATTAACCAAAATTTAGTTTTCCTCAACAAATTTCTTAGTTTTTATCGCTATAGGTTGAGGAACTATGTAGTTATCGTTTTGTTCTTGCTGTTAAACAATTTTTGCAGAGTTAACCACATTTAAATACCTATCCCTTATATAGCCTTAAAATTCAAGTTAGTGTGTCGTGTGAAGCTAAGTATTTATAATTGTTCAGCTTTGATTGTTGTAATTGATTTCACCAGTTTAGCTTAACCCAAAATTTCACACATAGTAAAACAAACGATGTTGAGGGAACTATGGTGTTTGACCCTGTAAGCTTCGATAATTTATTAAGACCTAAATCTGTTGCAATCATTGGAGCTTCTCGGACGAGGAGATTTTACTGGGTCAGATCGTTTTTAGAATATGGTTTTCCAGGTGAAATCTTCCCAGTGAACCCTAAGGAGAAAGAGGTTTTGGGTCTTAAATGTTATCCAAGTATTTTAGATGTCCCTCAAGAAGTTGATTTCGCTATAATCGCTGTTCCAGCTCCAATAGTTCCAAAGGTTCTGGAAGATTGCGCTAAAAAAGGTGTAAAACTAGCTACGATTTTCTCTTCCGGGTTTTCCGAAACGGGTACAAAAGAAGGAGTTTTATTAGAAAAAATGGTTGCTGAAGTCGCTAAGAAAGTTGGAATTAGGGTTTTTGGCCCAAATTGCATGGGTGTATACTTTCCTAAGCAAGGTTTAAGTTTTAGACCAGATCTACCCAAAGAAAGCGGTGATATCGGTTTTATTTCTCAAAGTGGTGGAAATGCGATTGGAATTATTATTTGCGGATCTGTTTGGGGGCTGAAATTTTCTAAAGTTTTTTCTTATGGTAATGCTGCTGATTTCGATAGCCCCGATCTCTTAGAATATCTTCGATGGGACAAAGAAACGAAGGTAATCGGCCTCTACATCGAAGGCGTAAAGAATGGTAGTAAGCTTCTATCTGTTTTAAAGAAAACAACAAAGGAAAAGCCTGTCGTTGTTTGGAAAGGTGGAGTTACCGAACTTGGTTCCAGAGCTGTTGCGTCGCACACCGGAGCTTTGGCTGGTTCCGCCAAAATATGGGAAAGCGCCCTTAAACAGGCTAATGCAGTGACTGTTCATAGTTTGGAGGAGATGATTGATGTTCTTTGCGGCTTTTCTTTTCTTCCACCACCTAAAGGCAAGAATTTAGGCATTGTTTCGATTAGTGGAGGTTCTAGCGTGGTTTGCACAGACGTGGCTGCGCAATTTGGTTTTAATGTTCCTGAACTTCCTCGAAAGGTTCAGGAGAAAATTCATAGTGTAATTCAGCCGGTAGGTGTGAGTGTTAAGAACCCTATTGATCTGGCTAATTCCTTTTTTAATTTTGATGCTGTAGAATTTGCTCTGAGAGAAGTTATGGATTATGTGGATGCTCTTATTTTTGACTTTCAAGTTCATTATCTAACTTTAAGGGAAAGTTTTGGTGAACATGGCATTGTTGAAAAAATGATTAAAATTCTTGTTGATGCTGGCCGTGAATACTTAGTTGCGGGCAAGCCTTTCCTAATAGTGCTTCCCCTAACTTTCTGTGAAAATGCATGGCTAAAAAGCAAAAGGAGTTTCCTGAAAGCTAAAATTCCTGTATTTACATCCATAACTAGGGCTGCCAACGCATTGTCGAAGATTTACAGTTTTTATCAAAGAAGAAAGCAACATGATTAAACCATTATTGAATGGTTTCTAAAGTCTATATCAGAAGTTTTTTATGCAAGTTCTTTCAAGATAGTAAGATAAGGAAAGGGAGTGTGTAAGTATGGGCGTATACGAAATGCTTAAGAGTCTTTTCGAAGAAAAAGCCGCTAAAATCGAAGAACTAAAAGACGAGTTTGCTGGCTTCGAAAAGGTTTTCCAAATAGCAGTCACTGATGGAGAGCCCTGCTACATTGAGGTAAAAGAAGGAACCTTCAATGTTGTAAAAGGCCAACACGAAAATCCATCCCTAGTTTTAACGGCTGATTCAGCTGTATGGGAACAAATATTAAAGGGAGAACTAGATTCAGTTGCAGCTTACATGTCGGGACAATTAAGAATTGAAGGACCTCTCGAAGACGCTATGAAGCTAAAATCAGTGCTAGACAGAGTTGCAACCGAATAACAAGAAAACAGAAGATTAAAACCTTAAATTTTTTCTTCTCTTAAAATAAAAAGAAATAATAGGTTATTTATTCTCCTTTGAACTCTGGTTCTTTCTTTGACATAAATGCTGTTACACCTTCAATTAGGTCCTTTGTAGAGAATAGTAGACCGAATACACTGGATTCAAGTTTTAACCCTATATTTAGGGGCACTTGAGATCCGAAGTTCAATGCGAGTTTTGCATACTTTAATGCAATTGGCGGGCCTTTAACTAGTTTTTCTGCAAACTTCTTTGTTTCCTCTTCAAGTTTGTCGTAGGGTACAACTTTGTTAACCAATCCAATTTTTAGAGCTTCTTCAGCTGTTATTCTATCGCCAAGCATTACAAGTTCTTTTGCCTTTGCAAGTCCAACGAGTCTTACAAGTCTTTGAGTTCCTCCCCAACCAGGTATTAGCCCGAGTTTTATTTCTGGGTTTCCAAGTTCAGCGTGCTCTGCGGCTATTCTAAAGTCGCATGCCATTGCCAGTTCTAATCCTCCACCAAGGCAGTACCCATTGATCGCAGCTATGACCGGTTTAGAAAGTTTTTCAATTTTTTCGATAACCTCTTGTCCTCTCATTGAAGCTTCCACAGCGGTCGTTGCTGGCTTTAATCCTGCAAATGCTGTTACATCGGCTCCTGCACTGAATGCTCTATCACCTGCTCCAGTAATAACGACACATCTTACCTCTTTATCTTGCTCGGCTTCATCTAGGGCTTTTCCAAGTTCTAGTATCATCTCCGCTGTGAAAGTGTTGAGTCTGTGTGGTCGATTTAGCGTTATCCAAGCTATTCCGTCTTCCTTTTTGTATAAGATGTTTTCATATTTTTTCTCACTCATATTTGTAGAACCCCCTACCAGTTTTTCTTCCAAGCCAGTTCTTGCTAACATATTCTTCTAGTAGTGGGCATGGTTTATATCTTGCTTCACCAGTCTTTTCATAGAGTTCTTTTAACTTGTTGACTATAACGTCAATTCCTTCTCTGTCTGCAATTTCGCATGGACCAGAAGGCCATCCTGTACCGAATTTCATGGCTGTATCGATGTCTTCTGGGTCTGCAACGTCATCATATATTAGGCGGGCAGCTTCGTTGACAGCTACTGCATAAATTCTCATGATATCGAAGTTATCTGCGAGGTGGAAGGGTATTCTTGGTCTACCTTTGCTCCAATCGTAAAATCCTTGGCCTGTTTTTTGACCGAGTTTTCCCTCTTTTACGAGTGGTTCAACTATGGGGCATGACTTTGCCATGTCACCGAAAGCTTCTTCCATTACTTTTGAAACGTAGTAGAGTACATCGAGTCCTACATAGTCTGCTAGTTCAAATATTCCCATGGGGAACCCTGCCTTGTATTTTACTGCTGAATCAACTTCTTCCATTGTTGCTTCCTTGTTATATACTGCCCAGAAGGCTTCATTAAATACTGCCCCCAAAATTCTGTTGACTATGAACCCTCTTGTGTCTTTCCTGCAGACTACTGGCGTTTTGCCGAGTTTCTTTGCTAATTCAACTGTTATATTTACTGTTTCATCACTAGTATGTTCACCTTTGATCACTTCAACTAGGGGCATTAATTGCGGTGGATTGAAGAAGTGCATACCTACTACTTTATCTGGTCTTTCTGTTGCCTCAGAAATTTCAGTTATGCTTAAACTTGAGGTGTTTGTAGCTAGGATTGCATGTTTTGGCGCTGCTTTGTCAGCTTTTGAGAAAACTTCCTTTTTGAGGTCCATTTTCTCTGGCACTGCTTCGATGACAAAGTCAGCATCTTTTACTCCTTCCTCAACGCTTGTTGTTGTTTTTATTCTTGATAGAATTGTTTCTACGTCTTCTGGTTTGATTCTACGTTTTTCAGCAAATTTCTGTAAACTCCATTTGATTTTTTCCATTGCTTTCTTTAGAATTTCATCGCTTATGTCTATCATGGTGACCTCGTATCCAGACATAGCCAATACCTGGGATATTCCGTGGCCCATTACGCCAGAACCTATTACAGCCATTTTTTGGAGTTTTTCCATTTTTCTCCCCTCTTCATAACATGTGTCTAGTATTATTAAAAGTTTTTTTGTTCCTTCAGATATTTTTTATTTCAAAAGATAATTTTCTAAATGTAGCAGTAATATTATCTAATAAGGCTTTTATTGAACTTTTAAAATATTAATGCGTTTTGGCTTATATTGGCTGAAACTCATACGTTGGCTCCCCTTCCGGTGTTACCTTTGCAACGAGTTTAACTTTCATCCCTACCTTAATTTCCGATAGTTTTACACCGGTAAGCCAAGCTAATACCTTTACACCTTCTTTTAACCGTCCAATGACAACTGTGTAGGGTTCATGGTGTTGAAACGCAGCAGGTCTGACTAGGACATGGGTAAATGCTTCGATTTCTGCTTCATTGCTCAGTTCAATCCATTCCATATCTGAGGAGTAGCATTTTGAACAGTCTGCAGCCGGTGGAAAGAATATGGTGCCGCACTTTTTACATTTGGTTGTGTATATTTTGCCTTCTTTTAGCCCTTCCCAGAACTTTTGGGTTTTACTTATTGGTATGTAGTTCACGATAACCAATTTTCTTGACTTAATTGTAGGTAAGCCTACTCCCATACTTATCACCTTCTTAATATTGTTACATAACAGTAGTGGCCAGTCCCACCAACATTATGAGCTAGAGCTATATAGTTCTTTAATGGAACTTGTCTCTGTCTTTTTTCCGCCTCTTCCCTAAGCTGCTTTGTTAATTCATATATCATTGAACAGCCAGTTGCACCAATTGGATGGCCTTTGGCTTTTAATCCTCCATCAACGTTTACAGGTATTTTTCCGCCGATCTCGGTCTGACCTTCCCTTAAAAGTTTTGGTCCTTCTCCTTTCTTGCAGAAGCCAAGGTCTTCATAGGCCATTATCTCGGCAATAGTGAAACAGTCGTGCACCGTGGCGACCTCGATGTCTTCAGGACCAACACCAGCTTTTTTATATGCTTTTTGGGCTGCAATAACAGATGATTTGAGTCCCACGTAGGTATCTCTTCTGCTTAAGTTACCTGTACCAGACGAATACCCTATTCCCTCAATCCAAACAGGCGTATCTATTTTCAGTTCCTTTACTTTTTCTTCTGAAGCAAGGATTACTGCGGCTGCTCCATCGGTTACTGGGCAACAGTCATAGAGTTTAAGTGGCCAAGCTACTGGATACGATGATAAGGCTTCATCAATAGTTATTTCCTTTTGGAAATGTGCTACTGGATTCATTGCAGCATATTTATGGTTTTTAACTGCTACAAGTGCTAGATCTTCCTCCGTTGTCCCGTATTTTGCCATGTGCGCAGTTGCATGCATCGCATAGTATGCTGGGAAGGTCATTCCAAAGTTGTGGAACTCCCAAAGGTAGTATCCAGCTCTTCCAATAAATTCAACGACTGTAGGTGTGTCTACTTCTCTCATTTTTTCGAGGCCAATAGCCATGCCTATCTCAATTTGTCCGCTTGCTATAGCTGAGTAAACTGTGAAGACAGCTGCACTGCCGGATGCACAGGCGGCTTCGCATCGAACTAGCCCTGCACCGGTCAATCCACAGTATTCGGCAGTAATAACTGCAGGTAGTGCTTCTTCATACCATGCTCCGGCTCCTGCTGATCCAACTGCTACAAATTCTATGTCTTTTGGCGTTATACCTGCGTCCTCCATGGCTGGCTTTACTGCTTCAAAAGCAAGCTCGGTGACGTTTACATCTTGTCTATTGCCGAATTTAGAGTTTCCTACTCCTATAACAGCAACCTTTCTCATTTTAAAAACCCCGATAAAGCCGTTAAAGGTCTTATACTATATAATGGTTTCGGTTAAACTAAATAAAGAAAGAAACGTCGAAATATAAGACATAGGGCAAGAATATGGTGTTAAAAGTAAATATGTTTTTTGTTTTTGACATGTTAACTTAAAGAAGATTTTCTTTGCTCGTTAAGTTAAATAAGCAATGGTTTAGTAATTGTTTGACAAAATATTAGTTTTCTGTAAAATTTGGAGACAAAATAATGAATTATCTTGCATTTTATTCGGAGAGTAGCTTTTGAAAGTATTTTCTTCCGTAATATGTCTTTATAAAACCTAGCGGGTTATAGCCGCTGATTCTGTCCTTTGCTGCAAGAACCGTGACGGGTGCCTTCGAATATTTGAAGAAAAGCGAGTCGTAACCTACACAAAGCCCTAGGGCTATATTAAGTCTGTACCAACCTGGACGAGAAGATATTCTTGGCCTATTGGATTACACGTTACATAACCGATTTCATAACCAGTTTTTGAAGTTCCTTGATATTCTTTTGGAACGCCAACATCTTCTTTTGGGGTTGCTCCAACTTTACAGTTTATTGAATGGACTTTGAATCTTGCTTTTTCAAGGATCTTGGATACTATTGCTGCTTCTTCCTGTAAACCTATGCAGAAGGCGATACCAAGCTTTTTATATTGCATAAGACGTGCGAACTCTATAGTTTCCCTTAATCGAGGCCATTCAATGTAGCCACTTGCTTCAACAATCCTCGCACTTGAGGCAAGCTTCCTTATAGGGGTTTTCTCATATTCTCGACGAGCTTCCTCAATTATATCCATGTACTCACGCATCGGGCAACCTTTAGGTCCTTTGGTTTTCTTTCACCACATGCTAGAACTTTGCAATAAGCACATTTCATATATACCACCAACTTTAGTTTTTGGCTGATTTTAGCTCAAAACACATTGCATATCAATTTTTTAGATTTCTAATTTTGCAATAATACCAATACCATGCTTATTTATTAAAATTCTGTATTTTGCTGATTTTAGTTAATCCTAAAACGAAAATCTTCTTGCTACGATTTACTTGTGAAGCATTAACAAAACTAAAAGATATATCGGGGAACGTGGAAAACAAGATGATGTTTATTTCTTTCGGTTAATCGATGCTGTTTGTTAAGATGGGGCAACAAAGGCAATTTCATGCACCTATATCTTACATAATGTTTTAGGAGAGTTTAGGAGGATATTTCTAGCCAGTGGTCTATTTTAAAAGCTGTTTTCATTTTTTATGAACTTTCCATTCATAGGCAGAACGTAGGGCTCCGTAAAGATACTTCCGGTTGAATAATGGCTAATCTTTCTTTCTCCCGACTAATAAGCTTTTTGTCCACTTGAGAGTAGTATTTTCTGAAGCTTCAAATTTTAGAAACCTTTAGATACTTAGAAACCATTTTAAATTATGATCACCGAAGTCTTGCAGCTTTGACAGAGTAACTCTTTAAATTGTATGTTGACGTTAATTGAATGTTATTTTGGTTAAAGGGGGTTGGATTTGGGTCTCATAGATGAACTTGAAAAATTGTCAAGTTATTCTGAAGAGCTTGGATTGAATTTATCTGTTGCTGAAGACCAGTTTAAGTGGTTTTTAGCTTCTCTACTCTTTGCTAAAAGAATTTCGGCAGATATTGCTATGAAAACCTTTAGAAGATTCGTGGAAGAAAACTTAACTACACCTGACAGAATCTTGGCGGCAGGATGGAACAGATTGGTAGAAGTACTTGACTCTGGAGGTTATGTAAGGTACGATTTTTCCACTGCTACAAACATTATAAAAACTGTCAAATTACTTAAAGAGAAGTATGATGGTGACTTGGAGAGACTGCATGAGGAAGCTTCGAACCCTAAAGACCTTGAGAAAAGGCTTATGGAGTTTAAGGGTTTTGGTCCGATAGCTGTAAATATATTTTTAAGAGAACTTAGAGGCATATGGTCTAAAGCTCAACCTAAACCTTCATCTTTTGCCATAGAAGTTGCCAATCGCTTAGGTTTAAAAGAGGTTGAAAAATTTGAACCGAAACTTGTAAGACTGTACCTAGAATACTGTAAAAAGCGTAGATGCAAAAAATGTCCGGTTGAAAAATACTGCAAGGAGATGAGGTAAAATTTTCGTGAGGCAGCATAACCACAACATTTTTCCTCAACTTCGTAGCATCCTTAAATTAATTGAATTGGAAGGAGAGGTGTTAATTGAAGTGGGTTACCAGAAGATTTGTGCACGTCGATCGTACCGCTAGTGCTTGGCTCATTAAAAATTTTATCGATGAAAACGCTGAGTTTGTTTTCATAGATTATCCTCGGGAACAGCCTAAACCGGAACATGGTACGCCCTTTGACATTAAAGGTGTTGAACTAGGACATAAAGATGGGAAATGTACTTTTGAAGTCATTATGGAGAAATATAGGATAGAGGATCCGATTCTTAAGAAAGTTGCTCAAATAGTTCACGCGGCTGACATTGAAGGTGAACTTCATAAGGTTCCTGAGGCAGCCGGCATCTTAGCCGTATTTACTGGGTTAAGACTTATCGCTAAAGACGATTTCGAGGCTTTAAACATAGGATTTAAAATATGGGACTTCATCTACGCGTATTTTAAAGCTCAGGAGATTAAAGAAAAGTTTAAAGATGAACTTAAAGAAATGGATAGAATTGCTAGGATAGAGTTTCTCAGATCTCAAATAAAATCTGCGTAAGAGGGCGACGCTATGCCACTATCCATATTCTTACTTTTATGTTTATTGGGATTTTTCGCTATAATGAGTTCTACCGCCTCTAAATCTCCAACATTGCCTCTTTACGCTGAGTATCTTAGTCTTAGCCCATTTGAAATAGGTTTAGTGGCAGCTGCATCAACTATTACAGGAATATTTGTAAATTTTTCAGCCGGTTTTCTCTCCGATATTTATGGCCGTAAAAAACTTCTAATAGTAAGCGGATTCGTCTTTATGACTGCTCCTTTTCTTTATCCTTTTGTGTCAAATGGGTGGGAATTGGCTGCTGTAAGGATTTACCATGGAATAGCAACAGCAACATTTGTGCCCGTTACCACAGCTTTAATAGCGGATCTATACCCTTCGAAGAAAGGAAGCATGATGGGACTATTTTCAACTGCCAGAACATTTGGTAGACTAATAGCACCAACTCTTGCTGGAATAATTATTTATGCTTATAGTTTCCGCTTCACCTACATAACATGCGGCGTACTTGGAACAATAGCTTTTATACTTGTAACTTTCCTTCCATCAGACTATAAACATCCAAAAACAGAAACACTTGAAAAAGAGATGTCGGCGGGCACAGTTCTCAGCGGATATGCGATTGGAGTTTTGCTTACACTCGGTCTTATTGAAGCCTCAACCTATTTTGCTATGCAAAGCATTGAAACCTTTCTACCTCTATATAACGTTAGGTTTGCGGAAAATCCTTGGCTTGTAGGGCTAATATTTACATTACAGCTATCAATAATAGCATTATTAAAACCGGTGATGGGAGCTACTTCCGATAAGATTGGAAGAATACCGATCATAGTTCTAGGAGCAGCAACATCAACAATAGGTATGATAACCTTATCAACATCTTCCAACGTTATAACAATCGTTCTCTCAATAACGGTGTTTGCTGTTGGTGTATCTATGAGTACTGCTGCCACAGCGCCCTTAGCAACAGAACTATTAGGAGAAAAAGCGCATGGAACAGCCGTAGGCATGCTGGAAACAATAAAAGACATAGGACAGGCTTCAGGGCCAATAGTTATGGGTTTAATAGCTTCAAAAACAACCTATAATCACGCTTTCCTAATAGTAGCACTCATAGAACTCATTGCACTACTTATAGCAATTGTAGCCTTTAAAACACTCCGAAGACAATAAAACCTTCTTTATTCTCATCCATAAGATCTATTTTGTTATTCTTTTTGAAAAATGTATGACTATATTACCCTAACGTAATATTTGTGGTAGATATTTAGTGCGTAACTGTTCACAAGATACGCTCTAACCTTAGTTTTTAATAATTCTATTCTTAAAGCAATCTTTTAGCCTAAAAGTTTCTCAGCAACTTCTCTTAATATATCAACACTTGTCTTCAACTTTTAAGTTCCCTCAGCAACTTTCTAAGTCTTTCAATTTCCTCTACAGCGTTTCTCCACTCAATGCTGTCTTCCCATATCTCATGTTTATCTACAGGAACTCCTTCACGTTTTATCTTCTTCTCTAACTCCTCAAGACCACAACCATACCTCTTTCTGAAATTTTCAATAATCATCTTGTAGAATTCAGTTTCATCATTTAATCTTCTAATAATTTTCCTCGACAACTTCACGTCGTACAGCAACTATTGCATCAGACATTTCTAAACCTCACAACTACATAACACATCCCAGCATTATAAGATTCACTAAATTTAATTTTGTAGCTTTCTTCCTGTACCTGCAAAACTAAAGCTTTCATGTAGTTTATTGCTTATTGTTTTTAAGTACTTCTGATTTACGAATACCATGGAGAGAGGTTCGTACTGTGAAAAATATATACTCGAAAATTAAATCTATTTGACTGCGTGTTAAATTGTATATGGAAGGCATTTAAACCCGTGAGGAGACCTACAAACACGAAGAGCCACATGCTGCATCCTATTTTAATAATGCTTCTCCTTATTAATGCGTTCTTTTCAAGCCATTTATGGAGTTATGCAACGCTCTTAACTGTTAAGGTCTATCAACCGTACTCGTTCAAGATATCGTTTATAATAACAGTGGATTGTACACCTTTCCTAGACAAAGCATCGTGTTGAAGAAGGACGCAATTTAAAGTTAAAGGTGAATCTAAGGGTGGTGGTTTTATTTTTCTTTGAGAACCTATTTTGGGAAATGAATGTCTCTGTTACCGTATATAAAGGTTAAGTACCGTGTGTTCGAGAGAATTTCTGACTCTGATATGGAAGATTTTTACATTTTTAGGAGGCTTCTTCTTAGAAAAGTTAGTTCTACGGTTAAAATAGCGTTTTTAAGTTTAGACGGGGAAATGGTTGTCGGTAATGTGTATAGATTGGGGAAGTTGTTTGTTCGAGACTTGGTGTGGCAATTGGAGATCATAGGTGAGAAACGGGAAGACATTGAGGAATTTAGATATGTAAAGGAAGAGATAATTGAGGAAGCTAAAAAACTTTTCAAACATTGTGCTTCTATTTCTATTTTTTCGCCGTTTATATCGAGAAAATGTAGGATAATGGCTGCAGAAATTGTGTTGAGGAAAATGGGTTTTTTAAGGGTTGAGAACTTTGTAATCCAATCTTCTAATGGTCCTGAAAAAGTATCCTTCATGAGGGGAAATGTGGCGGCGAAAATATGTCAAAACTCAATAGAGATTTTCTCAATGGATCTAGGTGCACGAGATACTTTAGTTGAGGAATTTAGAAAAACATGTAGGGAGATATTTGGGTTTGATATTTTTAATAGAAATCTAAAAGCGCGTAGAGAAAACGCAGAAGTGATTCGAATTCTTAAAAGAATTTCCAAAGGTTACGGGAAAATCGCTATAGTATGCAATAGCGGGTCTTATGTACTCTATGTTTCAGGCAGTCTTAAACCGATACTAGAATCTATGAAGAAAATCTCTACTAACACGATGTCTAAAATAGTTTTTGACGTTAAAAAATGCGGCTATAGACTCTACGGGGTAATTTACGTTAAAAATTCTTTCTATGTTCGGAAACAAGAAAATATTAAGAAAATTAAGAAAAGACTTGAAGGTAAAATAATAAGACTCTATGGTGTTATTTAATTGTGACATTATAATGAATAATTGCATGGAAAGATTGTTTTACATGTTTTATGACTTACTTACTTGACTCGTATATTTTCGGGCTTGTTCTAAAATATCTTCATAAATGTCTGCGGTGATCCAGTAGCCTTCTCTTATTAATTTTCTTAACGTTTTTTGAAAAGTTTCGTAGTTTATGATTTTTCTTTCAAGAGCTTTTAACAAAATTACCGTGGTTCGTACTGGAGTTAAATTGAGAAATTCTGCTGCCTTAAAAGCTCTTTTATCGTCAACTAGAACAATGCTTATTCTTTTCTGTTTTGCTAGGGCTAGGACATCTAGCTCTCCTTCGTGTAATCCACCTACCACGTTTTTTATATCGTTTTTAATTACTAAGCCTTCTTCGTCTAGTTTTTCTACGATTATCTCTTTTCCTATATGTTTCTCTATTAAGGAAACTTCCTCTTTAAAGCGATTCTTTCCAGTTGTGATTTCTTCAAAAACTTTTTCTGGGATATAGATGGGTGAAAAAATTCTGAATAAAAATTTTAATGCATTTATTTTCGCAAGGTAAATTAACGGAGATGCATTTGAGACAGCCAATTAACGAAGCCTCCGAAGAACATCTAAGTCTTTCTCTAAGTCTTCTTGATCGTAAATGATAATTTTTCTCTTCTTTATTTCTTCCATGAAGTCCCATAGACTCATGTTTGCAATTTCTGCTGCCTTCCACAAAGTTACTTCCCCCTTTTGAAGCAACTCAATGGCAACTAATGTTAGTTCTTCTTTTAATCCACGTTCTATGAGTTGGCGAAGTATTGTTGATTTGTCACTTTTCTTAATCTTCGCTAGGAATTCAATAGATTTTGCTAGGGAACTCGGTAATCTGGTGGTAAAGGGTATGCTCATTTTACTCCTCCTGTATACATTTTCATCAAAAAGTTACACTACCAAAGATGGCATCTTCCATTTTAAAAGGTTTCGTGATACAAAAACCATATGAATTAAAAATGACTAAAATTTGTTTACTTCTTAGAATATTTAGCTGGGTGTGAATGATGTATGGGTGGAGGCTTAGGATAGGTCTTATTGTTCCGTCTAGTAATACGACTATGGAGCCAGAGTTTTATAGGGTTTACCCGGAAGGTGTTAGTATTCGTACTGCAAGGGTTCCGCTTGAAGAGGTAACTCCTGATGCTTTGGTTAAGATGGCTGACTATGTTTTAGATGCTGCTAAAATGTTGAAGACTGCCGATGTAAATGTTATAGTATATGGATGTACCAGCGGAACTTTGATTGGTGGAGTTGAATGGGAAAGGGAATTAACCAGCAAAATAGAAAGGGAAACAGGTGTCGAAACAATAACTACAGCGTCCGCGGTTGTACAAGCACTGAAAGCTTTAGATATAAAAAGAGTGGTTGTTGCTACTCCGTATATAGATAAAATAAATGAGTTGGAGAAGAAGTTCTTAGAGGAACATGGAATAAAGGTTTTATCTATAAAGGGTCTTGGCGTCGTAAAAATATCGAGATAGAAAATTAGCTCCTTGAGTATCGTGTAGATTAGCTAAAGAGGTATTTAAACCGGAGGCAGATGGCATCTTCATAAGTTGCACAAACTTTAGAACCTTAGAAATAATAGAAAATTGGAAAGAGAACTTGGAAAACCGGTAGTTACAAGTAATCAAGCATCCATATAGGCCGCTTTAAGAACCAGTAGAAGGATATGGGAAACTTTTAAAGACATACTATACGCCCTGAAACTTAAACATCATAAATTAGCAGTTTTGTATCATAAAGATTAAATTCGTAATTATTTTGACTTATTTAACTGCTTCCTCATTTGATATCTTTTCTAGAACTTTTGTGGAAATAGATAAGGCAAATTTAGCATCACTGTTGCTGGGCATATATGTAGTGTGATAAACAGCGTTCCTCATTTTATTTAACTCTACCAATTTGTTAAGCATTTCTTCACCTAACAAAGTTTTTAACTTAGATAGGAAAAGAGAGTTACTCAATGCTTCTAAAAGATATAATGGGGATTTTCCGGTTTTTTTAATTAAATATCCTTTGATAGCAAGTTCCAATGCGGAATGAGCCATTAGAATAGAGGAATCGGGGTCTCCTGAGGCAAAATGTTTTTTGGCTTTTTCTAGATATTTTTTGGCTTTTCTTATGTATTCTTCAAAAGCCATCGCATAGAACCTCCTGAAAACCTCAATAATTTTTTTGAAGTAGAACTGCACATCTATTTCCTGAGGTTCCTCTAAATCTGCAACTTCATAAGAGGCAAACTCGCTGCTTAACGAAGCTGGTACATCGAAGTTTCTATGTAAAAATAGAAAAGTGTCATGTTTGCATCTGGGGATTTCCCCGTGTAAAAACTGGTATGCAGCGCCAATCCAGAAAGCTGCCATAGCTAATCTATGGGCTGCTTCTCTAAGAAAACCTTCTTGTAAATATTCTTGGGCTACTTTGATTAGTTTATCTGCTTTTCCAAGACATAGTGAGATTGTGAGTGAAGTAATGCCTTGATTCTGATACATCAGTAATTTAAAATTCTGTTCACCAAATATAGTAACTGCTTGTTCACTTATTATCAGCATGTCTGGTGCTCCGATTCTGATGCCTTCAGTAAATTTCTCTAAAGGAATCTCATCTACCGAAACACGTCTTTTATATTTTTTTGAAAGCAAAATCACATCCAACGATTCATCACTTTCACCATATACATGTAAAAAATCGTAATCGCTATTTTTTCTGCCTTTTCCAATTGCTTGGCTACCAAACAGTAAAAGAAACCCTTTTCTTTTTTCTCTGCTTCGTGAAATGTCCATGAGAACCACGTGTTAAACTCATATATTCTATTCATTAATATCAAATTTACTTTTAATCTAATTCGGTATTTAAATTAACCTAAAAACTGATGTAGATTAAAATCAAAGTATTGTTATGTTGTTTCTACTGCTGAAAATTGAAATTATACATTGCTATGTTGATGCCTCATCAGTTTCCAATGCTGCTGAGCTGTAAAACTTGATAAACCTGAAACCAAACGCTATTTACAAGGGTTTATGGAGACGTAAATTTAGGTTTGCGATGCTAAGTCCTAGTCATTGATTTGGGTTTTAATTTTGGACGGGTACTATGTGTATAGTAATGTTCTAGTTGTTTTAAAAATTCTGATGTTTTATTTGGATAGTTCATAACAAATTCGATGAACTGTACGATTCTTGTAACCGTAATTTCATGGATTCCATGTTCTATATAACATGCATCCTTCTCAGCGATTTCCTCAGGTATTTTCAATAGTAACATAAGGAACTGTTTTAACGCTGTGTGCCGCCTATATATTTGTTTAGCTATTTCAATTCCCTTTTCTGTTAATCCTATTATTTCATGTTTCTTGTAGTGAACTAACCCTTTTTTAGATAATTTGTCAAGGTATTCTATGATACTGGATGGTTTTACTTTAAGTATTTTGGCTAGGTTTTTTACTCTAATAGGTTTTTTCTCTATAGTTAATATGTACAATGCTTCTAGGTATTCTTCCTCCCTTTTACTTCTCTTTTTCATAAATCCAACTCCTACAGGCAAACGTATGAATGGGAGTTTTAGGGGCAACTAAATTGCGTGTAGTTAGTAGTTCTAACAGTTATTGTTGTAAGACTCCAAAATATAGTTTTTGTTCTCAAAAAATCAATTCTTGAAACTTTCTCAAATTAATTTAAAAATTAGGAAAACTGATTAATGTTATTTGCCAGTAATTTGGCGAACCTTAAGTATGGAAAAGGAGAACAATAGCACGGATCCTACGCCTAAAACTATTTCAGGTCTTAAAACATCTTCAATCAACACGTATTCAGCTGCTTCTCCTGAAAGAAGCGAAACTCCGATGCTCGCCACATTTGCAATCACTATGAGTAATTGAATTACTAGCAGGGCTACCCCAAGCAGTGAACCTAAGAAAATGCATGAGACACCCTTAGCATCATCTAACTTGTAGTATAGTGAACCTAACATAAGCATGCCCACAGTTATTAAAGTTATTGCGCAACCTGGATCACTTGACACAAATAGTCCTAAAACATTGTTTACACTTCCCGCTTCTTGGATAAAGGTCCCGACAATCCAGTTATACAGCGTAATCCCTGCGTAAACAAAATATAATATTCCTAAGACTCCTGTTGCAACCGAAATAAGAAGTGTTTTTTCCTTCAAAACATTCACCTCAACTTTAGCTTATTCCCAGAACGTGACCTATGAACACTATGCCTAATGCAACAAAATAGGCCAACAATATTTCATATATTAATGCGAGCAGCGCATATTTAATTCCCAATTCGCCTCTTATAGTAGCTAACGTGGCTAAACACGGAACGTATATCAGTACAAATGCTATGTAAGCATAGGCAGTTAATGGTGTAAATATTCCAGCCAATATACTTGGAAGCATCTCTTCGCCACTAGCACCGTAAAGCATTGCCATAGCGGCGACCACTACTTCTTTTGCCACAAAACCAAAGAACAGTGCCGCTGCGGCCCTCCAATCCCATCCCATAGGAGAAAAGACCTTCTCGAGAAAATGTCCCAAAGCACCTATCCAACTTTTCTCTAACAGATATGGATCTTCCAACGCCTCAATCCCTATGTATCCTGAAGGCCCTGTTATTGATAGTATCCAAATTAGTATCGCAGCGATAAGAATTATAGTACCTGCTTTGAATAGAAATCTCTTTGAGCGTTCCCATGTTTTAATTAACATGTTTTTAACGACTGGCATCATATATGGAGGCAATTCCATTACAAAACCGACTGAAGGACCTCTAAACAATGTTTTTCTGAAAAGAAGTGCCATTACTATAGCAAGTATTAAACCGAGAACATACATGCTTAAAACTACCGTGCCTTTATATGCTGCGAAGAAAGCGCCTGCAAAAATTAGATATACTGGTAATCTTGCACTGCAGGACATTAATGGATTGACCAGAGCTGTTACTTCTCGATCATTTTTATCTTCAATCGCTCTGGTCGCCATTATCGCTGGAACATTGCATCCAAATCCAAGAATCATAGGTATGATCGATTTCCCTGTAAGCCCTAGTTTATGCATTATTTTATCTACGACAAAGGCTGCTCTCGCCATGTAGCCTACATCTTCAAGAAAAGCTAAGAAGAGAAAGAGGAAAACTATGTTAGGTAGAAATACTAGTATTGACCCTATCCCTGTTATTATTCCATCCCCGAGGAACGATTTAATTAAGGGGGGAAGGGTGCTGCTCATGGTTAAATCGTAGAGGAATGTTCCAAAGAACCAATCTATTAAATCGCACAGCGGCGCTGCCACATCGAAAGCAAATTTGAAAGCTATGTAGAGCATTGTTAACATTATAGGTATCCCAAAAACCCTGTGCGTGGTTACGAAATCAACCATGTCGGTTAGTGTTAAAGGTTTTGCTTTAATGGGTTTAAGGCATTCTCTAGCTATTTCCAGTGCTTTTTCATATCTTTTCTCCGCAATGTACTCTTCTAGGTCTTTCTTGAGCTGTTTTTCAAGTATTTCACGGGATTTTTGAGTTTGCTTCAATATTTCCTCAGCAAAAGGTGAACTTTTAACTTTTTCTTCGACATCCCTATCCTTTTCCAGTAGTTTAATGGCAAGCCATCTAGGAGGATACTTTAATGAAAGTTCTGTATCTCTTTTTATTAATTTTTCAATTTTCTGTATCTCGATTTCAACTAGATTTCCGTAATCAACTATTTTCTCAGGATTTTTTCTAGTTTTAAGGGATCTTGTTACGGCTTCTTTCAGTTTGCCCAAGCCATAGCCTTTAATAGCTATTGTGGGAATTACTGGTACTTGAAGAAGCTTTGAGAGCTTTTCTGCATCTATTTTATAGCCTTGAGCTTCGGCGAGGTCAATCATGTTTAGCGCTACTATGATGTTTACCCCCATTTCGAGAAGAGATATTGTTAGGTAAAGGCTGCGTTCAAAATTTGCAGCGTTAGCTATGTCAATTACTACATCTGGTTTTTCCTCAACTATTCCATTTCTAGCAACCAGTTCATCCAAGCTATAAGCAGTTAAACTGTATATTCCAGGTAAATCAAGTACTTCAACTTCGTATTTGCCTATTTTTGCTTTTCCAACTTTCTTTTCAACGGTGGTTCCAGGCCAGTTACCGACCCATGCTCTCCCACCGGTGAGTTCATTAAAAATGACGGATTTACCTACATTTGGATTACCTGCTAATGCTATTCTAATTTTTTTAAAATCTTTTGGTTTACCTTTTTTTGTCTTTGTGTTCAAGATTTATTACCTCACATTAGTTCTTGAACTAAGATTTTCATTGCCATGCCAAAACTCAAAACAATTCTCCAACCATACGATGAACTGCATCCTAAAGTACATGAATCACAAGGAGAAAACAATAATTTGCTGTTGCAGACTTTTATTATTACTGGGCCCGGTCCTTGGGTCTTAACTATTTTTAAAATTGCTCCTGGAATTATTCCTAGCTCAGTTAGTCTCCGTGAAAGTCCTTTGCCTGCATTTATTTTTATGACTTTTACCTGTGTTCCTTCACGGACGAAGGCTAGTGGTATCATTCGTCTAACACCTTAACAATTATCTTTGAAGCCTCACTTTTTCTAATGGTTAAATTATATCCTCTTGCGACGATATCTATGGGATCACCTAGAGGAGCAGTTCCAACAACTTTAATCTTGGTTCCTGGTATTAATCCCATGTCTATGATTCTTCTTCTGATGAAACCCGACCCCTCTATTCTCTCAACTTGGTAGGTCTTTCCGATGGTAGCCTCGGATAGTCTTAGTTCTTTTGTCATCCTCTCTCACTATGTTAGGTTGTCCTAATATATTTAGGATACCCTAACATATTTAAATTTAATTATGAACATATGCACAAAACGAAGTCAAAATAAAATTAACAAAATAAAAAGACAATACATGAAAAAGCCTGTTACTCGAGTTTAAGGTTTTTATACTTTTTTATTAGCTTCATTACGTCTATTTTACTAGTCCTCGTCTTATCCATTGATTCTACGAAAGAGAACGGTCTGGAAAACACATCTCTGTATTCTTCGGCTTTTGGACGATTTACGAGTGCGTGAAGTATTGTAGGTACGCCGTAGGTGTATGTAACCTTTTCTTTTCGCATAAGCTCAAGTATATAGTCCCATTCATACCTGCCGGGTAAAACAAATGAGAATGCGGAAGCCATAACGACAAAGAATGTATGTAAAACTATTTGCCTATGTGTAAATATAACGCCTTTTGGAAGTCTTGTCGTTCCAGAAGTGTAGAAAAGAGTAGCATCAGTATTTTCATCGAGATCTGGAAATTCGTAGTTGGATGATGCTTTCTCTACGAGATGTTCATAATTGTACGCGGGTTCTAACTTTGTTTCTACTGTTTTACTTGTATCTGATGTTATTAAAAACAGTTTTAAACTCTTAGGCAGCAGATCTTTAACTCTCTCTACAAGTGGTAGAAATTCGTCTCTTACGACTAAGACTTCATCTCCAGTATGTTTTGCTGTGTAAAGCATATGTTCAGGAGGCAAACATAGAGTTGCGTTTTAGAAACCACATAAGTATCATACAGTGGAAAATGTTAACTATTGAAGACCACGGTTTTTCAGCGACATAAATGTAACATTAAAAGAAAGCTAATAGTTATCTTCTATTTTTTAGAAGTTTCTTGAGATTTTTTACAATTTTTGGCAAAATGACTCCAGCTTTTCCATGAATGGCCACATCTGCCTTCTCATCGAACCACGTCTTTTCTAGATTAATTAAAATTATTTTTGCACCATTTTTCTTAGCAAAAATCGGTAGTTGGGCTGCTGGGAAAACAACTAAAGAGGAACCAACTACTAACATTAGATCACTTGTAGAAGCTTCACCTACCGCTTCACTGAAAACATCCTGTGGTAACATATCGCCGAAAAGCACCGCTTCTGGTCGCAGCATTCCTCCACAGAGATCACAAATAGGAACCTTCATACCCGATTTAAGCTGTTTAATCACGGTTTCACTTGGGTGTCTAGCTCTACAAGAAGTGCAGATTAGCCAGTTTGCTGATCCATGTATTTCCAATACTTTTTTGCTGCCAGCTTTTTGATGAAGTCCATCTATATTTTGAGTTATAATACAATGTAGCTTTCCCATTTTTTCTAGTTCAACTAAGGCTTTGTGGGCTGGGTTTGGCTTGGCTCGTTTCAGGGTCTTCCAGACTTCTAAGGAAAATTTCCAGAATTCTTCAGGGTTCTTTAAGAAGAAAGATATCGAGGCTATTTCAGGATTATATTTTTTCCATAACCCTGATGGTCCTCGGAAGTCTGGTATTCCGCTTTCAACTGATATACCTGCGCCTGTTAACGCAACTATTTTTTTGGCTTTTTTGATTAATTCTGCTGCTTTAAGAATGTCTTGATCTATGTTTGTCATGTTTGGTCACATTAGTTTACAATTTTCTCATATTAAAATTTTGAAAAACGTACATTATATATAGTTAGTTTTACTTTATTTTATGTTCGCTAAAAGGTTGAATGGGGGATGAATGGCGTGGATGTATTTGATGCCATATATTTAAGGAGGTCTATTAGGGAGTTCAAAAAAGATAAAAAAGTCCCAAACTGGATGATTGAGAAAGTTATAGACGCGGCTCGATACGCTCCATCCCCAGAGAACGTACAACCATGGAAGTTTATAGTGATCAGAGACGAAGAAAGCAAGCGTTTTCTCGCTGATATGGCTCAGGAAACCAGTTCAATGGCATTTGGTATGGCAAAATATGAAATGCCCTCAGATAGGCTATGGTATATAGGCAAAGAAGCTAGAGTCGACGTTGTTGAGCGTATGTTTGATGGGAGACTTTTCAGATATCCCGAAGAGGCAGATGTTGTTATACTTGCATGCACAAGTGACCAATGGTATGACATCCCTTATGTACCAGCATCAATCAAAGAAATTACTGACATGGCTTTTGCTATGTCTATGCAAAACATGTGGCTTGCCTGCACGGCTTTGGGCTTAGGAGCAGGATGGGACAGTTTCGTTTGTATTGGAGATGAGCGTAGAAGAGAAATGGTTGCTAGGTTCTTCGGGATACCAAGAAACTGGAGGCCGATAACAGCTTTCTGTATTGGTTGGCCTAAGAGGGAGAGGGAACTTGGTCCAGCGAGATATCCGCTTGAGGCTGTTACATTTGAGGAGTACTGGGGTAGACCATACGTTAGAGAAGCTTTAAGGAAAAAGAAGAAATAGAGGTGTTCGGCTATGTCTGTCTCGTTTGAACTTGATCCGGAAGTTAAGAACAAACTGGAAAACTGGGCCAAGAAAATGGGGCTAAGTCTCAGCGAGTTCTGTAAGTTGGTTTTGGAGTCTTGGGCTAAAGGTGGAGGAGATTTAACGGTTGGCAGAGTTAAATATGGTGTTCAAAGATTTGCCTTGGACTTCCCTATGGGCTTTAAGATATTTGAGAAGACTAAGGACGGCTTAAAGGAAGTTGAGAAGAAGGTTGGAATATTTTCTAAATCTGTATTAGAACAAGATTATTGGGAGTAAATGGAGGAGGGATGTAAATGAGTGAGTTTCTTGGAAAATCCGTAATAACGAAGGAAGATTTGCCAAAGTGGTTAATAAGTAAAGAGTTCGCGTTTATGGGTAGCATTGCAAAGTGGTTTCTTGAAGAAAACAACATGCGCATATTCGTAGTTTTATCACCGGAACTGAGGGAAAAATTTGAAGCAAAAGTAGCTGAAAAGTTCGGTAAAGTTACAGCTACAACCATTAGAAAAGCGGCGCTCCAAGCAATAAAAGAATGGTGTGAAAAATAAGTTTCGGAGGAGGGTTAAGATGGCAAGCATAGAAAAATTAATTGAACAAATGAAAAAATTTGTAGAGGCGTTAAACACGAAGGAAACTGCTAAGAAAATGGTACAGGAGTGGCTTAAGGGATATTATGGGAAAATATTTGCCTTTGACTTTGGAGAAAAGAAATTTTACATCGTGTTTACACCGGAGGAAGTTAGATTTGAAGAAGGAGAATATCCAGCACCTGATTTGGTAATTAGAACGGACGTTGAAAGCTGGAGTGCTATGGCTACTGGTAAAACAAAGTGGAGCACTCTATTAAAGGAAGGAAAACTTACAATTATTGGTTCAGCGCATGAAATACCGGTCTTAATGAAATTCGCGTTTGCCGCAGGGGTTCTACCAACAGGATAAACGACACAAACTTAACCACAATTTCTTTCTTACCTAAGAGTTAACATTTTATTTACATCTAACGATTTAAGCGATTCTAGCATATCCATTGTGTCTGTGGGATTAACCGTGCTTCTAATGGATTCTGTTTATTTAATAGAGCTACCAGGAAAAATGTTTTTACCAAATATTAACGTATACCTTATAAAATGTGATGAACCTGTTTTAATAGATGCTGGATACGGTTTTCAAGAATCTACGGGAAAACTTTTACATGAGATTAAGCGAATAACTGGGAGCCGTGGGTTAGAGAAGGTAGTTGTTACTCATGCGCATCCAGACCATTTTGCTGGTGCTGCTGTACTAAAAAGAGAGTTAAATGTTAGTGTTGCAGCGCATAAATTGGCTGTTCCGGTTCTCTCGGATTTAAAGAAATTAGCAATTAATTACTATGGGTTTGAAAATAATGTCTCTTCTTTCATTAAGCTTTTTCTTCAAGGTCTTTGTAAAGCAGAACCAATAAATGTAGACGTTGTACTGAACGAAAATGATGAGATAAAGGTTGGAGAATATTCGTTGAGAGTTATTCACACCCCTGGTCATACACCATGTCACATAAGTCTGTATTTAGAAGAAAAGAAAGTGCTGTTCAGTGGAGACGTTGTTGTAGGTGAGGGAACCACATGGATAGGCTTACCTTGCGGTGACATTTCCGTCTACATAGATTCTCTTAAAAAACTTTTGAAAATGAAGTTAAAATTGATTTTACCGGCACATGGCCCAGTAATTTATAATCCTAAAAAGAGAATAAAGGAGTTAATTCGGAGGAAGCTGTCGAGAGAAGAGGAAATAATTAAACTTCTCCAAGAAAAACCGAGAACAGTAGAAGAATTGGCATTAGCGTTGTATAATGAACAAGAGCGATATAGATTGCTATGGTTGTTAAATGTTGTTAAAGCATATTTGAAAGACTTAGAAAGAAAAGGAAAAATAGTTTATAGGTGGGAAGAGGGGAAGAAGATTTACTCAGTAAAATGAGATCTAAATTTACGAATTTCTCATCTAGAATTTTATAACTTGTTTTTTGTTAAAAAATAAATTTACTGTTTGTTTAATTAGCTTCGTTTTTAGTTGGGTTGTGTTTTAATTTTAAGCCTCCCATAGCTTTACCTAATGTCATTAATTTATGAAGTTTTGTAGAAGATTCTTGAACTTAAGGATTAGAGTAAAATATTAATAGTTTGACACATGACTAACTAATCATAACAATAAATTATTGGAAGGGGTGAGGGAAACTTGACATTTAAAGAAGAAAAACCCTGGTACCAGTGGTATCCAGAGGGTATATCAAAAGAAATAGAGATACCTGAAGTGCCTCTCTTTGAACTACTGAGAGAAACTGCCAAAAAATACCCAGATATGGTTGCATACGTGTTTTTTGGAAGAGAAGTAACATTTAAAGAACTCGATGATGCTAGTGACAGATTTGCAACAGCCTTAAGTAAAATGGGTGTAAAGAAAGGAGACAAGGTTGCTCTTTTCCTTCCAAACTGCCCCCAATTTGCAATCGCATATTATGGTGCACTTAAAGTTGGAGCAATAGTCACAGCGATAAATCCTCTCTATAAGCCTAGAGAAGTGAATTTCCAACTTAAGGACAGCGGTGCAGAAACAATAGTGGCTCTAGATCTACTTTACCCCGTAGTAGAGCAAGCTAAGCGTGATACAGCTTTGAAAAACATTATTATAACTTCTATAGCTGATTATTTGCCTCCAATAAAAAGAGTTTTAGGAAAATTACTTGGCAAGGTTAAAACATTAAAAGTACCAAAAGGCCCCAGTATATATTACTTAATGGATTTACTTAAAGAATATCCACCAGAACCGCCAAAAGTGGAAGTAGATCCAAAAGAAGATATTGCAGTTCTCCAATATACAGGTGGCACCACCGGTTTACCGAAAGGTGCAATGTTAACACATTATAATTTGGTTGCAAATACGCTTCAAACAAAAGCTTGGATACCCGACTTTGAGGAAGGAAAAGAAGTAGTGATAGGAGTTTTACCCTGGTTCCATATTTATGGTCAAACTGTCGTTATGAACCTTGGTACAGCAGCGGCGGCAAAAGTAATAGTTTTTCCACGTTTCGATGCTGAAGAAGTAATGAAAGCTATTCAAAAATATAAAGCCACATTATTCCCAGCGGTCGCAACAATTTATAATGCCATAAATATACATCCAAAAGTAAAAGAATACGATTTGTCGTCTTTACGTGCTGGTATTAGCGGAGCTGGTCCGCTACCTGTAGCTATTCAAAAGACATTCGAGGAACTGACTGGTGCAAAAATATGTGAAGGCTACGGTTTAACTGAAGCGTCACCAGTTACACACTGTAACCCGTTGAAAGGTAAACGAAAGGTTGGAAGCATCGGCGTACCTTTGCCAAATACAGATGCAGCAATCGCCGATTTAGAAAAGGACGAGTTCCTCCCACCGGGTGAAGTCGGAGAACTTGTTGTTAAAGGTCCTCAAGTGATGAAAGGTTATTGGAATAGACCCGAGGAAACAAAGAACGTATTTATGACTATTAATGGCGAAACGTGGCTAAGAACCGGAGACATAGCAAAGGCAGATGAGGAGGGATTCTTCTACATAATTGACCGCAAGAAGGACTTAATCAAATATAAAGGATACTCTGTGTATCCAAGAGAAGTAGAAGAAGTATTATATGAACACCCAGCGATTAAAGAGTGTGCAGTGGTTGGTGTACCCGATCCGAAGGCAGGAGAAACTATTAAAGCGTTTGTTGCACTAAAAGAAGAGTATAAGGGCAAGGTTACCGAGAAAGATATCATTGAATGGGCCAAGGAAAGAATGGCACCATACAAATATCCAAGAATAGTTGAGTTCAGAGATGAGTTACCCAAAACCATAGTTGGAAAAGTACTTCGAAGAGTACTTAGAGAAGAAGAACTAAAGAAAACAAAATCAACATAACAACTACGAACTAGCAAATAACCAGTTAGAAATGCGTTTTTAATCCAACAGTAATGTATACGTTTCCTAAAACTTCTTATTTTTTCCTTTACACTTCTTACGTTAGAGTTTAGTGACTAATAGGCAGTTTTCGTGGTTTGCAAAAAGCAAATAAAATCGTGACATCCTAAATTATTTTATTGCTATTCTTCCAAATTTAATTAGTTGAAAAATATAGGCTTTAGAATTTATGTTGGAGGTAGGGTTGTGAAAATAGGTGTTCTTGGCGGAGCCGGGGATATGGGTTTTAGCATAGTTACGTTTTTATCGGAGATGAAGGAAGTAGAGGAGATTTTAATAGGCGATATAAATCCGGATAGAGTTAAAGATGTGATTAAAGAACTGGGCGAAGCTGGGGAGAAGATAGAACTGGTAAAGGTTGATGCCAGAGATAAGTCTTCCTTAATGGAATACCTTAGCAGGGATTTGGATTCAGTTGTCAGTGCCATAGGTCCCTTTTACGAGTTTGCTAAACCAATAATGGAGGCAGCCATTGAAGCTGGAAAGCCTTTCCTAGATATTTGTGATGATTCTGATGGAGCTGAACAGTCTCTAGAACTTAATGAAAAGGCTAAAAGAAAAGGAGTGACTTGTATAACGGGGTTGGGATGGACTCCTGGCTTATCTAATATTCTTGCATTAAAGGGTTATCGAGAATTAGGGGGAGCAGATGAGATTAAAATATATTGGCTGGGTTCTGCAGCCGATTCAAAGGGTTTAGCGGTTGTTATGCATGTTTTCCACGCTATGACGGGAGAAGTTCCTCAATACTTAGAAGGCGAGTTGAAAATGGTGGAAGCTGGGAGTGAAAGGGAGGATGTTCTCTTCCCAGAGCCCTTTGAAGAGCATTCCACGTATTATGTGGGGCATCCGGAGCCCGTAACTATTCCCAGATACTTGGAAGGTTTGAAAACCGTTATTTTAAAAGGCGCATTGGTGCCTAACTGGCAAAACACTCTAGTTAAATTCTTTGTAAAACTGCGTTTTACTAAAACACCTACTCGAAAAAGAAGGCTAGCTAAGTTTATCCATTCTATAGAGGGTATTTTTAGAAGTGGCGGCGTGGAGGCTAGTGCTGTAAGGGTTGATGTAATTCGTGGAGAAGAGAGAATCGTGTTTGCATCTGTGGATAGAATGTTTAAACTAACGGGTTTGCCAGCTGCTTTGGGAGCAAAATACCTAGCAAAGCATGAAATAGAAAAACCCGGTGTTTACCCTCCTGAGGCGGTTATAGAACCAGAAAGATTCCTAAAAGAGGTAATAGAAAACGACATACCGTTATATGTGCTTAAGGACAACACATGGGAAATAGTATATATTTAATACGTAAACATCTACAATAACTGTGAAATAGCTTATACCTAAATTAAATAATTGAAGTCAATGGTCTGGCTTCAATCTTATACGCTATCTACAGAATTTTTTGTAGTTGGGGTCCTAGAAACCCTTTTGCAAGAGTTAACAGTAAGATCATATTTAAAATTGGACACATTTTGAAGTATTATAGTAGTTTGAATTTGGAAATAATTGAAATGAAATGCAGAGAAAGTGCTTACTGTGGTTTTAAGTGATGAATGTGAAAAGAAGAATAATTTTTCATGTTGACATGGATGCATTTTATGCCTCAGTTGAGGAAAGTCTTAACCCTGACTTTAGAGGAAAACCTTTGATTGTTGGAGCTGATCCTAAAGGTGGAAAAGGTAGAGGAGTTGTTTTAACAGCAAATTATGAAGCGAGAAGGTTCGGTGTTCATTCTGGTATGCCCATTTCAAAGGCATATAAACTGTGTCCTGATGG
>Ga0190307_1000100_pt1 | contig 27736 bp, 28 predicted proteins | sample 48700745_MG_FD_161653 | JGI IMG/M metagenome (GOLD analysis project Ga0190307, IMG submission 161653) | Hydrothermal vent sediment bacterial communities from Southern Trench, Guaymas Basin, Mexico - 4870-07-4-5_MG | ecosystem: Environmental > Aquatic > Marine > Hydrothermal vents > Sediment ... | reverse complement strand
CTTTCCAAAAACCTGTTATGTAAACACCCCCACTCATTGATGACACAGTTGTACATTTAGATATCTGACCGATTCCATTCTTCCTCCGGAAAAGATAGTCAAGAAATTCTTCCGACGTTTCTTCTACTTTAAACGGACGATACTTATCTTCAGTGATTTCTTTATAATGAAGATAATTTAATGTCATATACTTTTCTCCATTCTCAAAAGACCATTCACTTTCTTCAGAAACAATCAAACACGATCCATCTTTAAACGTATCTATAACATATCTTTTTACCTTGTATGTGATATCCGTATCCCATACATACATCTTCTTTATTTTTGATCTATCTATCATTTTTTACCCCCGTATTTAATAACTGCCATACAATAATTTTCTTTCTTACCAGTCTTAGGATTCCATATTATAATCTTGTAAAACAACCAGCTCCCTGAAGCTGGTAAAAAGTTTTTCTCTAATTTTGAAGTGTAGACTATTCAGGGATAGCCTTTGCCGGTAATCTCCCATACGGAAGCATATCCGATTATAGGCAAGGCAGGATTTGATACCTGCAATGTGTGCGACCGTTCACTTATTAAGACGTCCTACTACCGGATTTTCGCACTGACACGCCTGGCCATTTTCTCTAATTACCGCTATTTAGAGAGCGTCTACTTCCGCCACTTGCCTACGCCGTCTTTCCGGCTGTCAATCTATCTTTAGTTTAAAAAGGTGCTTCATAGATATTCACCTTCAATTACGGCTGACAGGCATGGCCCTGCATCTCCGGTGCACGATCCAGTATTCTGCAATCTTGAACTACAGCCGTATATATTTTAAAAAGAAAATGGTTAAGTATAACCTGCAATATGCAGATATCCTCCTATACCTTTCTGGTATGTTCGAGTAGTACCGCTGATCAATGCGGTGGAAAATCCAATTGCTATCAGTACGACCACATAATATAGAAAGCTGACAGCGTTTTGTCCTGCTGGACGGTTATTATAAAATGTAGCCTTCGATCCCGGTTTATATCTGACAGTTTGGACTGCCATAATTTCACTGTGCGCCGCCGAAACAGGCTGCACTGCTACTTCTCCTTTCACCGGGATCTTGTTAACTTCGGCAACAACCTGCAGTTTACTAAACTCTGCCCGGCTGCTGTTGATGACCGGAACGATCATCGCTGACAACATTGCTGCGAACAGAGAAAACAACAACACTGCCAGCATCAGCTTACCGCTAATTTTTTTCATACAATTACCTCCTGTAAAAAATTATTCTCTAACAAATTTGATTTCCAATCTCTTATCAAGATCAATTTCATCAATATGTGCACCAATTGGATAATTTTGTTTTCTGGCAAAATTGATGATTCCTTTTACCCATTTCAAATTACCTTCTTTTGTAAACTCAATATAGGTAACAGGCCACCAATCCAAACGACCATCTTTCAATTTTGCATAGATTTTCATAAATCATCTCTTTTGAGTAACCATTCAAGCATTTCATATACATCATCAAAAGCATAAAAATCAAAATCATCAATGTTGTTTCTGACGAATGTTCTCATACTGACCACTCTGTTCCTGCTGTCATAAATAGAAGCATCTTTGGTTATTGGAATAACTCCATAATTAGTATCAGGGAGTCTTGCAATGAGACTAACAGTACCAGTTTTTTTCTCTATTGCGCAAATATGTACAGAATTATTTATATTATCAATATCTGTTACATGCTCACTCGGTTTAATATATAAAACTCTTTTCATCTTCACCCTCCAAAAGTTTGTATACCACCTCCCCGGTATTGGGCCAGGGTCACTTGAAAAAGCTTCGACATCATGTCAGGCGGTCGCACTGCGCTTCATAGACCTATGACACTTTTTGTAATACTGTATCGTTAGCATCTACAACATATTTTATCACATTTTCAATTCTTGGCAACAAAATATTTAATTTATGAACAAGATTTCCTTCGGAAAAATACTCAAGATATCCCTTGGAAACTCCCATATCGTTGTCTACTTTATAATACATACTGAGAACAGCTGAGGAAAATTCTGCAACAATTTCTTTTTCTGCAGTTGTTCCGAGATTCTCATTTACAGCATGATCTATTGCATGGGATAATTCATGAAATACTGCATTGGGATCATCGGATGTTATTCTGATTGTTTTTGTTGTGTTGTTATAAGAAGCAGCTTCTCCAGTTCGCGAAACATCTTTTACAATCTCAACTCCAAGCATATCAGCAATTTTATAAACATCGGGATAAACTATTGCCTTTTCTTCAACTTTATTGTATTCTGGTGGTACTTCACCCTCAGTCTGAATATATCCAAATTCAGCTTGAGTCCCAAACCGGAGAGTAACTTCTCCGGTTTCTTTATCTTTAAAAGTATAGGGCTTTATAATATAAAAAGCTTTTTCGCCCTTTTTAACTGTTCTATTGATAGACTTCCAGGCATTGTAAGATCTTGCATCTGTATGGCCATACATCAATGCTATTATTTGATTTGTTCTTGACCATTTTTTCATTGGAATATCAGCACCAAAGATATTATATTCGAGAGTTTTTATAATCAGATTTGGATCGGTGATCTCATCTTTGACTTTATTTATCAATTCTGCTGCTTTCATCTTCCACCCCATTCAACAATTTCTTCGCCTTTAAAAATGATATATACAGCCATTTTAACCTCCAAAAACGAAATTAGTTTCGTTTTTCAAAAATTTTGATCTACAATATCAATAAGTTTTTCTGCATTTATCATGGGGTGATCCAACACAAACCTTTCAATTCTTCGCATCCTTGTATTTAATGCACGTGCTGCAAGCTTCCTTTTAGAACACTCTGTATACAATTCCCATTCATCCGGAGTTAAACCTTTCCAGGGGTTACCCCTTAAGATATTCGCAACACCATATCGGAAATGATATGAAGGTTCGGTATCCCATGCACCACAATCAGCATACTTCTTCTGTGCTTTAACAAAATCATTCATCAATCTTATGAAAGTTTTTAAAGAATTCATAATACACTCCTAAAAAAAATTTTACTGTTATAATTTATATTCTTCAGTGTAAGAAAAATATCCTTTCTTTCCAATTATTATATGGTCAAGGAGATTGATTCCGATAACCTTACCGGCTTTTTTCAATCTTTCTGTTATTTGATCATCTTCGGTTGACGGCTCAGCGCTGCCGGATGGGTGGTTGTGTACTGCGATTATGCTTTCACAACCTTCCACTATAGCCTTTCTATAGATTTCTCTTGGGTGGACGAGTGTTTTGTTAAGGATTCCCTTGGTAACAATCTCTTTGTATATAATATTGTGCGCCCCATCTAAACCAACAACCATAAATAATTCCTGATTGGCATACATTTCCTGAACAAACATTGTAATAATATCACTCGGAGAAGTTATACGAACACTCGGTATCGATTTCTCCATTGCCATTAATAGTTCAACTAATTCTTTTCTTGTATAATCAGCCATTACACCCTCCAGATTTAATCATCCACAATTCATAAAACTGTAGAACTATTCAGAAAAAAGGGAGAAAAGAATTCTCCCCTTCTCCTTAATGTTGTGTAAACACAGGTTTAAAATCAACGCTATCGCAGATAACCTTGATACGAGCCTTTTTGTTGCCATCTGTATCAATCCATCTATCCTGTTTGAGACGGCCGACAATACGTACACCACGGCCCTTATGTAGATATTCAGAGCATACCTCAGCAAGTCCATTCCACGCAACACAATCGAAATAAGATACTTCTTGGATAGGCTCTCCAGAACCATTCTTATAATACCGATTACTGGCAATAGTAAAATTACATACACTATTACCGGCCTCCGTTATAGTCAACTCCGGATCTCTAACCAAATTACCTTCAACCAAAAATGAATTAAGATTATTCATCTCCAATCCCCCTTAAAATGATATTTCTTGATTTTACGTTTATTAGCACGGATATTTTGAAGTTCGACATATTCATCTCTATCAAATATATCCATATGATACACTTCTTTAAATTGATAATCGGTAATATCCTCTACGTACATTCAAACCTCCTATTAAATAAAAATTATAAAGATGATTTATTCATCCAAAAAAATATAATTGTCAGAACCATATCGGATTACCCTAAAAAGAAAAAATTACTTATAGAAATTCTGAGGAAATAAAAAGAAGCTCCCTTTTCAGGGAGCAACTTGATTACATTGACCGGATTATCCGATCGAGCGTATGACCCTCTGTATCGCTGCCGACGTACTGTTTCTCTTGCCACTCCGCAACAGCGAAGTTAGCAACGTCTGTGAACTTGTAAGTCTTTCTGGGAAATAGATCAACTATATTCCAGAAATTAACATGAGATTCAGTCATAATCTCACGTTCACCATAACTAAGACGCCATACCTTGAAATGGGAGAGTTTGTACCCGCCCTCAAGATAGTAAACTCTTTCTGGGTTGAGAAGGTTTACATCTTTCTTATCTGTGAAAATAGAAGACATCAACATGCTATGCCTCCTTCTTTTCAAGAACAACTTTTGAGAGATGTTTGTGAAGGTCGTTCATAAACACGATTTTAACGAAGTGCATGTATTGAGAAGGGAACCTTGCTGTTCCGGATTCAGATTTCCATGCGATGCCGTACTGTGAATTAGGATCGAGAAGTTTCCAAGTCCTGCCCCAGAAGTCGCCTTTAAGATAGATTTTTTCTCTATCATCAAGAGAAAGCGAGAGAAGATATTCAACTCCATGTTTAACCGGGCGCATGATCTCAGTATCAAACTTCTGTTCATAATCCTTGATGTAACCGTAGAAATTGCGGTTAAAAGCAAACTTCATGTTGTCGTCCATTCCACGATCGTTAGCAAGTGATTCCAACACTTCCCATGCAGTATTGGGATCCTCGTACTGATCGATGTTGTAAATCCCGTCAATCTTGTCTGTAAACATTTTCTTCATTTCCATAATAAACTCCTTGCTCTTTCGAGCGGTATTAAATTAGACTCTCTCATACGAGAAAGCATTATGCAGCAGGGAGGACTCGGACCTCCCTGGACGCCTTAACGTCTACTGTCATACGAAGTAGTACAAAAATCATCAAAACTGATTTCATTACGAAACACCTTTGACAATGAATTGTACTGTTTCCTTAATGTACGTAGATTTAACTGTTTCCATGTTTTGTAAGCCATCTTGATCTCCTTGATTCTTAATATGGGTTGACTCTTAACCTCGCAGCAAAAAACCGAGTCAAGGCCCGGAGCGAAGCGGAGGTTTAAAGGAGAAATGTCAAAAATCATACGAACACCTAAGACTATAAAGAAGTAGAAGCAAGACCGTTATTATTTTTGATATTTCTCCGACTCGGCCTTGAAAGTTTTTTGCGAGGGGTGCATAATTAAAAAACCCGAAGAAGAAGAGACACAAATCACTTACAGATTGATAACAAGAGAGACTAAAGAAACTAAACAGCAATGATATGATATATAAGTTATTCTTATAACCAACACACTTACTATTAAAATATTTAATAACAAATACGAAATCAGTTTCGTTTTTAATTAAACTTATAGCCAACCAAACTCCTATTAAATTATTTAATAACAAATCACTTCTGACTGATCAGTCGGTACTTGACACACTTTTACCAACCCTCTTATAATCACTATAAGTCATTAGAGACCGACTCATAAGAGACAGAAACCAGATAAAAACCAATAAAACTCAACAAAAACACACACCAAATCAAAAAATGATTGCAAAATCTCCTTCCCCCGGTTATACTACTCTCATGGATATCATACATAAAAAGAGAAATACCAAACAATCTAACGCAATAATACAAAATCGCATAGACCACATCATAACCCTCTTAGCACGTGGGATGAAGAGAGCACAGATATTAGTAGATCCTGAGGTTGAGTCATGGGGACTCACTAATAGTGCCATAGATAACTACTTGAGAAAGGCAAAAGATGATATAGTAGGGAACAGTATGCAGGCAAGAACTGAACACTTAGGGCGTGCGATACTGAATCTGGACTATATGTATAAGGTAGCACTGGAGAACGCAGAAGGGGATCAGAAGATACAGAGTTTGAAGTTATGTTTAGACATACAGAAAGAGAAGAATAGGTTACTGAAGCTTACGGAAGTATACAAGCCAAGCGAAAAGAAGGAAGAGAAGGACATACTACCAGCAGAGGTCCGGGACATGATAGACAACGTAAGGATAATAAACCCACCGGTCAAGGAAAAGTATCTCGATGAGGAAGTAGGAAGAGGATTGTTGGTAGGAGCAGACGAATGAAAAACGAAACCAGTTTCGTATTTGACAGACTCACGGATAGAAAACGTAATATTGGAAACACAACCCCGTCACCCTCCCCCATTGAATTAAAACGGAACAGTAGTGGATTACTCACGAGTTATTTACCAAAAATTTTTAAAAGAGTGGATAGAATTTTCGGGAGGAAATTTAGGCCATATAAGAAGGTTATCCGGTTAGGGAATAGGTGGCAGGTAGTCAAGTTTAAAGACCGGGTAAATAAGGGGGAATTTCCGACTGACATAACGGAGTTGTATTTTTTACTCCAGGGGGAAGTTGAGGAATTAGGGAAGGCGATAATAGATGAAATGATGGATGAGAGGATAGTGTTTGAGATTGAGAGGGAAGCGGCGGATATAGCGAATTATGCTCATTTGATAATATGGGCGAGGAGGAATAGATGAAGGTAAGGTTTGCGAGGAAGTGTAAGCATGTGAAGGGTAAACCTGTGGTTAAGATGGTAAAGATGTCATACGGCTGGCAGGTAATGGTAACGATGGTGTGTCCGGTATGTGGCCGGGTATATAGGGAGCTGCCCGGGAAGGGACCGATGATAACGGATATGGTAGATGCGGAGAAGCTGGAAGACAAACCGGTCGAACAGGTAATTAAGAAAGAAGAGAAGATTAGAGAAAAGGTTGAGAAAAAGAAAGAGAAGAAGGGTCTTAAGGATAAATTGAAAGAGATATTTTAGAGGTTTGTAATTGACAAGAGTAGAAGCCAATACATATTACGATGAAACTCTAAAGAAAGCTGAGAAACACGGCAAAGAGACATTACGGCTGGTCATGAGGGAATTGGTACTTCATGACCGGTTTTTTTTGTTTACGAGGGTATTGAAGAGGAAGGACGGGGATAATGACTGGGTATATGCGAGAGCGAGGGAAGTTGAGGCGGATCCGGACTCGAGACTGGACTTATGGGCGAGGGAGCATTACAAGTCGAGTTTAATAACGTTTGCCGGGACGATTCAGGAGATATGTAAAGATCCGGAGATTACTATCGGTATATTCTCCTTTAACCGGCCGATAGCGAAAGCTTTTTTGAAAATGATAATGAAAGAGCTTGAGAGTAATGAATTGTTGAAGTGGCTTTTCCCGGAAATTTTTTGGCAGAATCCGAAGAAGGAATCGAAGAAGTACGGATTCAGCTGGAGTGCGGAGAGCGGGATTTGTGTTAAGAGAGACACGAATCCGAATGAGCAGACTGTGGAAGCCTGGGGAGTTATTGACGCACAGCCTACATCAAAGCATTTTGTATTGAGGATTTACAATGATATTGTAACTGATAAGACTGTTTTGACGCAGGCTATGAGAGAAAAGACAACTGCCGGCTGGCGGTTATCACAAAACCTTGGGAGGGACGGCGGACGAGAATGGTACGAAGGCACAATTTACCATCCGTATGATACATATGATACGATCCGGAAAACAGGGGAGATAATCCCCCGGATATACCCGGCGACGAAGAATGGTAAAGCTGACGGCGAACCGGTATTCATGTCAAAGGAGACATTGGCCGGTAAATATAAGAAGATGGGGCCGTATATATTTGCAGCACAGATGCTTCTGGACCCGCTGCAGGAAGATAAACAGGGATTTGAAGAGAAGTGGATGAAGTATTGGCCCGGGGAGATTTATACAGGGCTGAATGTTGCGATTTTTTGCGACCCGGCTTCAAAGAAAGGGAAGGATAACGACTATACAGTCTTCTGGGTAATCGGATATGGCCCGGACAAGAACTATTATGTAATTGAGATGATCCGGGATAAATTAAATTTGACAGAAAGGGCGTCTATATTGTTTAATTTACATCAGAAGTATGATCCGAAGTTTGTCGGATACGAGGAAAGTGCGATGATGAACGATATAGAGCATTTTAAATACGTAATGGAGCAGTACAATTACCGGTTTCATATAACGAGTTTGAGGGAAAATTCGGCAAAACAGGCGAGAATCCAGAGTTTAGTACCTATTTTTGAGCAGGGGAGGATATATTTCCCGGAACATATTTACCGGACTAATTGGGAACATAAGAGCGAGGACCTGGTAAAGGTGTTTATAGAGCAGGAATTGACGATATATCCGTTTGTGGAGCATGATGATATGCTTGACTGCCTGGCGAAGATTAATCATAAGGCTGTTTTCATGCCGTTTCCCACCGGGGCTATTGAGAAGAACTATGTAGAGTCTTACGATGAATATAGCCATGATGAAGAGGAATTTGACGTATGGGAAGCTTAATTGATATTTGCAAAGGAAATGATTGGCTTTATGATTATATTAAAGAGGAGGCTGAGATTGAAAAAACGCTTAAAAGTGCAGGATTGCATCAAGGAAGTAAAGGATTACAGGGCGAGAGGCGTATTGAAAAATGTAGCCGAGTATTTGATAGATAGTGAAATTCGGTATTTGGTAGAATATATTAAAGAGCTGGAGGTAAATGATGGAAGAGTTAATAAAGAAGCTGATTGAGATTGTCGGGAAGGATAATGCTGACGAAGTAGAGAGTTTATTGAGTCAATACGATATACAGCCGAAGAATAAGGAAGGCAGTTTTGCGGACACCGGGGGTATTCCCGGGGAGAGCGGGACGGCAACGAGGGAGAGCGACCGGCCGATAGAGACCTTTGCAGCCGGGGAAGGGGCTACTTTGGCGACCTCTGATCAGAAGCTGATAGATCAGGATAAGATTGACGAGAAGAACAAGGCGGTTTCTGACAAGGAGCTTGTGAGTATTTTTACTGATACGGATGGGAAATTTCTTACAGAAGATGCGATTGATTCGATGGATGATGAGGAATTTGGGAAATTATACCGTAATGCAACCGGGGAGGAACCGAGTGGAAAAGACAGTGACAGGGAATATATCAAACAATTATTGAAACAGGTTATTGGTACTGCAGATAAATTGAAGAAAGAAGATATTGAAGCAGCCACCTTTGCCGGGAGTGTATAATGGGTGCAGATCTTAAATCGTTAAACAAACGTCTCGAAATGCTTAAGGAAGAAAACAAGAAGCAGGTGGGGACGTGGACGGAAATAGCAAAGTATGTAAATCCGCAGATATCGTTGATGTTTGAGAAAGAGGACACCGAGTCTGATGAATATGCCAAAGATGTGTATGATACGACCGGGATTGAGGATGCGAATACGATGGCCGATGGTATTGTGGGTAATTTAATATCCAAAAGCGCACCCTGGGTTGGAATGAGAGCCCTGGATCCGGATATTAATAAAAAATTGACCGTACAGTCATATTTTCAGAAAGTTAATTATATCATTCTGGCCGCTCTTGCCCGGAGTAATTTCTACAAAGTTATCCCGAGTTATACAAAAATGGGTATAACGATTGCGACTGCGACAATGTACATGGAGGAAGACCCGGCCACCGGGAGGGCTGTTTTTAATTTAAGACATCCGAGCGAGATATATCTGGATCATAACTGGTTTGGTGAAGTTGATACAATATATCGGGAAATAAAGGTTGGTGCAAGGGCTGCAGCCAATTATTTTATCAAAGAAAAGAATAAGTTATCTAAAGAGTTGTTGAAGATGGCCGAAGAGAGTCCATTTGAGAAGGTAACAATAATGCACGCCGTATTCCCGGCGAAAGATGAATGGTTCAAATTTCCCGGAGTGAAAGGTGAGACTGCCTCTGTATACTGGGAGGAGGGGCAGAAAGACATTATCCGGGTTGGCGGATTTGATACATTTCCATTCATTGTCTGGCGGTATAGGGTTGAAGGGCTTGAGAAGTATGGAAGAGGCCCTGCGCATGATGCACTTCCGGATATTAAAGGGCTTAACGCCATGGCAAAAACATTATTACAAGCTGCTCACAAGGCGGCAAACCCACCTCTTAACATTCCGGAGGAAATGAAAGATAAAGTCCGGAATAAACCCGGCGGAGCGAATTACTATGGAGATCCTGGGAGGATTGTTCAGCCCTGGCACTTGGCAACAAATTACCCGGTTGGCGTAGATCAATGGGACAGGAAGAAGAAGGCTGTCGATGCAGCTTTTTACATTGATTACTGGAAGCTTTTGACTCAGTTGACACAGAGAATGACGGCGATGGAGGTTGCAGAGAGGAAAGGAGAGAAAGCCTCCCTTATCTCGGCTCCAATATCAAACTATGAGTCAGAAGCTCTGGATAATATGTTATTTAAGATATTCGATATTGAAGCAAAGAATGGCCGGATGCCGGAACCGCCGGCAGAATTGAAAGGTGAGATCGGGTGGGAATATTACGGCCCATTGGCTCAGATGCAGAAGAGGGCGGCCTTTAATGACGGCTTCAAGGCAACACTTTCCGATTTGGAAAGAGTTATGCCGCTTAATCCGGAAGCTGGTATGGTTATTAATTGGCCAAATACAATGCGTGATGCTGCAATAAACAATGGATTCCCGGCTGATAATCTATTTTCAGAGACTGAGGTTGAGCAGCAGAAAGCAGAACAGCAGCAGCAAATGGAACAGCAGCAGCAGATGGAGCAGATGGAGAAAGTTGGGAAGAGTATGCCTGGGCTTAACCAGCCGATTGTTCCGGGTAGTCCTGCAGAGGGGATGCTTGGATGAGAAGCTGGCACAAAAAACCTGTCCTAAGTAAAGAACAGGAACAATTTATGGAGAGAGATTTCAGGGTCGTCTTTGGAAGTGAGGATGGAAGGAGGGTTCTCACAAAGATTCTCACAGATCTGCATTTTTTTAGCAGATGTGAGACAGAAGAAGAGGTTGCCCTGAGCAATTATGCAAAGCAATTACTTTCATACTTCGGCGAATGGGATGTCGGAGATGAGGAATTGATAATATCACGACTTATATAGGAGAAAATTATGCTAAATCAACCTGGAACCGGTGATCCGGGAACGGAAGATGCTTCATTGCTTGGCAGTGGAGATTTGGACGGAGATAAGAATACCCCGCCAGATGGAGGCGGTAATGGTGGAGGCGGCGGAGGTTCGCAAAATGGAGGGGGCCAGAATAACGATTTCCCGAAATGGATGGCGCAAAATGCCGGCGAGTATAAAACTCACGAGACCTTAAAACAATTCCAGACAATCAATGATTTGTCGGATGCTTACCTGAAAACAGTCAAAGAAATGGAGGAATTGAAGGCAGGTAAAGCTTTTGTACCCGGAGAAGATGCCACAGAAGAGGAAAAAAAGGCATTTTTAAAGAGTATTGGGGTCCCGGAAGATGTCAATGAGTATAAAAAAGTTGACACTGACCTACCAGAGGGTGTACAATTAAGTGAAGAGCAGTTCAAAGGGTTACAGGAATTGGCACTTACCAATGCCTGGACTGAGAAACAGTTTGAAGCTTTCCAGAAGTGGTATGCGGATGAAGCTAAGAGAGAATACGATTCGATTGCAAAACACAATCTGGAAGAAAAGGAGAAGATTGAGGCACATTTTAAGAATGAATGGGGAAGTGATTATACAAAAAACATTAAGTTCATGGAGGATGGAATTAAGGCTCTTGGCGGAAAAGATCTCCTGGAGAAACTTAATAAAACTGGACTTGGAAACGACCCCAAAGTAATATCCTTTCTCGTTGAGAAAGGGAAATCCCTGAAAGGGGATTCATTGTTGGATGGAGACCTGGATGATAAGGAAGAAGTTCCTTCCGGACAGATTTATTATCCATCAATGAAAGGGCTGTAAGACCTGAGAAGATCAGATCCGGTAACCACTTGGAAATCGGGTTGACGTTGACGGAATTGCGTAAAAAACTATAGGAGTATTTTATGGCAACTATCACTTCAACCAATCCAACGTTGCTGGATTTGGTTAAACAGATGAAAGATGATGAATTCCTGCCTGTTGTAGATACTCTCGTAGAGCAGTTTGAAGCACTCGAGGATATGGTTTGGGTACAGGCCAATGGTCTTACCGGGCATACCTACTTACAGACTCTCAACGAGCCTACAGGTACATGGACATCAATCAATGATGACGTTCCGGACGAACGTGCGCAGTTTGTAGAATTAACTGAGGAAATGGCTTTCTTGGAAGCATATTCCAAAGTTGACGACAGACTTGTACGTATCTCGAAAAACAAACAGAAGTTCAGATCAAATCAGGATCAGCGGTTTATTTCCGGTCTCGGGAAAACCTTTGCTGCCTCATTTATCAATGAGCTTACTGATGGAAAAAGTTTTGTCGGTCTAAGAGGAAGGCTGAAATCCCTCTCCCAGGCAATGGTTTATGACGGCGGCGGCTCTGCAAATAGGACATCTTTGCTTATTATGCAGTGGGGCGAAACCAAATGTCACATGATCTATCCAGGAGAATGGAAACATGGACTCAATAAAGAGGACCTTGGTAAGAAACTCATTACCAGTACGAATGGAAACAAGCAGATGTGGGTTTCCCACTACGAGCTTGCAGCCGGTATGGTAATCAACAACGAGGATAATTATGCAAGAATTGCAAACATTGATTCTTCTCAGGATATTGCTACTTCTGGCGTTGATGATCTTCTTATTAAAGCACTCAACAAGATGCCTGGCCGTGGTAAAGGTGCGGTAATTTATGCAGACTCTTCAATGCTTACACAGTTCGATATTGCCGTAAAGGATAAAGTCAATGTAAATCTCGGTATTGCAGAGGCTTTTGGAAGACCTGTAACCACTTTCCTCGGAAAACCTATCAAAATGGTAGAGGCAATTGGGACCAGCGAAGACGCTGTAACCTAAGGAGGAAAGATATGATATTTGATAAAAAGCTTCTTTTTGCTTATGAGCAGGATATTGTGGCTGCCGGTGTGGTTGGGGATGTTCTCGATCTTAATTCCGGAGACCTCGATCTCGATGTCGGGGAACAGGCGTTCTTCGGGATTGTAGTCAATGAAGATCTTGCAGGTGCAACAACCTGTACCTTCACAATACAGACTTGTGATACCGAAGGCGGTACATATACGGATCTTGTTACTTCACCGGCCTATCCTGCAGCCCAGGTTGTGAATGGTGCGATGTTCAAACTTCCCATCCCGGATGGGTGTGAACAGTTTGTACGTATAAGAACTACCGCAACCTCTGTCTCAGCAGGACAGATCACCGCAGGTATTGTCGCATCCTAATGAATCGGGGAGGGGAAACCCTCCCCTTCTTTAAAAACGAAATTAGTTTCGTTTTTGGGAGGGTATAATGGCAAGCCGTACCACTTTAATAAACATGGCACTTCTCCTTGTAGGGGAAGAACAGATTGCTTCCGAGGATGATGGAAGTAAACTCGCAGATGTTGCAAGCACTTTTATTGACCTTTGTATAGAGACAGCTATTTCAGAAGATGATTGGATGTTTGCCCGGAAAAGGACTTCGCTTTCAGCGTTGACTACTGTTCCGGCTTTTGGTTTTTCTGCTGCATTTGAATTACCTCCTGACTATAATCATATCTATATTGAAGAGGGAAGTGAGTTTGAGTATAGGGAAGAAGGACATACAATTCTTGCCGATGCTGAAACTCTCGATCTTATCTACATAGCGAATATCTCAGATGTAAACCTATTCAAACCTAAATTTCTCGATGCAGTTGTAACTTTACTCGCTTCAAAAATTGCTTATTCTGCAAGTGCGAATCTGCAGCTTGCAGCAACACTTGAACAATTATATGAGAAGAGGCTGCTCAAAGCGAAAACAGAGAATTCAAAGGGTTATGGGATAATTCCGGAAACTGACACATGGATTGAGGATAGATAGATGCAGGAATATTCTTTAGTATCATTCAGCAATGGAGAGATTACCCCAAAAGCAATGGGGAGAATAGACTCTCCGGCGTATATGAATGGTTGTGAAACTCTGCGGAATTTTATTGTTATGCCGCAAGGAGCCGCTACCCGCCGGCCGGGTTCGTATATGCTTGATACAATGACATCCGGGACAAGACTGATTGAGTTTGAAGGTACTGATGGGAAAGGATATGTCCTTGCCTTTCATAATTTAAAAATGGACGTTTACTATCATGGTTCAGAAATTGCTTCTTCTGATATTACTGCTTACTGGACGACAGAACAGATAAAAACCATTCAATTTGCTATTGACGGCGATGAAATGTACATCACGCATCCGGAAGTTGCCCCTTATATTCTTACTTATGATTCGTCTGGGCCAACCTTCTCTTTCGCTGCTTATGTAACATCTGTCGGCTATCCTACTGGTTGGGATGGGAATAAACCGGAAACCGACCAACCGGTCGGTATTACATTTTACGAAGGCCGGGCAATATTCCTCGGTGGAGATTCTTTCCCGAAACATATGTGGGGAAGTAATGTAAAAAAGAATACAACATTCGAGGAGGCTGATCCTCTTCTTGCAACAGATGCTTTTGAAGTTAAAATAAGTGATAATAAAGGTTCAAGGATAAATTGGGGTATTGGGGCAAGAGGTGTGTTTGTTGGCACAACAAAGGGTGTATTCAGCGTTTCTGATGAAAACAATCTGATGTCCCCAGTTACTCTTATCACAGCAAAACAGAACTCGGCTTTTCCAGCTTGTGAGATCCCCGGATTCTTTCTCGGTGGAGAGTTATTTTACGTCCAGGCCGGGAAACGAAAGATTCGCTTGGCAATGTATGATATCAATGTTGACAGATATATAACTCCGGATATTACTGCTGCTGCCGAGCATATCACAGAAGGGTATGTAAAAGAAGTTGCTGTACAGAATTTACCGGAAACAATTGTCTGGGTAGTAAAAGAAAATGGTGAATTGATCACTTTCGCATATTCTCAAGAAAATAAGATAATGGCATGGACTCATCATGATACAGAAGGTGATTATAAATCCATAGCTGTTGTAAGAGAAGATGATACAGAAGTGGTCTATGCTATTGTTGACCGGGACGGCACAGGATATCTTGAGAAGTTTGCGCCGATAGATTTTTCCGGGAAAGATTATATGTTTCTTGATTGTGCAAAAACACAGGTTTTCGGATCTGTCTTTGATATATCATCTGTCACTTGGGGGGCTACTTCGATTACTGTTGTTACAACAGCTTCACATGGTTATTCAACCGGGGACTTCGTCAAGGTTATGGACACCGGAGTTGATACGCTTGATTATAATATCTTCCAGGTCGAGGTAGTAGATACAACAACATTTAAACTTCTCGATGAGATAACCGGGCAATATCCAATTATGGATGATTTTGGTACAAAGGATTCAGGAACCGTTCAGGAAGTTGATAATTTGATCACTGGAATGACACATCTTGCGAACAAAACTGTATTCGTGATGTCCGGGCCTGTCCCGGTTGGTGAATATACTGTTAGTGCGAGTGGGGAAATCCAGCTCGAAACAAGAAGGACAGAATTCACGGTTGGATATAATTATTTCAGCGATCTCGTACCTATGAATATTGGGTTGAAAAAGAACACAAAAAAGAGAATAACCAATGTTGGAATAGAAGTTTACAAAACTCTTGCAGGGAAAGAAGGAAAGGACGAAGATAATCTGGATAATTTTAATTATGATAAAACAATTGTTATGGATGTACCGCAGGATCTTATATCCGGGACTGTCCGGGTTCCACATCGTGGAGGCCATGAATTCAATGGTGATATTATGATTAGACAGGATCTTCCTTTACCAATGACGGTTCTATCTCTGACAATTAATGTGGAGGTCTTTTAATGGGATGGTTTGGTGATTTATTTAATATTGGTGGAACGATTTTAAAAGCAAATACTGATGCAAAAAATCGTGAAATAGCAGCAGAAAACCAGAGGAAACAAGCCTTATCTGATCAAGCTATTGCGTTAAAAAACCAGGCAATAATGAATCAGAAAATAAATCTTTTCCAAACGCAACAGACCGAGAAAATGCAAGATATAAGAGAGGAAGGAGCTTCTGCAAATGCGGATCAGCAGGCGCTCGCTGCCGCAAGCGGTATGGGAACTGCCGGATCGAACAGGACGAGAACTCTTTCTATAGAGAGAAGAACAGAGAGAGATGTTGGCAGAGTACAGAATTTTATGAATGCACAAGCAGGGATTATGCAAGGCCAGGCAGATATCTATGGAAAACAGGCCGCCGAACATGGTAACCAGATTACATTTGCTACAACGACTCGTGATAAAGCAAAAAAATCACATACTGGATGGTCATGGTTAAATCCATTTGATTAGGAGAGAGTAATGGCAGTTAGAGAAGTAAGAAAATTACCGGACTACAAAAGTGAAACCAAAACTCTCGTTCCTCAAGGTCAATTACAAAGGGTAGAAGTCGCTAAAGAGAATCCTCTTTATAATAACTGGAGTGCCTTGGGAGTTTTCGGAAGACTGATTGATGATGGGATTGCTCTTTATAAGAATATGAAGGCAAAGCAAAGTGCTGTTAAGGTGGACAGTGCTTTCAGGGAACTCGATACAGAAGCTCAAAATCGGATCGCAGATTATGCGAATAATCTGGAGAATATTGATAATAACAAAGACTTCTTAATAGAGAATATGTATTACAAAGTAGACAGTATGAAAGATTTGTCTGCTAATGAAAAAGAAGAATTAAAAAATCGGCTTGTTGAGGACATCAATAATAAAACATTTAAAATGATGATGGAGGCCGATGTTCAAAATAATAAAATTCTTGCAGAGAACTATACGCTTGATAGAAGTAAAGCAATAAAAGAGGAGAACTGGTTTGCTGTAGAGTCAACGATAAAGAGAGCTGCAGATTTAGGATTATTCCCTCCAAATCAAATAGATAATGAATTAAAGAAAGCAAGGCTGGAGTTTGATTATTATTCAACATATAAAGATTTAAAAGAACTCCCGGTTAAGGATGCTTTTGAATTAATTAAGGATGGTTATTATATAGACCCGGATGGAAATAAAATTACGTTCAATGATAAACAAATTACAGATCTCAAAGCCTCTCTTATAGATAATTTTGACAAGAATCATAAAGCATTATTATATGGTAGAGGAGATGCGATTGCTCAAGCCTATAAAGATTTCCAGAGTGATAATTTAGATGTAACATCATTTTTATCCGGAGAAGGGTATGATGCAATTCCCGAAGAAGATAGGCAGACAGTTTTAAATTCTTTCAGAAGCGAAAAGAAATATTTAAAAACAACAGCACAGCAGGCAGAATATGACAAGGCTTTTGAAATGTTTAATCAAAGCAAACTGACTGATGAATATTTAAACTCAAAAGTTAAGGATATGGACCCGGAAGATTGGCATAGATTATATTTATTATTACACCCAGATACAAAAACAAAATCTCCAAGTAATATTGCGAAAGAAAGGTCTTTCCTTTATCGGCAACAGTTAGCTTCTGCAATATTAAATGGTGTTGATCCCGATGAAACAATGAAACAGGCATTATCTTTAATGAATATGGTTGATGAGAATAAATACCCTTATTTGCTTCCGGATGATTATATAAAATTGACTGATATGGCAGGGAATAAACTTGGGTATATCACAAAATTCAATGCAAAGGATAATATTGAGAAATCTGCTTTTTATAAGCAATATGTGAAAGATAATGGAGAAATAGATCCGGTGAAATTGAGTGCAGCAGAGGATGCAATCACGAAATGGTATTTTGAAAATGAGTCCGAGGCAGCAACAATGAAAGATGCAGAGAAAAGAGCCGTATTTGATAATATTCTAAAAAACATCATAGATCAGGAAACTACTGAAAAACTGAATAATATGGCTGCAGGCAGTGCTAAAAGAGGGTTTTTATCAAGGTTTTACCTTTCCGGACCGGAAAAAGTTATAAATGAAGTTAATGCCGGTGGTGCTGCTGGTCTTGATGTGGCTGATCCTGCTCTCCGCGAAAGAATAATGCGCAGTTATGATGAGACTTATAAGAATTTGCATAAAGGGAAAGCATATACTGGTGAATTAAAGTTTAAGTTGGGAATACCGATTTATCACGAAAACGGAAAAGACTATATAATTGATATAGAGAAGAAGCAACCGGTTATGCTTGAACTTTCTAAAGCAGAAAAGAAATATAAGAATCTTGCTCTCGGATATAAGATTGGTTCAATAATGGAAGGAACCCAGGAATGGAACAAGCCGTTAGTAATGACATATGAAGGCTGGCAAAAACTTGGAGATATGAAACGTGAAGTTATAAATGGAGAAACTGTACTTTACTCTGTAAATGCAAATGGTAATGTGATAAATGGAAAGAATCCGTATTTATGGGGACTTACTTATGATGGAAATTACCGGCTAATACCGCTTGAAGATCCCTCTCCGGAAGGCATTGCAGAGAAATCAAAGATTATTAAAACACCTCCGCCTACTTCTGCTGAATTTAATAAGCATGATAAAGACGAGGCAGCGAGGCAGGCAGAAGCTGCTGCTGCGGCCACAAGACAATATCATATGATGACAGGTACTTTGCCACCAGTATCAGGTGGGATAGAAAAGAGTGATGCTGAGAAGGCAGCAGAAGAGAGAATGAGAGCAATGGGATACACATCCGGAGGTCTTTGGTGAGTGATGCAATAGAAGAATTATTTTCAAATACTCTTCAACCTGGCGAAGATCCTGTACTTTCAAATTATTTCAATGGAGAAACGCAGAATATAGAAAGAAACCCAGTTGAGGATTTATTCCAGACTGCTCCGAAACCAAAATATGATCCATATAATTACAAAGATCCGGAACTGTCTAAATTTATGCACACCCCATTTGTCGACAACCGGGTAAAAACAGCAGAGAGCAAAGAAGAAGAACAGGCAAAAATAGCTTCTACATTTTTAATGATGAAGAAGTTTAACCTCCCCTATGGTGAAATTTACAATAATTATGACAAATATGCGAGACATTTTACTGGTGATACCGAACCGGTAAAAGCCTGGCAAAGAATAAAAGACTCCTATGAACTCGGGAAAATCCAGACCGAAATGGAAATGCTCACTTCCCGGTATTTGAAATCTCCATATTCTCCGGAAGCTGAGAAAAAGTATGAGGCAGAACTCGGCCTTTTACAGTCAAAACTTCCTCCGAACTATGAAGAGTCAAACATTCTCATGAAGATGGCAACTGGTGCTACTGAGCAGATATACAGACAACTTTATGCTGCAAATTATATACTCGGTGCTGATAATATAATGATGCGGCTGGAAGAGTCCGGGAATGTAACCGATGAAGGTGTTAAGTTAGAATTCAAGCCAATGGTTCAAGGACTCGTAGATTGGATTACCGGGAATAGTCCTTATGGGAAAGAAAAAGTTCCACGTTCAATATTAGCTCTCGCCGGGCTTGCTGCTTCACGAATATCTCCTATGATAGGGGGTAAAATAGCATCCACAGCAGTCGGACTTACTGCAGGTGTTACTTTACCAGAAGTTAAGTATTATGCTGCCACAGAGGAAGCAGAGACGTATATGCAGCTTTCTTCAATAAAGGCTGCAGATACTGTTGATGATGAGGGCAATATAGTTCCGGGGAAAAAACTGGATGAAGAGACGAAAAGAGTTTTATCAAAATATGCCGGGCTCGCTAAAGGATTGGTTGAAGCGTATTTTGAGAAGTATTTTCTGGGAAAGATTCCCGGTGTAAAGAAATTATTCGGTGATCCGGAAGTTGTTTTGAGCATGATGTCACAGAAAGCACTCAAGCGTGGTGTAAGTAGGGCACTTGTGGATTTTGCAAGAGTTGGACTCTCCGGAGAAATGAGTGAGATTACTCAGGAAATAACACAAACAGCTACCGATGAAGTTGCTCAGAACCTTGCAATAATTCTCGATCAGAATAAAGAATACTTCAAGGATGATATGATCGGGTTTGATCAGGTTAAAAAAGAAATGTATCAGACTGTTGTTCAGACTTTCTGGGCTACTGCTCCGATGGCATTTTTTGGTGGTGGTTTTACCGCACTCTCAAATCATGTAAAAGTAAATAAGGCAATTTCTGATGATGTAGAGAAGATAGTTCGGGATAACACGGAAAAGGTTTTGAAAGAAGAGGGTGAATTTGCTGCTGAAAAGGTACAGGAATATGTACAGAAAGACCCTCGGATGGAGAAATATTCTGACAAGACTATCGAAAAGACAAAAGGACAAGTAATCAAACAAGGTGAGTTGATGCAGGATCTGCAAAGACAATCCAAGGTTACAGATGAATTGGTAAAGGAATATATAGATCAGAAACTTTACGAAGCTTTTGTTGCAGAAAATCCAGATATGGATACAAAATCAGAAGCTTTCCAAACTGATCTGAACGCTTACAAAGAAAAACATATTGGAGATTTCATTGCTCCTCTCAATATGTCAGAACCGGCTCTTTATCAGCGATATAAAACTTTTGAAGATTTTGTATTCAATAATTACAATGTCATAGATAAAAAGAAATATACTGACGAGAAAGGGGTTGAGAGAACAGAGTATACCTATGAGTTAAACCCGGAAGGGGATACTGCAGTATTAAGTTTTGAAAAATATAAAGAAAATGCAAGGAATCTGAATAATTATATTGAGAATTGGAATACTGCCCCGGATTCTAAGAAATATCTTGCAAATATGAAGCCGGTTGTTTCAACCTTAAATAGGGTTCTGGATAGTGTTGACGTAGATCAAAAAACAAAAGATATTTTGCAGGAAAATATTAAAAAGGTTTCAGATCTTGTTGAACAGGCCCAGGGCGGCTCTAAAGTACAAACCCTTGCGGATTATAATATTCGTAGTGAGATTGAAATAGACCAACTCAATAAAGAGATCGAACGGTTGCAATCCCTCGGAACGAAATACAAGAAAGACAAAGCTGCTCTTGCACAAATCGGAGAGCAGATAAGAGAAGTTATCAAAGCAAAGTATGAACTTCAATCAGATGTTTTAAATATTAACCATATTGTAGATGCTGTTTCCAGAAATAATTTCAATGAGCAAAGGCTCCGATTAAAACTGGAAGATGTTTATACCAGATTAAATAACAAAATCGAAGAATTTGAAAGTCCGGAAATGCAATCTTTTCTCAATGGCGATCTTGAAAGTGAGCAGCTTGTCAAGAAATTTATGGAGATTGTTGACGAATCCATCCAGGAAGTCGAGGATCAGGAGACTTTATATTATTTGAGCGAAGCAAAGCAGGAAATGCTTGATGAAATTGAAAAGGCAAAAGCTGAAAATAAATCTCCAGAAGAAATATTAAACAATATCCCGGGCATTAAAAAAGGAACTGCAGGATCAAAGTTAATAAATCCAGAAGAAAAAGCTCAAGTCAAGAATGATATTAAAGAAGAATTGACTTCTGCTATTGACGAGATAAAAGAAGCAAATCAAAAAGAAAGATTACGCCTCGATAAACTTTTTAGCCAGAATATAAAGTCTGTACCACCCGGGGTTAACCGGACAGCGATAATGCTGCTTGAGTTAAGGGCAAATAAAAAAGGCCTCTCATTAAAAGAGTTAATGGATCTTATAGGATTTGAGGATGATGTATTTCTTCGAGGTGAGGCTTATGATAACCTAATTCAAGAACTCGAGGATAGAAAGAAAAATAGAGATCCAGAATTGTATGGCCGTGTTTCAAGTTATACCGGGAAAGATGGCAAAAATCATGTTGCTCTTTGGTTCAGTGATAATGCAACTCCATTTACTGTAATACACGAGCTTGGGCATTTGTTTGAAATTACTTTGTCGCCAGAGGAACATAATCAGATTACTCCGTGGATCAATGAATCTACAATAAAGAGATTACAGAATTATGTTACAGAATATGATAAACGTATCCGTATTTTAGAAAAGAAATTCAGAGAAACTAAAGATAAAGAATATTCTGACAAACTATATTTCGAAAAAAAGGCACATGACAAATATGCTTATAATTTAATGTTGCAAAAACAGTGGAAGCCCGGAGACAAGTGGACTTATTCGATGGGTGAAACATTTGCTCATGCTTTTCAGGAAAGAGTTATGGGTGAAACTCAATATGAATCCTGGTTAAATAAAATATTTGATATGTTCAGGAAATTTATGGAGGCTTTGTTTGATCGAGAGGACTCAGGGCTTACATTGAAATTACCTAAAGAGATCAGTGAATATTTTGATTCCCTTCTCTCTAAAGATATATCTGAAACTACAGACAAGGGTAAGACACAGAAGTTTGGAGATAGCAACCAGATAGGCGGATTGTATCATGGTAGTAGTAGGATCTTTGATGAATTCAGCCCGGAATATATGAGTACAGGAGCCGGAGGGCAATTTTTCTCAGAAGGATATTATTTTACTTCGCAGAAAGATATCGCAAAAAAATATGCTGTTGGAGCTTCTCAGACAAATAAAACAGATACAAAAATTGTATATTCTATCATACTTCATCACGGGAAAAACCCGAGTCAATACGATTATGCAGAATGGCACGAACCAATTAAGAATTACCAGCTTGAGAAAATAATGAAAGAAGTTGCTATCGAAATGGAAGATAGGGAGTTTGAATTTCTGGAAGATAAAGATCTCTCTGATATCCTTTCAAACGTTGGGATCTCTAAGGATGATAAATATTATGCTGATATAGACGCAATAATAAGAAGAACTACTCTGACAAGGGCAAAGGAAAAGTTTTTACAACTTGTTAAAGATTATGAAAGTTTACGTGGCCCAGAAGAAAGAACGCCAGAATATACAAAAGCTTTTGATGATTTAATTGCTAACTATGGTCCGGAAGCAAGGTTAATTCCAAGTGATATAACCTATAAGGATTTATATAAACAGTTTACTGAGCATTTTGCAAATACGAAAGACGCTTCGCTTTTCATGCTTCGAGCCGGCATAGATGGAGTAAAATATCCAGCCGACACAACAATGGGTAATAGAAGTTATAAGAAGGGAACAAATTATGTTGTTTATGACGACAAGGCGATAACTATCAGTGAAACTGAAAACCTCGATTTAGTTAAACCGTCAACACAGATAAATGAAATTGAAGTTTTGGCTGAGGTAGAGAAAACTAAAACAAGGATGAAAGCTATCTATAAGATAGAGAATTTCAAAAAAATGTTAATCAGCAAAATGCGGAAGTCTCTTTATAATTATTTAGAGCTTGAAGGAAATAAACTCATGACTTCTATTCTAAGGCCGGTCGAAACCACCGTCTCCTACCCGGCTGCAGAGTTTATCAAAACATGGCAAAAAGTTATTTCTATGGCAAATGGAGTTGTGAGTGAGTCAGATATTGAAGAGGTAAAAAATTATATCAATTCTGTAATCCAGGTTGGTAAAAACCCGGAAGTGGCCGTACCAAGCGGATTTGTAGCAAACTATAACCAGACTGCAGAAGAGATTGCGGATATTCTTTTGAACAACATGAAGATCTCTTATAACGAGGAAATGAAAGCGGTCGCTCCGAAATTAAGCATAGAAGACTTATTCAAAATCAAAACTGATCTTGATGTTATGCGGTATATTGGGAAGGTTGAACTTGCTGAGAAAACAAAAAACCGTTTAATTGATGATGAGATCCTAAAATCAGAATTCTTACTATATCAGGATAAAGTTGCGAAGAAATCAAAAAAAGACGGAAGTATAATAAAAGGGTTAAAGTTTGAAGCTATGATGCCATACCATTGGGCCAAAAAGCTTTTCGGTGAGTTTGGCGTTGAATTTTTATGGACTCAAAGATTGGATAATGCCAATAAAGCAAAGATTGCAATGAAAGAACGTGCAGATAAAATTACTGCAGAAATTGGGATGGAAAAGAAAAAGATAGCCGAGAAAATGCACGAAACAAGGATGGTGAATGGCGAGGAATACTCCCTACAGCAGCTTATGTATTATTGGCTGGTAAAGATCGGGGAAGATAATGATGCAAAAACACATCTGGTTTATGGAAATGAAGTAGATGAAAAAATGTTTACAACAGATATTCTCGATACAGTTTTAACGAAAGAAGAGAAAAAAATGGCCCAGGTTTTCCAGGGAGATTTACAGGAAGCATGGCATGGGATAGCTGCAACCTATGAGAAAATGAATCAGAAAAGACTTGGCCGGGTATCATTCTATCTTCCTTTGCAGGCAATAAATGTTGAATACGATACTTTGGATGAAGATATTTTCCGTACAATGATCCGTGGGACAGATTATAAAAAACAGGGAGTCAGCAAAGATTTTACATTAAAGAGAGAGGAGGCGACTCCGGACAAGGCACATGAAATAAATGATGGCCTTTGGGATGTATGGCAGAATTATATTTTCAAGCAGGAAGAATATAACGCTCATGCGGAATGGGTATCCAGAGCAAAGCATTTTATGAATGACAAGACGATCCGGGCAACAATTCAGGAGAATTACGATAAGAGTTGGGTTAAGGGGCTGGATAAGTATATCGAAGACGTGGCAAACCCATCCTCACTTCACGGCTCTTCTTTTATTGATCGGTCGGCAAGGTTTATTCGGCATAATATGGCTGTAGCCGCTCTTGCTGCACGCCCGGCTATTTGGTTAAGACAGATTCCATCAGTAATGATGTTTATGTCAGAAGCTGGTCCCGGAACGTTTATGAGTACAATAGGTAAGTTTAATTCTTCCTGGTATGTGGATGGGAAGAAAGCGAAAAATAAGATTATAGATTTTATCACAGAGGTAGATCCTTATTCGATTCAGTCCGGGACAGGATATGAAGATATGCTCGGATACCGGTATCAAAAGAATAAAATCCTTAAAACGAAAAAACAAATTGATGATTTCGGCATGAAGGGAATTAGTGTTTTTGACAATATTATGAAAGCAATAGGGTGGTATTCGATTTATTCAAAAAACAAAAGCCTGGTTGGAGAAGAAAAGGCGATACAGATGGCCAGAGATTATGTTGCTTTGACACAGCCTTCGTCTGATAAAGGAACTTTACCGAGTCTTTACAGGCACAGTGAACTCATGAGTATGGCCTTAATGTTTACTCAGCAGCCGACAAAGATTTACAATTATCTTATTTATCAGACGTTGCCAAATCTTAATCCTTTAAACTCAGAAGCAGAACATCTTGCCGGGGTTTATGGCCTTGCTGCAATAATGACGATGAACGCTGCAATTTGGATGCTCTCTCATAAACAGGTCCCGGAAGATCCGGAAGATTTTGCGGCTGCGTTATTGGCCGGATCTGTGAGTGCGATACCAATAATTGGAAAAGAAATAATTTCACAATCAGAAGGTACTCACTATGATTCCGGAGTTTTCACAGCTCCGGTAAGAGGGGTATTCAATATGTTCAGTGCGAAAAAGTGGGACAAGGCAATGAATAGCAATGAAGAAATGGCAAAACAAATAAAATCGTTTTCAAATGCTCTTGGGATAGCTGGTTGGTATTCAGCCGTAACTAACGACTGGATAGATTTTTCCGTGACAGGAAAACCAATCCATGTTATTCTTGGAGGAGACAGGAGGGAAGATAAATGATAAGTACCACCGGAACAGTTAAAAATCACACGCCGGTTCTCGGCAATCTGGACTTTAGTGCGGATTTTAAAATAGACAATATTTCTGATGTTCATGTTTTTTACGTGGACGACCTGGGAGTTGAAACCGAATTAACTTATTCTGATTCCCCTTCTGACGAAACAGAATTCTCCGTGGATACACTTACTGATTCCGGGTTTATGATTCATCTTGGTTCGACCGGATACGATGGTGGGACACTTTCTATAAGAAGAACTGTTGAATTAGTTCAGGAGACACATTGGCCAACCGGTGGGGATTTTCCGGCTACTTCTCATGAACGTGCTGCAGATAGACTGATGATGGCTGTACAGCAGTTGAAAGAAGAACTCAATCGTGTTGTTCGTACCTCACTCGCTGATAATGAAACAGCCCTTGTTATTCCTTCGCTCGTAGATAGAATAAATGGCGTGCTTGCATTTGATGAAAATGGCGATATTATAATGCGTGAAGGTTTTATGCCTAAGCATTATGACAATGACTATAATTATGCAACAGATAGTATTGTACAATATGATGGAGAATTTTGGATTTGTTTATCACCTTGCACAGGTATTATTCCAGGCACAAATTATACATATTGGGAAAAATATTTATCAAGAATATCAAATTGGGATTCTGGAATATTTTATGTAGATAAAGATGTCGTTTTTCATCAAGGTATAATTTATGTTGCAACATCTTTATCAAATAATAGGAATAAAGAGCCTGGAGTCGAAACAGCCTATTGGACTGAAATGAATATTTATGGAACGAGATGGGACCCTGATGTAGATTATTTAGAAGATGATATTACTTCTTATAATGGAGTATTGATAAAAGCTGTACAGGATAACAAAGGCCAAACTCCTGATATTAACCCAGGAGGAGATACTACTTATTGGGAAGTAGTTGAAACAGGTGGTGCAGTTAAAGTAAACGGAGTAGTTGGGACAGACTCTATTTCTCAGTTTGACCTTGTTTATTTTGATAATGGTACTGATGATGGAGATAATCCGGCTGATGCAGGAAAGCTTGTAGTGGCTGATAAAAGATACTTAGATAAAGCTATTATTTCAGGCTTTGCAACAACAGGCGGAACATCGGGAGACACAATACAGGTACAGTCTAAAGGTAAGTTAACAGGTTTTCCGGCTTCTTCTTTTACGGCAGGGAATAAATATTATTTAGGCAATAATGGAGCTTTCTGTACTAAAGGAGATATTGACTGGCAGGAATACATAGTCTTTGTTGGAGTTGCCATAGATGATACCACCCTTGATGTAAATATTCAGATGCCTGAGCCGACAACAAAACAGGATGATGGTACTCCTATTGGAGGTATAAGATACTTCTCTACTTATAAAGATAGATCAGCTTACGGCTATCTTTCTTTCGACTTCGACAATGCTATTTCTCAAGCTAATTACCCGAAACTATTTGAAGAAATAGGACATCTTTACAATGATCAACATGTTGCTGCAGGTGATGCAGATTTAAGTGGATCAAGTACGTTATTTTATCCCACTCCTGTACCAGGAGCTTACGATAGAGTTGCTATACCTGACTATGAGTTTACAAACAGTGACGTGGTTAATACATCAGGGTATTTAACCTTTAATATTTCAGGAGCAAGAGCTTCTTTTAGGCATGGAATTCCATTTATTTTTAAAGTTGTCTCTGGAACTGCTCCAACAGGAATGACAGATGGACAATTATATTATGTTCGTTGGTTTTCTAATGCTGTTTTATTATATAATACAGAAAATGATGCCATAATAGATGGAACAAAAATAGCTTATACTGATTCAGGTTCAGGCACATTCCGTCTTACTCAAGAAGGAATAAATTTAGATGATGCTTTTCAGGGGCATTTTGCTCAATATCATCATAACGCGGTAACAGCAGATAATGGAAATAATGGTCAAATAAATGATGCAACGCAAGCAGGATCTTACTGGAATGCGACAGATACAAAGAGTTTGAATTTAATTTCAGACGGCTCAAACGGCACACCTCGAACAAC
>Ga0190307_1000098_pt1 | contig 27898 bp, 34 predicted proteins | sample 48700745_MG_FD_161653 | JGI IMG/M metagenome (GOLD analysis project Ga0190307, IMG submission 161653) | Hydrothermal vent sediment bacterial communities from Southern Trench, Guaymas Basin, Mexico - 4870-07-4-5_MG | ecosystem: Environmental > Aquatic > Marine > Hydrothermal vents > Sediment ... | reverse complement strand
TGCTGATAAATTTTAACCTTAAAGAGAAAAGATAAAATTTTTCAAAAGAAAGATAATCCGGAAAAGCCAAAAAAGTTTCAGCTCTTAAAATAATGGCAACATCAAAAAGATCTTCAAAAAGCCAAAACCATTTTGAAATGAGAGCAGTTGAAATTAACTTTTTTTCTTTTTGGGAGAGAAAGTTTTTAATAAATTCAAGTTCTTTTTTAAAAGTTTTTTGTTTATCTTTAGAAAATTCTTCAAAAAAAGGAAATTTTTCTTTTACTTTTTGAATCCCAAGACCAGAAAGTTTAAGAAGATAACCTTTACAGAAAGGGCAAAAATCAATTGGTTTTCTTTCTTTGCCACAATGCCGGCAAATTAATTTTGGTTCAATTTTTAAAGTTTTTAAATTTAATTTTTTGTAAAAAACTAAAGGAGAATCGCAGTTTTCACAGCTTAAAACTCGAAAGCAGTCTTGGCATAAAAGATAAGGAGCATAGCCTTTTCGGTTGACAATTAAAAGAATATTTTTCTTATTTTTGGTTTCTGAGAGAGCTTTTTTAGTTAAAATTTCTTCAGGATTTTCTTTTAATGAAAGAATTTCAATTTTGGTTTTTTTCTTTTCGAATTCTTTTAAGGGATCGATTTCAATCAAAGGGATTTTTAAGATTGAGCTTAAAATTTTGGCTAAAGTTCGATTGTCAAAAAATGGTCTTGAGTTTGAATTTTTATGAGAATTGTTTTTAGGATCAAAGATGATGATTTTGGCAAGAGAAGAAAAAGGAGCAAAAAGGCTACTTGAAAGACCCAAAACGATTTGAATTTTATTGAAAAAAATAGCTTTGTAAATTTCAGCTAATTTTTTAGAAGGAAGGGAAAAAGAAAAAAAGCAAAAGTTGCCCTTAAAATTTGAGGAAAGATAAAGAGCAAAAAGATTTAAAACGACATTGTCGGGAAAAATGATAAGAATTTGTTTTTTTTCTTTAATTTCTTTTTGGATTTCTCTTAAAATTTGGGAAAAAATTTTTTTTAAAGTAGGGGAAAGAGAAAAATCAAAATCTTTGAGTTTCCAAGAATAGCTTTTTTTAAAAGAAACTTTTTTCCAAAACTTGGAAAAATTTTTAAGATTTTTGGGAAAAGCTGAAAACCAAGAAAGAGTTAAGGAAGAAAGATAATGTTTTGAAGCTTTTTCTAAAAAATCAAAAAAATACTCTGGAAAAAATTCTTCTTCAATTAAAGCTTCTGAAATTTCTTTAAGTAAAAAGTCACTTTCTTTAATTAAAAGCTTTTTTTTCTCTAAAGGCTCGCTTTCAAGAACAATGGCTGGAATTTTTTGGTGTTTTATTGGAGCTAAAACTAAACTTTTTGGTTTGAATTTTTTTTGAGAAAAGTAACTTAAAATTTGAGGCTTCTCTTTGGGAAGATAAATCAAAGGAATAACTTCAAGAAAATACATAATGGCTTACTTTTTTTCTTGGAAATGAAGGTTAAAAAAGGAGGCGAGGCGAGATTTTTTTCGAGCCGCGGTATTTTTTTTCAAAAAGCCTACTTTTTGGAATTTATCAATGCATTTGTAAAGAAGGCGAAGATATTCTTGAGCTTCTTCTTTGTTTTTTTCTAAAACTGCTTTCCTAAATTTTTTCTCTAAATTTTTAAGCTTTCTTTTTCTTTGAAGATTCCTTAAATATCTTTTAATTGATTTTCTTAAAGCTCTTTTTGCGGAACGAGTTCTAGGCATAGTGAAATTAAATTATAAATCCAGCCAGCCTTAAAAAAGGCTGGCTGGAAAAAATGTTTCCAAATTTAAACTAAAAGCTTTAAAGTGAAGAAGGTTGCTCGACTTTAAGATTAATTCGAGCGCGATTTTTCAATCCAACAATTTTCACCAAAGTTCTAATCGCTTGAATGGTACTTCCTTTTCTTCCAATAATAATTCCAACATCAGCTGGATTCACTTTGATAGTCAAAAGCACTCCCATTTCATCAACGGTTCTTTCTACTTTGACATCTTCAGGATGGTTAACTAAAGCTTTTAAAATATTTTCTAAAAATTCTTGATAAACTGGAACTTCAGCCATAGTTTAATTTCTCAAAAAACATTTGGCGACCTTTAAAGCTTAATTTCTTCAAGATTTAAATCATCGGTCCCGGACGAAGAAGCTTTGGCTTTTCCTTCTGGTTCTTCAATTTTAAGATTAACTCGGGCTCGATTTTTAAGACCAGCAATTTTTAAAATAGTTCTTAAAGCTCTTACTGTGGAACCTCTTTTTCCAATGATAATTCCCATATCAGTGGGATGGACTTTTACCTTTAAAAGCACTCCCATTTCATCTACTTTCTTTTCCACTTTTACATCTTCCGGATGATCAGCTAAAGTTTTTAAAATATATTCAAGCAACTGCTGATATCCTAAAACTTCAGCCATGTTTTTTTCTTATCTTTCCTACCTTTCAGGTAAAACCAAATCAGGTTTTTCCCTTCAGGTAGGTTTTTCAAAATTTTTACGACCTTTTTCTTCAAACCTTTAATCTTCCTTATTTATCTTTTTAAGATCATCTTCAAAGGATAAACATTTTTTTAAATCTGTCAATAGGAAGTGCAAAAATAAGCGCAAAACTCAAAGCGCAAAGCGCGAAAGTAAGCGCAAAGCGTAAAGCGCAAAGCGCAAAACTGATTTATTTAAATCCCAAATCCCAAATTCCAATTAAATCCCAAATTCCAATGACCGAAAATAAGGGAAATTCCAAATTCCAAACACCAAATTCCAAAGAAATTTCAAATTCAAATCACCGAAATGTAAATAAGCGCAAAAGTAAGCGCAAAGCGAAAAGCGCAAAGCGCGAAAGTGAAAATAAGCGCAAAGCGAAAAGCGCAAAGCGCGAAAGTTAGAAATATGGTTGAAATTGGGGGGGAAGTTGCTAAAATAAATTTAAAATGATGAAAAAGGAGGTTTTGGTTTTAATTTCAATTGTTTTAATCGGGGCGTTTTTAAGGCTTTATCAAATCCCTTCGATTCCGCCAGGACTTTATCCTGATGAAGCAATTAATGGAAACAATGGTTGGGAAGCGATTGAAACTGGTTCTTTTAAAGTTTTTTATCCGGAAAATAATGGACGAGAAGGACTTTATATTAATTTGATTGGTGTTTTTTTAAAAATTTTTGGCTATCATCATTATTCGATTCGACTGGTTTCAGTTTTTTTTGGAATTTTGACCATCATTGGAATTTATCTTTTAGCAAAAGAAATTTTTAAAGAAAAAAACCTCGCACTTTTTTCCAGTTTCTTTTTAGCAATTTCCTTTTGGCATCTTAATTTTTCTCGAATTGGTTTTCGGGGAATCTTGGTGCCTTTTTTTATTTGCTTTGGTTTTTATTTTTATTTTTTGGCAAAAAGAAAAAATTCCAAGCTTTTTTCTTTTCTTTGCGGTATTTTTTTAGGTTTGGGATTTTATTCTTATATTCCTTATCGAGCCGTTTTAATTTTGATTTTAATTCTTTTTTTGTGGGAAGTTAAAAATAAAGGTTTTAAAAAAACTTTTAAATTCTTTTCTCCTTTAATTTTAGGAGGAATTTTAATAAATCTTCCTTTGGGGATTTACTTTTTAAATCATCCTTCAGATTTTATTTCTCGGGCTTCAGGAGTCTCAGTTTTTAAAAGCGAAAATCCGGTGAAAAGTTTTTTGGAAAGCTTTTTCAAACATCTTTTAATGTTTAATTTCTCTGGAGATCGAAACTTCCGCCATCATTTTTCTGGTTTACCTCAGCTTTTAAATTTTGACTGGCTTTTCTTTTTAATTGGAGTTTTGGTTTTATTTAAATCAGAAAAAATTTCTAAAGAAACCAAAATTTTTCTTAGTTCAGGATTTTTTGTTTTTCTTTTGCCATCAATTTTGACTTGTGAGGGTGTTCCTCATAGCTTAAGAAGTATTGGAGTCATACCTTTTGTTTATCTCATCGTTGCTTTAGGAGCAAAAACTTTTTTTGATCTTTTTAAAAATCAAAAATTAAAAATTTTTCTTTTGGCAAGTGTTTTTCTTTTCTCTTTTGCTTTAACTTTTTATCTTTACTTTTTTAGATGGGGAAAATTAAAAGAAGTGAAAGATGCCTTCTCTTATTCTTATTTTAAGCTAGCTCAATTTATTAATTCATTGCCAGAGAAGGAGAAAAAATTTGTGGTTTGTAACGCTTCGGGGGTTTTAGTTAAAGATCGAACTTCGGGAAAGCTTTTGCCGATGCCTTGTCAAAGTATTATGTTTTTAACCCAATCTTTTTTAAAAAAAGATGCTTTAAAGAAAAACATTTACTTTTTAAGCGAAAAAGAGTATTTAGAGAAGAAAGAATTCTTTGAAAAAGAAGGAATTTTGATTAAACTTCATTAATAATGGAAAGAATTCCAAAAAGATTAAAAAAACAGTTAATTATTGGAGGGATTTATCTTGGAATCTTTTTCCTTATTTTTGGAATTAGCTCAGGTTTTCTTTGGAAAAAATTAGCTGGAAAAGAAAAAAGAGAATTTGCTCCTTTAAAAGTTGTTTTTTTAAAGTTTTTCCCTAATCAAAAGAATTGGGGAAGTCTCCTTTTAAAAGTTAAAAATCCAAATTCTGAATATGGGCTTTTAAGTTTCTCCTATAAAGTGAAATTTTTGGACCAAAATCAAAATCTTTTAAAAGAAGTTCTAGGAAAAGATTTTATTTATCCTTTAGAGGCAAAATTTATCTCTTTTCCAAAAATTGAAATTGAAACTTCAAAGGTAAAAGAGGTGGAAGTTTCTTTTTTTGATTTAAAATGGAAAAAAACTTCTTATCGGGATTCCCAGCTTCTAGTAAGGCAAGTTCATTCTGGGTTAGCTCAAAAGCCAGAAGTAGGGTATTTTTGGGTGGATGGGATTGTGAAAAATAATAGTCCCTTCCCTTTAAGAAAAGTGAAAATTGTGGTGCTTCTTAAAAACAGGAAAGGAGAAGAAATTGGAGTAGGGGAGAGTTGGGTATATGATCTTTTGCTAGAGGAGGAAAGATATTTTAAAGTAGTTTTTTCAAAAGAAGCAATTGAAAAAATTGAAAAAGAAATTGATCCTCAAAAAATTGAAGTTTTTGCTTATACTAATTTAATGAAATTTTAGTTTATGAAAATTAAGCTTTTTTTAGCTTTAGCGATTTTCACTTTTTTTTCTTTAGCTACTTTATATGGCATTGGGGCAAGCCAAGGAAATTTTTCTTTTTTTCAAAAACAGCTAATTTGGTTTTTTATTGGATTTTTAATCTTCTTGCTTTTAAAAAATTTCTTTTCTTGGAATTTTGTAAAAGCTAACCGAACTTTTCCTTTTTTAATTTATCTTTTCTCAATTTTCCTTCTTTTTCTTACTTTAATTGTTGGAAAAAAAATTCATTCTTCAAAAAGCTGGCTTTCTTTTTTTGGGATCAATTTTCAGCCAATTGAAATTGCAAAGTTGGGTTTAATTTTTTGTTTGGCAAAATACTTTTCTTTAAGACACATTGAAATCCATCGGATTTCTCATTTGGGAGTTTCCGCTTTTTATTTTCTTATTCCTTTTGGTCTCACTTTACTTCAACCAGATTTAGGCTCGGCATTGATTCTTTTTTTCATCTGGTTTGGTTTAACTATTGCTTCAGGAATTAAAACTAAACATTTTTTGACCATTCTTTTAATTCTAATTTCTCTTTCTATTTTTTCGTGGCATCATTTTCTAAAAGAATATCAAAAACAAAGAATTATCACTTTTCTTAATCCCGAAACAAAACCTTTAACTTATGGCTATCAATCAATTCAATCAAAAATTGCCATTGGAGAAGGAGGGTTTTTGGGAAAAGGTTTGGGGCAGGGGATTCAAATTATGTTTGGTTTTTTGCCTCAAGCTCATTCTGATTTTATTTTTGCCGCGATTTTTAATAGCTTTGGTTTTTTGGGGGGAGCAATTGTTTTTCTTGCTTATTTTCTTCTTTTTTCTTATCTTATAGAAAAAGGGAAAAAAGCTGAAGGGAATCTGGAAAAATTTTTTATTTTTGGTTATCTTATAATGATTTTTTCCCATTTTGTTATTCATGTCGGTGCTAATTTGGGACTTCTGCCCATTACTGGAATCCCTTTGCCTTTTTTAAGCTATGGTGGTTCAAATTTAATAGTCAATTTTTTGTTTTTAGGAATTATTGAAAGTTTTTAATGATGAAAAAAATTATTTTTAAAAATCTTCTTATTATCTTTGGAGCTGGAGTAAGCCTTCTTTTGGCTTATTTTGCTTATCAAATTGAAGAGCCTCTTTCTTTGGAAGGCGAGCCAAAGTTGATTGAAATAAAAAGAGGCACTGGTTTTCTGGAAATTGCCCAGCAACTTGAAAAAGAAGGAATTATTAGATCAAAAAATTTTTTTAAAATTTATGTTCTTTTTAAAGGATGGCAAAGAAAACTTAAAGCCGGAAAATATTCACTTTGTCCTTGCTTTTCTATTTCTGAAGTAGCTCAAAAACTTGTAAAAGGTGAAAAAAAAGAGGAAGTTGAAGTTACTATTGTTGAAGGATGGAGTATTTTTGAAATCGATAAAAAACTTTCAGAGGAAGGAGTAATTGAACCAGGAAGTTTAATTTCTTATCAGGTTTCTGAAGAAGAAAAAAGAAAATATCCTTTTTTGCTTGAAGCACCTAGAAACGTTTCTCTTGAAGGCTTTCTTTTTCCTGATACTTATCGTTTCTTTAGAAGTGAAAGTAAAGATGTTTCTTTGGTAGTAGAAAAATTTTTGAAAAATTTTGACCGGAAAGTTTATCAGAAATATCGACAAGAAGTTGAAAGAAAATCAAAAAAATTTTATGAAGTTTTAATTTTAGCTTCTTTGCTTGAAAAAGAGGTGATAAATAATGAAGAAAAGAAAATTGCCGCTGGAATTTTGTGGAAAAGATACCAAAAAAATAAACCTTTAGAAGTTGATGCTACTATTCTTTATGCCAAACAAAAAAAATTTAAAAAAACTTGGAAAGAAGTTTTGCCTTTGAAAAAAGAAGATTTTTCAATTGATTCTCCTTATAATACTTATCGTTTTAAAGGTCTTCCTCCAACTCCAATTTGTAATCCTTCTTTGGCTTCTTTTAAAGCGGCTCTTTATCCGAAAGATTCTCCTTATCTTTACTATTTAAGCGATCCTGAAACTAAAAAAACTTATTTTTCCTCTGATTATAAAACTCATCTGTATTTAAGAAAAAAATTTTTAAAGCTCTAACTTTGCTTGACTTTTTTTCAGATTTGGTTATCTTTTTTAATGAAAGATTATTACCTTGACAACTGAAGAAGGAAAGAGATTTTTTGGTTGCTCTGACTCAGGTTTTTGATGAGGGTTCGATCCTGGCCCAGGATGAACGCTGGCGGCGTGGATAAGGCATGCAAGTCGAACGAGTGGAGGTGGGAAGTGTGAGGTGAGAAGTGAGAGAAAATTTGATTAAACTTTGAAACTTAAATAAAATTTTGAAATAATGATAAAAAACTTTCAGGATTTGGAAATTTATCAAAAAGGAGTGAAACTTTATCCAATGATAATGGAAATCACTAAAAGATTTCCGCCAGAAGGTTTCCATTTAAGAGACCAAATATGTCGAGCTGCCAATGCAATTCCTGCAAATATTGCAGAAGGATTTGGGCGATCTGTTTCTGAATTCAAAATGTATCTTACGAGAGCATTAGGCTCCTGTAATGAAGTAATTTCCCATCTTGAAATGGCTAGGAAAGCAAAATTTATTTCTGAAGAGGAATACCAATTCCTAAACAAGGAATATCAAATTTTAGGAAAGAAAATTTTTTCTCTGAGAGAAAGATGGAAATAAATTTTTCCCACTTCTCATTTCACACTTCCCACCTCCACTAGTGGCGAACGGGCGAGTAACGCGTAGGTAACCTACCCCCAAGTGGGGGACAACCCTGGGAAACTGGGGCTAATCCCCCATGTGGTCCTGGAAACACAAGTTTCCAGGATTAAAGGTTCAGGGTTTCCCTGAGCCGCTTGGGGATGGGCCTGCGTCCCATCAGGTAGTTGGTAGGGTAATGGCCTACCAAGCCGATGACGGGTAGCCGGCCTGAGAGGGTGGTCGGCCGCAGGGGCACTGAGACACGGGCCCCACTCCTACGGGAGGCAGCAGCCGAGAATCTTGGGCAATGGGCGAAAGCCTGACCCAGCGACGCCGCGTGCCCGAGGAAGCCCTTCGGGGTGTAAAGGGCTTTTCTGGGGGAAAAACCCAGTATCCTAAGTGGTACTGGGTGATGGTACCCCAGGAATAAGGGACGGCTAACCACGTGCCAGCAGCCGCGGTAATACGTGGGTCCCAAGCGTTATCCGGATTTACTGGGCGTAAAGAGTGCGCAGGGGGCCGGGTAAGTCTGAGGTTAAAGGCCCAGGCTCAACCTGGGTAATGCCTCAGATACTGCTCGGCTAGAGGCAGGCAGAGGCCAGCGGAACGCACGGTGTAGGGGTGAAATCCGTTGATATCGTGCGGAACGCCGAAAGCGAAGGCAGCTGGCTGGGCCTGACCTGACCCTGGTGCGCACGAAAGCGTGGGGAGCAAAAAGGATTAGATACCCTTGTAGTCCACGCCCTAAACGATGGACGCTAGCTATGGGGAGTGTCGACCCTCTCCGTGGCGAAGCTAACGCGTTAAGCGTCCCGCCTGGGGAGTACGCCCGCAAGGGTGAAACTCAAAGGAATAGACGGCGGCCCGCACAAGCGGTGGACCATGAGGTTTAATTCGATAATAACCGAAAAACCTTACCAGGGCTTGACATGCTAGAGGAAAGCCTCCCGAAAGGGAGGCCCTCCGCAAGGACCTCTAGCACAGGTGCTGCACGGCTGTCGTCAGCTCGTGCCCTGAGGTGTTCCCTTAAGTGGGGTAACGAGCGCAACCCCTGCCCCATGTTACACGTGTCATGGGGGACTGCCCGGATCTTCCGGGAGGAAGGAGGGGACGACGTCAAGTCCGCGTGGCCCTTATGCCCTGGGCTACACTCGTGGTACAATGGCCGGTACAAAGGGTTGCGAACCCGCAAGGGGGAGCCAATCCCTAAAAGCCGGTCCCAGTTCGGATCGGGGTCTGCAACTCGACCCCGTGAAGCCGGAATCGCTAGTAATCGCGGATCAGGTATGCCGCGGTGAATACGTTCCCGGGCCGTGTACTCACCGCCCGTCACGTCAAGAGAGTCGGGAGGACCTGAAGCTCCGCTTTTAAGCGGAGTGAAGGTCAGCCCGATGATCGGGGCGAAGTCGTAACAAGGCACCGCTAGGGGAACCTGGCGGTGAAACAATTCCCATCTGTTGAAATTGGTCGACCTTTCTTCCAAATTCCCTTTTTTAAGGGAGTTTGGGAGAAAGAGGTTTTGGAGGGTGGCTCCTTCAAAAACCCTCCCTTAAGGAAGTTTTTGCTTCCTTAAGAAGTTTACCTGAGTCAGAGCAACCAAAAAGTTTCTTTCCTATTTCTCTTGGTAAGAGAAAGTTAGTTGAAAAATAAACTTATCTTCACTCATTTGCTGAATATCTTTAAGAGAAAGATTTATATTTGAGAATTCTTTTTCTTTTCTCAAAGTTTCAGCAAAGTGAAGAATTTTTTTAGTTGAAGGAGCTTCTCCTTTGAATCTAAAAATTTTTTCTTTTAAAGGAATAATTTCTAAAATTTTTACCTCGTTTTGTTGAGAGATTTTTTTTATTTTTTCAAAGAAATTGACAGGTAAGAAGGCTTGATTTTGAACTTGAATAAGGTAATCCACCATTTGATTGAACTCTCGTGCTTCACTTTGAAGTTTCTTTGAAAGTTCAATTTGAGGAGCATTTTTTCTTTGCAAGGTTTTTAAATTTTTTTCAAAAGAATTTAAGGTAAGATTTAAAAAGAATCTCATCAAAAAGAGAGCGCCAATTCCAATAACAAGAGCTGAAAAAAGAATTTTTTGCCAAAAGGAAAAGAAAGTTTTTTTGAATTCTTTTTCAGCAAGCCTTAAACTTCCTGAAGAAAGAAGATTGATTTCCTTTTGTTGGTAAATTCCAAGAGATTTTCTTAAAGCGGCTCCATAAGAAGGTTCTAAAAGTGATAAAGAGAAAGTTTGAGGAAATTCTTTTTTGATTTCTTTAGCGACTGCCTCTAAAACTTTCGAATTGACTTTTCCAGCTAAAAAAATTATCTCTGGAAATTTAATCTTAAAATGAGATTCCCAAAAAGTTTTAGTATGAAAGAGAGTTGTTTTTACAAATTCAATCAAGTCTTCTTTTTTTTCAAAAGAATTCTTGATCCATTCTTGAAAGAAAAAGTAATGAACTTTCCTTTCAATAATAATCGCAACTTCGATTCCTTCTTCGGTAAGGTAAAAAAGATTTAAATCTGAAAACTTGAGAGGCAAAAAGAAATTAATCGCTCGACAAAGGCTTAAAGAAAAAGATTCAATTGCTACAGGAAGAAAACCAGTTTCTCTTAAAATTAATTCTAATTTTTCTATACTTTCTTTTGGAAAGAAAACTCCAAGAAAAGTGATTTTGTTTGAAGGAAAATCAACTCTTTGGATTTGCCAATCGCTACAGAGTTTTTCAAAATCTTGAGGGGCATTTAATTTAAGATTTAAAAGAATCGCTTCTTTAAGTTCTTCTTTTCCAATTATTGGTAAATTGAAAGGTTGGCTAAAAAAATTAGTTCCAGGCAAGGTTAAAGCAACTTTAACCAACTCTTTCTTTTTGAATTTTAGTTTTTCTTTAATGTGAGAATTTAACTTTTTAAGAACTTCTTTTATTTCTTTTTCATTTTGAATTTCTCCATTGATAAAACATTGGGGACAAGCAATTTTGAGTTTAAAAAATTTTTTTCTTTTTTCATCTAAAAGATAAGCAAAGGTTAAAGAGTTTTGAGAAATTTCTAAACCTCCTATTTTTTGTTTTGGAATGATTCTAAACATTTTTTTAAATAGAAATTTCTTTCCATGAATCTAAAGTGACCTTTCCGGTATTTTGATTAATTTTTAAAGTGGCTTCCACTTTTTTTATTGATTTTCGATATTTTACTGTGACCGTGATTGTGACTTGATTTCCTGTGTTATTTATATCTACTTGGCAGGGAGAAGGGGAGACAGGATTTTGGTGATCCCGATCTCTCATCAAACTAATAATTTCTCGATAAAGACAACTTTCAGCCAAATACAAGGCTTTTTGAGAATCACTAAAACGGGAAGAGTAAAGATTGAGATAAAAAGCCAAAAAACCCATAATTAAAGTAAATTCTGCCACGAGAGCACTGACAATCAAAATTACTGGAAGAGCAACAATGGTTTTTTTATTAAATTTTTTCATAAAGTTTTATTGGGCGATAGAGGTGACCGTTTGATAAAGAGGAACGATTACTCCTAAAGCAATAAATCCAACTATTACACCGATTATTATAAGAATGATCGGTTCAATTAAGGAAGTCAAAGACTTTACGGTTGCATCAATTTCGCCAGCAAAAAAGTCTGAAAGTTCTCTTAAGGTAAACGAAAGGCGACCTGCTTTTTCACTAATTGAAATTAAACTCACTAAAGTAAGGGGAAAAGCTTTTTTCTCTTCCAAAAAAGCTTCTCCAATAGTAACTCCTTTTTTTATTTTTTCGGCAATTCTATCTAAAGCTAGTTTCATTTTGGGAGTAGTAAGGGTATCTCGGGAGACTTCAATTGCTTGAAGAATGGGAACGCCAGCTTCAACCATAGCAGAAAAATTTTGAGTAAATTTTTGAACATCGATTTTTTCTACTACTTTTTTTACAATTGGAAGATGAACAATTAAATTTTGAAAAAATTTTTTGCCAGTTAAAGTTTTCTGATAGAAAAGATAAAGGAAAATTAAAAGGGCAAGTGTTAAAAAAAGCAAAAAAATTCCATATTTCCTCAAAAAAAAGCTTAATGAAAGAATAATTTTAGTAAATAGAGGAGGCTCTCGATTAATTTCTTCGAAAATCATAGCAATTTTAGGAATTGAAAAGGTGATTACTATTGACAATACGATAATTGCTAAAATTATTAGCATGATTGGATAAGTTAATGCTGACTTTAGTTTTCTTTTAAGTTCAATTTCTCTTTCGATATTCTGAGCCAAAATTTCACAAACTTCATCTAATTTTCCTGAAACTTCACCGGCTTTAATCAGAGCGACAAAAGTGGGAGAAAAATCATGAGGAAAAGCGGAAAAGCTTTCATAAAAAGAGCGACCCTTTTTTAAGCTTTCTTTTGAAAAGATAAGAAATCTTTTTATCGCTGGATTTTGAAAATCTTTTTCTAAAACAGTCAAAGCTTCCAAAAGATCAACACCTCCTTTAAGCATTAAGCCTAAATAGCGAACCAGAAAAAGTTGATCTTCTAAGCTGATTCCTTTTTTAAATAGTCTTTTTAAAGAAGCACCAAAGATTTTTTCTACAATAGGTTTCTTTTCCTTGATAGAGATAGGGGTCAATTCTTGACTTTTTAAAAATCTTAAAACCTCAGATTCGCTTTCTCTTTCAATTTCACCTTCTACTACCTTTCCTTCTGGGGTTATAGCTTTATATTTAAAAAGCATGGTTTTTTATTCTCGAACCGCTCTTAATACTTCTTCCAAAGTGGTAATTCCTAGCTCCATTTTTTTAAGTCCATCTTCAAACATAGTTCGATATCCAGCTTGCCGAGCAGCTTTTTTGAAAGCTTCAAGATCAAATTCCTCTGAACCAATCATTTCTCTTAGCTGGTCATTAATATCCAAAATTTCAAAAATTCCAGTTCTTCCTTTATAGCCTGAACCATGACAAATAGGACAACCTTTTCCTCTAAAGAAGAGGCGAGGAATTTCAATTTCTTCTTCCTTAACTCCTAAAAGAAGAAGTTGTTCTTTAATAGCATCGATTTCGCTTTTTTTAGGTTTGTAGCTATAAATGCAATTTTTACAAATTTTTCTTACCAATCTTTGAGCAATCACAGTATTTAAAGTTGCTGCCACCAAAAATTTTGGCACGCCCATTTCAATCAAGCGAGGAACGGCAGTTGGAGCATCGTTAGTATGCAAAGTTGAGAAAAGAAGATGTCCTGTTAAAGCGGCATGAGTAGCAATTTCAGCCGTTTCTTTATCTCTAATTTCTCCTACGAGAATAATATCAGGATCTTCTCTTAAAATTGAGCGCAAGCCAGTGGCAAAAGTTAAACCAGCTTGAGGATTAACTTGAATTTGATTGACATATTTGATGGCATATTCAATTGGATCTTCAATCGTGACGATATTTACTTCAGGTCGATTAAGGATGCTTAAAATGGAATATAAGGTAGTGGTTTTTCCAGAACCAGTAGGACCACAAATAAAAATACTTCCAAAAGAGCGCGAAATTGCTTTTTTTACTTTTTCTAAAGAACCTTTCAAAAGACCAAGCTCTGGTAAAGAAAGCGGGCGAGTGGCGCGAAGAAGTCGCATCACTACTTTTTCTCCATGAAGTTGGGGCATAATTGAAACTCGAAGATCAACCACCTGACCGGTTTTAGTAGTAAATCTAAATCTTCCATCTTGAGGAATATAATGAACATCGATTTTAAGAGAAGATAAAAGTTTAATTCGAGCTACCAAAGGATCTAAAATTTCTTTTGGAAAGCGAGCCACTTCTCTTAAAAGTCCCTCAATTCTAAATCTTACTAAAGTTTCTTTTTCTAAAGGTTCAATGTGAATATCTGAGGCTTCAGAGAAAATAGCATAATAAATAAGAGCATCTAAAAGTTGAACAATTGGAAGTTCTTTAGCCGCTTCTTCTAAACCTCTTACTTTCATTTTAGAAGCTGCCTGAACGCTTTTCTTTACAACTTCTTCAAATCGAAGCGTTGATTGCTCGGCATAGATGCTCAAGAGTCTTTCTAAATTTTGCTCAGTTTCAAGATAAGGCTCAATTTTTTTTCCAGTAAGTCTTTCAAGATATTCGATAGTTTGAATATCAGTAGGATCACTCATCGCAACTTTTAAGAGATTATTTTTTTCATCAAAATCAAAAGCGACCGCTTTTCTTTCCCGGGCAACAATTTCTGGAATAAAGCTTAAAATTTTAGGATCAATTTTTTTAGAAAGACTTTTCGCTAACGGAATCTTATAGTAATCGGAAAGAAGCTGATAGTAATAATCTAAAGTAATTACTCCTTCTGAAATTAAAATTTCTCCGATATCAGATTCAAGGCGTTCAGCTTTCTTTTTGTAATTTTCAAATTCTTTTTCAGTCAAAAAACCTCCTTCAATTAAAACTTTTTTTAATTTTTCTTCTGGCAAATAAAGCATAAATTTTAAGGAATTAAATCCAAACCAGGTTCGTTTCCTTTTTCATATCGATTGGAATTATTTCCGCCATCTTCTTGAGCCATTTTTTTATAAGATTCGGTTTCAAAAATAGCATTTAATTCAAAAGTCATATTTTCATCATCGCAGGCATAGCTGTAAAAATAATTACTGTCATTAATAGGATCGATAGGAAGAGCACTGAAAGGAGCCCCAGTAGAAAGATCAGTAAATTTAACCGGAATCCAACCACAACCATCCACACGTCGATCATCACTATTTACATCACATCCAGCTGAAGGACTACTACACCAGATAGAAGAACTAGCATAACCTTGACTTAAATTTCGGCAATGAGCTCCACCTACCCAAGCAGTGGCAGCTTGAGCTTTATGAATTAAATTTGATGAATTTTTAGTAACACTTGTACAGACATAATCAAGCTCTGGAGTTTGAATTTCAGTAAGATAAAGAGCAATTGCTTCAGAAATAGCCTCAATATCTTCAGCTCTTCGAGCATCTCGAGATTTTTTGAACATTTCGGCAGGGTTAAGTACGAGTAAAGTGGCTGCTGCTAAAACAGCAATGATTCCGATAACGATTAAAAGTTCTACTAAAGTAAAACCTTTTTTCATGGTAGTTAACTTTTTTACATTACTAAATCTTTTAAAATGGGAAGGGTAATGATAAAGGGTTTAAAAATGATCATTAAAATTGCTAAAGGAAGCCAAAAATGGTAAAGTGAAGTAAATTCGACCCTTTTTTTGCAAGTTTTTTTTGATAAAGAAACTAAGATTCCACTTAAAAAAACCAAAATTATCAAAAGAAGATTAGTGGGAAAAGGGGAAGCTAAAACAGCAAATGATGCAAAATAAATTTCTTCTTCAAAAAAAAGCCTTCCTTTAAAAATTTTATTGAAAATTTTCAATAAAGCAAGAATAAGAAGACTTAAAGAGAGATTAAAAAGCATTGGGCGAAAGAAATGGAAAAAAACATAAGAAAGAAAATAACTAATCGGGGTAAAGGGGGGTAAAAGAAGATGAGAAAGTGAATTTCTTTCCCAAAGAAAATAAGTAAGAGAAGCTTGCAAAAGAGAAATTCCGATTGAAAGAAAAATTCCTAAAAGATAAATTAAAAAAGAGGCTCGAAGGAGATCCTTCGAGCCTCTTTTAAAAAAGAAAGAAAGAATTAAAAGAGAAATTACCAATGGCAAAAAAACGAACCTTTCCATTTCTTAAGAAATCAAATCAAGTCCAGGGTCATTTCCTTTTTCATATTTAGAGGCATTATTTCCTCCATCGGTTCCGTCAAGATCAATGGTATCTTTATAATACTTGCTTTCAAAAGTCGCATTTATCTCAAAAGTACTTGAAGCCTGGTTGCAAGCATACATATAGTACAATCCACTAGACTGAGTATTTACTGGATCAACTGGTAAAGCCGAGAAAGGAGCGCCAGTTGAAATTTGGGTAAAATCAACCGGAACCCAACCAGTACCGTCAACATCTCTGGTACCGGTAGCAACAGTTTGAGTACAAGGAGCAACTGCTGAGTCAGTATAGCTACAATAAACCTCACCGGTTGTCCCTAAACTTGGAGAGGTCACTTCAGCTAAATAAAGACTAATAGCAGTTGAAAGCGTATCAATATCCTGAACTCTCTGAGTATCTCGAGATTTCTTGAGCATTTCCGCTGGATTAAGTACCACCAAAGTAGCGGCTGCTAGAATAGCGATAATTCCGATAACTATCAAAAGTTCAACTAAAGTAAAACCTTTTTTCATTGATGGTATTTTTTAAGATTTTCCGACCTTTAAGATTTTTTTTATTTTTTCCACGATCGACTCAGTTGACTCTCTTGCTTTTACAAAGTAATCTTTTACTCCTAGTTTTTTGGCTTTTAAAATGTCTTCTTCTTGACCTAAATTCGAAAGCACGATTACTGGGATTTTAGAAAGCAAAGGATCTTTTTTAATTTCTTCTAAAATTTCAAATCCATTTTTATCTGGTAAGATAAGATCAAGCAAAATTAAATCAATTCTTTCCTCAACTAAAAGTTCTTTTGAAACATCCTTTCCACTGAAAACTTGGACCACTTCAAAACCTTCCTTTTCTAAAGTAGTTTTCAAAAGATTAGAAAGGAAAATTTCATCCTCAACAATTAAAATCTTTTTTGCCACCTTTTCCATTGGAAATAAATTCTAATTCATTTTTCCACCTTGTCAATAAGTGGATTTTTTTTAAAATTTTTAAAAGTATGAAAAGTTTTACCTTGGTTGAATTTCTAATCTATCTCTCCCTCATTAGCATCATTTTTGTTGTTGGGATTCAACTTCTTCCTCCGGTTCAAGATGCAGTAAAGTTTTCTCAAGCTCAAGCTGAATTTGAAAGAAATCTTAATTTTATGGAAGAAACTCTATCTTATTGGATCCGCCAGGCTTCCGGAATTTCAGAATTTAGTTCCAGTTCTATAGGATTGATCATCGACAACCCTTCTCTCAATCCTACCAAATTTCGACATAACAATCAAAATCTGGAAATTACTCAAGGTTCCTCAAGTAATTGGCATCCTTTAAACTCTTCTGATGTTAAGGTAACAAAAGTAGTGTTTGAAAAAAGAACTAACCCTCCTTCTCCTACTCTAATCAGTTTTGAAATTGAAGTTAAGGGAGAAATTAAAGGAAAAGAAATTACTCGGACCATCAAAAGCACCGTTGGTTTAAGAAAATAATTTTATTCATAAACTAATTTAATTTGATCACCAGGTTGAACGAGAATTTTCTCAAAATCTTTTTCAATCAAATTTCCATTTAGATAACACTTCCAAGATTTGGAATTATTTTTTAAACCTTCCAGTGACTCCAATACAAATCCTTTTTGGGTTTTTTTAAACTGAGAAGTAATCTTTTTCTCCTCGGTTAAAAGATCAATAAGGGTTTTCAGATCTAAACCTTCAATTGCTTCTCCTCTAAAAACTCTCTTTTTTCCATTGCCATAGTCAATTATTAAAGAAGCTTGATGGGCTGAAATCAATTCTTCTTTGAATGTTTTTTCTTTTAGATTTTTGTATTGAAAAGAAAAAATAATTCCTGCAATTGCCAAGACAAATACAATCCAAAAAATAAGATTTCCTTTTCTCATACTTCCTGAATTTTTTCAAATTCGACCTTTTATTAATTAACTTTATAAAACTTTATCTTCTTTTTCAAGAGAAATAAATGTGGATAACTTTTTATTGACAAAATTATTTTTTCAAATAAAATGTGGGTAGAAGTGGGGGATTGTGGAAAAAAATGGTATGTTTTTGGGAGAATATTATTATAGCCTTGATGCAAAAGACCGTTTGACTCTTCCTTCTTCTTTTAGAAAGAAGATTGGCAAAAAAGCGATTATTACTCGAGGAATTGATGAGTGTCTTTTTCTTTTTCCTGAAAAAGAATGGAAAAAGCTGGTAAAAAAAATTTTAACTCTACCGATTAACAAACCAAATTCTCGAGCTTTTATGAGATTGATGTTTTCTGGAGCTAAAGAAGTAGAAATTGATTCACTTGGAAGAATCTTAATTCCAAATTATCTTAAAAAATTTGCTCATTTAAAAAAAGAAGTAGTGATCTGTGGACTTTTTTCTCGGATTGAAATTTGGGATAAAGAGATTTGGGAAAAGTATAAAAGAGAAATGGAAAAAGAATCCCAAAGAATCGCTCAAGATTTAGAAATATGATTCATCAGCCAGTTCTTTTAAAAGAAATTTTGGAAATTTTTAATCCTAAGCCAAATGAAAATTTTATTGATGCTACTTTGGGGGAGGGGAGCGCAAGCATTGAAATTTTAAAAAGAACCAAACCAAAAGGAAAAATTTTAGGAATTGAATTTGATCCGATTTTAATTGAAGAAGCGAAGAAAAATTTTGAGAAGTTTAAATTGAATGAAAGAGTGATTTTAGTAAATGATAACTTTGCTAATTTGGAAAAAATTGTCAAAAAAAATAGATTTTTTGAATTTAAAGGAATTTTGTTTGATTTGGGAATCTCTCGCTGGCATCTGGAAAAATCAAATAGAGGTTTTAGTTTTCAAAGAGATGAAATTTTAGACTTAAGAATTAATCCCAAAGTTCAAAAATTAAAAGGATTTGAAATTTTAAATTTGTGGAGTGAAAAAGAAATTGAAAAGGTTTTAAGAGAATTTGGAGAAATAAAAAAAGCGGAAAAAATTGCGAAAGAAATTGTAAAAGCAAGAAAAATAAAACCAATCATTAGCACTTTTGATCTTTTAAAAGTTTTGGAAAAATTTTCAAAAATTTTGAAAAGAAAGAGGCAAAAAATTCATTTTGCTACGAGAGTTTTTATGGCTTTAAGAATTGCCGTTAATGAAGAACTTGAAAATTTAAAAAAAGGACTTGAGGAAGCTTTTAAAATTTCAAAACCAAAAGGAAAAATTGTTGTTATTAGCTTCCATTCTCTTGAAGATCGAATTGTAAAAAATTTTTTTAAAAAACTGAAACAAGAAAAATTAGCAAAAGTTTTAACCAAAAAACCAATTGTTCCAAGCCAAGAGGAAATTAAAAAAAATCCTTCTTCAAGATCAGCAAAACTAAGAGCAATTGAAAAAATATAATGGTAATCTTTTCTTATTACAAAAACAAAAAAGTAATTTTAAAGAAAAATTTTCAAGAAAAAAGAAAAATAAGTCAGGCATTTAGTTTAAGCTTTCTTTTAATTTTCTTTTTGCTTTTTTCTCTCTTTTTTGGCTATATTTTTCTTGCTAGCAAAAAATCTTCCCTTGAAATAGAAATTGAAACTTCTCAAAAAAAGCTAAGAGAGTTAAAAGAAGAGCAAAGAGAGCTAGAAATAAAACTGGGAAAGCTTCTTTCTTTATCAAATTTAAGAGAATTTGCTCAAAAAAATAATTTTGAATTTGAAAGCGAAGAAAAACCAGTTTATTTTCATTTGGCTGAGAAAATACGATAAAAAAGCGCAAAGCTCAAAGCGCGAAGCGCAAAACTGATTTATTTAAATTCCAAATTCCAAGCACCAAATTCCAATTAAATTCCAAATTCCAATGACCGAAATTTAAAACCATTATAAATAAGCTTAAAGCGTAAAACTCAAAGCGCAAAGCGCAAAAATAAGCGCAAAACGCAAAGCTCAAAGCGCAAAAGTTAAAAATAAGGAAATTATCTTTCAGTTTTGCGCTTTACGCTTTGAGCTTTGCGCTTACTTTTGGTAGGAGAGAGGAGAGTTTGATTTTTGTTTTGATTTGATTAAGATTTTTAAATGATGCAGAAAGAAAAGATTTTTTATTTTTTAAATAAACTTGGAACCTTGGTCCTAATTTTTCTTATTTTTATTGGAGCATATTTGCTTTTAGCAAAAGCAACTCATCTTTGGCCGTTTGATAAAGGATATCAAGTAGTGGTTCTTGAAGGAGGTTTAATTTATTTTGGTCATTTAAAACTTTTTCCTCGAATTTCTTTAAGTGAGGTTTATTTTCTTCAAAATGAGACCGATAATGAAGGAAATGTTTATCAAAGATTAATTCCTATTTCTCAAGGAAAAATCCTTAATCAAAAAAGCAAGATGTATCTTTCACCTCAAAAAATTCTTTGGTGGGCAGATTTACCAAAAGAAAGTCAAATTTTAACTGCTATTAAAAGTTACAAAACCAATACCTTTCTTTTTCCTCAAAATTTAACTCCTCAAAACTTAAAGAAGAATGATGACCAAAATCAAGACTGATAGCATTTTAATCACTACTTTTATTATCGGGATTTTAACTCTTCATTATTTTTTTAATTGCTTATCAAAAAAATAAGCATCTTTTAGGTTTAGAAATTGCCAAAAATTTAACTTTAAAAACTCTTCCTTTAATTCTTATCACTTTTATTTTGGTGGGTTTAATTCAAGCAATGGTGCCTCAAAATTTAATCTCTTCTTGGCTTGGAGAAGCATCAGGCTTTAAAGGGATTTTGATTGGTTCAGTAATTGGAATGGTTTTCCTGGCAGTCCATATGTTTTTTTGCCGGTTTTAGCTGGAATTTATAAAATTGGAGGAAAAGAAAGTATTCCGGTAATTGTTTCTATTTATACTGCTAAATTTTTAATAGGGATTAATCGATTACCTTTTGAGCTCGGAATTCTAGGACCGAAATTTACTCTTATCAGAATCGGAGCAACTTTGCTTTTAGCGCCACTTTCAGGATTGATTTCAAGAGGGATAATGGAAATGGTAAAATAAAAGCGCAAAGCTCAAAGCGCAAAGCGAAAAACTAAAACTAAAAAATTAGATTTGACATTCAAGACAAAGCGTTGCTTACTCTGGGTAAGCAACGCTTGACAAGATTTTTTGGTTTTAATATACTAATAATAGTTAACCCCCCCTGCGACGCGATTTTCGCCTCGCAGGGTTTTTCATTATGAGAGAAAGAGTTTTTATCATTATTGATGGAAATAATTTTTATCATCGGCTAAAGGAATTAAAGTTCAAAGAACTTTTAAAATTTGATTACAAAAAATTCAGCCAATTTTTAGCTCATCAAAGAAAGGTGGTTTTGCAAAAATACTACATCGGGGCAATCCGAGTAGAGAAGAACAATCCTAAAAGTTTTGTCTTATGGAAAAACCAAAGAAAACTTTTAGGCAAACTTCAAAAACAAGGATGGCAAATAGGCTTAGGTCATATGCTAAAAACTGATGGGTATCACGAAAAAGGAGTAGATGTTTTAATGGCAGTAGATTTGTTAATTGGAGCTTATGAGGATAAATATGATACTGTAATTTTAGTAAGTTCTGATACTGATCTTATTCCAGCTATCGTGAAGGTTCGCTCAATGAAAAAGAAAGTTGAATATATTGGTTTTAGCCATAAACCTTCTTATGCACTGATAGCAAATTCTGATGTGAGGAGATTGTTAATAAAGGAAGAATTAGAAAAGTGTTTTAAATAAAGAAAAGAAATTCATATTGTCGCAAAATCTATCTTGTGCGACATAATGTTTGAAGAAAAAGAAAGGGGGCACTACCCCCCTCAGAAAACTTAAAGGACAAGAATAAACTTTCTTTTTTCTCTTAAGAAAACTTTTTCTTTGATTTCTTTTTCAAAAACTTTTTCTAAAAATAGAGAAATCCGATAAGCCATCAAAATTGCCGAAAAATTATCTGGAAACACTCCTAGAAAAATCTTGTCATCTCCATCAAATTCTACCCTTTCCGCTTTTCTCACTGCCGAGAAAATAAGAATTACTTCTCTTGAAGCTGTTTCTTTAAATTCAAAGATTAACTTATCTCCTTCTTGAAACTTAGTAGTAATAAAACTTCTCCTCTTTTTCTGATCAAATTCTGGAAAAAGAAAACCTTTTACATTTTTTTTCTCTCCTTTTTTAATCACTCGCATCTTCCCCTCCTTTTTTTATTTTTAAACTACTATTTTTTACTTTTGCGCTTTGAGCTTTGCGCTTTGCGCTTTTTTAATGCGGGTAGAGGGAATCGAACCCTCATCTCCTGCTTGGGAAGCAGGTGTATTACCATTATACGATACCCGCAAAAGGAAGCGCAAAGCGTAAAACGCAAAGCGCAAAAGTAATTTGTTCAAATTCCAAATTCCAAATCCCAAATTCCAATTAAATTCCAAATTCCAATGACCGAAATGTAAATAAGCGTAAAGCTCAAAGCGCAAAAGTTAAAAATAAGAAAATTATCTTTCAGTTTTGCGCTTTGCGCTTTGAGTTTTGAGTTTACTTTTGCGCTTTGCGTTTTGAGCTTTGCGCTTTTTACTTACAAATAAAAAACAGTGGCAGTGTCCGGATTTTTCGACTTCTTCTTTGCAATAAATACAAGGACAAATAAATCTTTCATCTATTTCTTTGTTTCCAGTAACTCTTCGACAAGGGCAATATCTTTTTCCATATTTCTTTTCTTTTTCTAAAATTCCCTTAAGTAAAAATTTTACTATTTTTTTATTTGGATTCAAGCAAAAGCCATTTTCTTTGGCATATCTTTCGTACTCTTTCCATAACTTTTTTATCTTTTCTTCCATAATTTTTAAATCCAACCCATTCCCCTCCTCCTTCGATGTCTCCCAAAACCTCTTCCATAACCTCCCAAACCTTTTCCTCGATATCCTCTTAACTCTGGATTTTCAAAATTTGGTCTAATCGCACCTTGAGGGCAAATCCTTCGACACAAACCACATTTAATGCATTTTTCTTGATCAATTACTGCTTTACCATCTTTAATAGAAATCGCACCAACCGGACATACTTTGACACATTTTCCACATCCGATACATTTTTCTGGATCAACCCAAGGCATAATTTTTGAATTGTACTAAATTTCTACTGTATTTCTATTGTATTTCAATCGTATATCTTTTTTGTTTTTCGCTTTGCGCTTTTTATAAAAGGACATTGACCTTTTTTTGCTTTACCATCTAAAACAGCTCTGATAAACTCATTACAAGATTTAAAACCACACTTGCCACAATTTAAATTTGGAAGAAGTGATTTTAATTCTTTTCCTTTAAGATATCTTTTATACACCTCTTTTTCATCAATTATTTTGTTTCCGTAACAATAACCACAAATGGCTGAAGGCATTGAATGTTTTAAGGTAAGTTTTTTCTTTTTAATTTCAGGAGCTGATTTTATCTCCTCAACAATATCAATCGCTCCTTCCCCAGTTAATCCATTTACTTCAACTATCTTTGCTTTAGGATTAACTTTAATTACTTTAGCTCTAAAAATTTCTCTTTCTGCCTGAGAAACTAAATCTCCTTTGCTAATAGCAACAATATCGGCTTGGGTTAAGATCGGACCATATCGATCAGGAGATCCGGAAGTGATATCTAAAACATTTATTCCCAATCCTTCTTTCACATAAGGAGAACATCTCAAACATAGTCCGGCAGTTTCTAAAATGATAATGTCTTTGTCTTGATTTTCTTTGATGATTTTAGGAATTTCTAATGCCGTATAATGATCAGGACAAAGTTCTCCAGCCAATTTTTTAACTGCCGGAATTTTAAATTTTTCAGAAATAAATTTATCGTCAAAAGTTTTTAAGCAATCAAATTTAGCAAAAAAAAGAGAAAAGTTATTTTTTAACTCCTTTATCACATATTTGATAATACTGGTTTTACCTGAGCCGGGTGTTCCGGCAAAAATCACAAGTTTCATAATTTTTAGACCGTTTTGCAATAAATTTCCAATTTCTCGATTCTTTCTCCTTTTCTTATTTTTTCTCTTATCTTTAAGCTGTAACTTTCAATCCAGTTAAGATGTTTGGCAATTTCTTTTTCTTTTGGGCTAGTTTTTATAATTTTTACAATACCTCCGTTTTTCATCACCAATCTTTTATCAGCACTTAAAGCCAAGCAAGGATCATGAGTGACAATTAAAACGATTTTATTTTCTTCAATCAAGACCTCAAGGGCTTTTTCTTTTCTAATGCCAGCATTTTCTATTTCATCAATCAAAATGATTGGTGAAATGCTAATATTAGCAATATCAGAAACCATTAAAGCTCGACTTTGCCCTCCAGATAAACTTAAAAGATTCATTTCTGGAGAAATTGCCTCACCGGTAATTTCATTAGCTTCTCTTATCACCTCCTCGATTAATCCTTTTCTTGCTTTCTTACCTCTTGACTCTAAATGGAGTTTTAAAAAATCTTTTACTTTCATATCAGTCAAAAAATTCATGGTTTGAGATAAAGAAGCAATCAATTTTCTTTTAGGATTAAATCTCCATTCTTTTTCCGGCACTTTTCCATTGATTAAGATTTTTCTTCTGCTTTTGGTATCTCCTTGAGCTATTTTTTCAATATCATAAAGCAGCTGGCTTTTTCCAGAACCAGTGGGACCAACAATTGCCACCACCTCGCCTTTTTTGATATCAATTCTTTCAAAGTTTTCTTTTTCTCCAAATTTATTAAATCCAGGTAAAATTGTGATGGTTTTAATCTCCTTCATTGATAGCTTTTTTGATTGCTTCTTCTAAAATTTCTTTTGCTTGAACTCCGGTAAATCTTTGTACTATTTTTCCATCTTTAAATAAAATTAAAGCCGGAATGGCATCGATCATAAAACTTGAAGCAATTAAAGGATTTTCATCAACATTAAGCTTTCCAATTTTTATTTTATCTCCAAATTCATTTTTGATCTCTTCTAATATCGGCTCCATCATTTTACAAGGAAGACACCACTCAGCCCAAAAATCAACCAAAACTACTTTTTGGCTTTTCAAAACTTCTTCGGAAAAATTTTTATCAGTTAAAGTGATCATGATTGAAAGCGCAAAACTCAAAGCGCAAAGCGCAAAAGTAAGCGCAAAACGCAAAACTGATTCATTTAAATCCCAAATTCCAAATCCCAAATTCCAAATCCCAAATTCCAATTAAATTCCAAATTCCAATGACCGAAATTTAAAAAGATAATTTCATTATTTTTAACTTTTGCGCTTTGAGTTTTGCGCTTTGAGCTTTTCTTTATATCGGCATTTAGGAAAGCGAGAGCAGCTTAAAAACCAACCGAATCTGGAAAGTCGCTTTATGAGCGGCGCACCGCATTGAGGACACTTTCTTTCAGTTAAAACTTCTTTTGAAGCCTTCACTTCCTGATATTTCTTTTTCAAATTCTCATTAAAAGGAAACCAAAACTGTTTTAAAGAACTTTGATAATCTTTTTTGCCAGAAGCAATTAAATCTAACTCATCTTCCATTTTGGCAGTGAATTGATAATCGACAATATCAGGAAAATGAGTGTTTAAAAGTGAAGCTACTTCTTTTCCAAGCTCAGTAGGAAAAAAGCTACCTTTCCTTCTTTCAACATATCCTCTATCAATTAAAGTTGAAACAATAGTAGCATAAGTTGAAGGACGTCCAATACCTAAAGCTTCTAAAGTTTTTACCAAAGAGGCGTCATTAAATCTTGGTGGCGGCTGAGTTTGATGTTTTCTTTTGATAATTTCTTTTGCTAAAAACCTCTCCCCTACTTCAATTTGAGGCAGATAATTTTCAGAGACCTTCCTTTCTAAAATTTTTAAATAGCCATCAAAGATAATTCGCTGACCGCTAGCTCGGAATTTATAGATTTTATTTGAAATTAAATCAATGTCAATTTTTTCAATTTTAGCTTCTTTCATCTGAGAAGCTAGAAATCTTCGCCAAATAAGATCATAAAGTTTAAATTCATCTTCTGAAAGATATTTTTTAATTTTTTCAGGAATTAAATTAACATCAGTTGGTCTGATAGCTTCATGAGCTTCTTGAGCTAATTTTGATTTTCTTTTAAATTTATTTGGAACTTGAGGAAGATAATCTGAAGAGAAGTTTTCTTTAATAAATTCTCTGGCAGCTTCGATTGCTTCCTGGCTTAAATTAAAAGAATCAGTTCTCATATAAGTAATCAATCCTTTGGGTTTTCCTTCGATTTCAATTCCTTCATAAAGCCTTTGGGCTAGAAGCATTGTTTTTTTAGCTGAAAAACGATAAAGCCGATAGGCTTCTTGTTGCATCGTTGAAGTAATTAAAGGAGGCAAAGGATTTTTGGAAATTGTTTTTTTAGACACATTGACGACCAAAAAATTTTTATCCAAATCTTTTAAAATCTTTTCAGCTTTTTCTTTATCAATTTCAGTTCTTTCAAGTTTTTTTCCATCGATTTCAATTAAGTTGGCAACAAATTCTATTCCTTCTTTTTCAAATAAAGCTTCAATGGTAAAGTAATCTTTAGGGACAAAATTTTCAATTTCTTTTTCTCTTTCAACTACCAGTTTCAGCGCAGCTGATTGAACTCTTCCAGCAGAAAGTCGATGAGCTACTTTTTTCCATAAAAAAGGAGAAAGAGAATAGCCAACCAACCGATCTAAAATTCTTCGTGCCTGCCAGGCATTGACAAGGTTTAAATTAATTTTTCTTGGATTTTTAAGCGCTTCTTCAATTGCTTTTTTGGTGATTTCATGAAAAACAATTCTTTCATAATCTTTTTGATTTTGAGGAAAAAGAACTTTTAAAAGGTGCCAAGCAATCGCCTCCCCTTCTCGATCTTCATCAGTTGCCAGGATAATTTTTTTTGCTTTCTGGCTTAATTTTTTTATTTCTTTAACAATTCTTCTTGATCTTTTAGAAATAACATAGTGAGGTTGAAAGTTTTTTTCAATTTCAATTCCTAACCTTCTTTTTGGAAGATCTCGAATATGACCAAGACAAGCGACAACTTTGTAGTCCTTGGAAAGAAAACTCGAAATGGTTTTAGCTTTGGTTGGTGATTCAACGATAATAAGATTCATGGTTTTAAACTAAAGGATAATATCTTCCTTTGATTTCTTTAAGATAGCCTTTGATTTCAAGCAAAGCTAAAATAGAAGCAACTTTTTCTGGGAAAATTTTAGAAGAGGAGCAGATTTTGTCAAATTCAATTCCAGGAAAGTTTTTTACGATTTCAAAAATTTCCTTTTCTTCTTTGCTCTCAAAATTAAAAGAAAAACTTTCTTTTGGAAATTGAATTTGAGCTTGGGATTTTATCTCTTCTAAAATATCTTCAATATTTTCTACCAGTTTGGCTCCTTTTTTGATAAGAAAATGATTTCCTTCAAAATTTTTCCAAAAAATAGAACCAGGGATGGCAAAAACTTCTCTTCCCTCCTCCAAGGCAATTTTAGCGGTAATTAATGCTCCAGATTTTTTTGGTGCTTCCACTACTAAAACTCCTAAAGAAAGCCCAGCAATAATTCGGTTTCTTTGAGGAAAATGATAAGGCAGCGGCGGACTTGAAAGTGGATATTCAGAAAAAATTACCCCAGAAGATTTAATTTTTTCTGCTAAAGAAAGATTGCTTGAAGGAAAAATTTGATCAATTCCCGAACCTAAAACGGCAATAGTTTTTCCTTGAGCCTTAATCGCTCCTTGATGGGCAGAAGTATCAATTCCTAAAGCTAAGCCAGAGACAATATTGAATCCCAAGCTTGCCAGCTCAAAACTAAATTTTTCCGCAATTTCTTTTCCATACAAGCTTGGTTTTCGGGTGCCGACGATGGCAATTGAAGGAGAAGAAAAAATTTCTTTTAAAGAAAGAAAAGTGGAAAAATAAATTCCTAAAGGAGGATTTTGAATCTTTTTTAAATTTTCTGGGAAATCTTTTTCAAAAAATAAAATTAAGCCAATTTTTTGCTTTTTCAATTTTTCAAATTCAAGAGAAGGATCAATTTTTTTATATCTTTCAAAGATTTTGAAGGAAAGATTTAAATTTTTAAGATTTCGATAAATTTCAAAAAAAGAGCCAAATTTTTGATAGAGCTTTCTTAAAAAAAGAAAATTAGTTTCAAAAATTAAGTTTAAAGCATTATAGTAAACTTTTTCCTCCTCAATTTTTTTCATACTCTCTACTGTATTTCAATTGTATTTCTATCGTATTTCAACTGTATATCATTTATTTGTTTTTTCTTAAAGCCTTAACCTCTTCAAAAATCCAAAGGTCTCTTCAAAATGTTTAAGAATCAATTCAACTACACTTTGTCTTGGTTGAGGAGTTAAAATGGTAAAAGGTTTTGAAAGGCTTCGATTGCCAAAGGAATCAATTGATTCTACTTTGAATTGGTAAACTTTTCCTGGTCTAAAAGCAGTGGTAATGACAATATGATCTAGAGTTAATTTTTTGTCAA